>Ga0256839_1001371_pt1 | contig 29575 bp, 31 predicted proteins | sample 354166metaG_FD_185968 | JGI IMG/M metagenome (GOLD analysis project Ga0256839, IMG submission 185968) | Hydrothermal vent microbial communities from Mid Atlantic Ridge, Atlantic Ocean - 354-166 | ecosystem: Environmental > Aquatic > Marine > Hydrothermal vents | place: Atlantic Ocean: Mid... | reverse complement strand
TACGAGGGTCTTCTAACGGCGAAAAGTGTTCAATCAAGCAGGCGGTCACGGGAAACTCCTAATGTGGTTTCTCTGTATGATCTCATATCTTGCTGGTTTTATGGGAGTTTATATGCGCTCGCCCTGCGCCGTCGACAGACTGCGCCAGTCGTGGTCCAGTGATGGCGATCCGATCCGGCCGTCGAGTGGCGCAGCCCATGCCGGGAGGATGAGCAAGCATGACAACAGGGCGAATAGTAAGCGGGTGGCCATTCCTTGGTTCCTTGTCCATGGGCTGCGTGGATCATCGGCCAGTGTTTAGCCGATTGCAAATGTAGGCACTGCCGCGACGCTGGCTTTCCGCGCTATAGTGGCTACAGATTTATATCCGTTCAACAGAAGGAGTGATGAGTGATGAACAACTGGAAGGTGCTGGTGGCGGTTGCGGTCAGCCTCAGCGTGGTTTCCTGTGAAGGCAACCCGAAAATAATGGATCAGGCCATACAGGTCGCACGTCAGGCGAGCCAGTCAGGCGCAGTCAGCGGGGCGCTTGGCACGGCAGAGATTGCCGCCGGGTTGAAGGAGGCGCTCAGGGTTGGTGCTGAGAATGTGGTTGGCAAACTGGGGCGCCCGAATGGTTTCAAGCTCGATCCAAAGGTGCATATTCCTTTGCCCGAAAATCTTCGCAAGGCAAAGAAGGTTGCGGCAAAAGTGGGCCTGGATGGCAAATTCACCGATCTGGAAAACCGGCTCAATGCTGCGGCGGAAGCTGCGACGCCAAAAGCCAAGGCGTTGTTGGTCGATGCTATTTCGCAGATGACGCTCGATGATGCCCGCTCGATCCTGAACGGACCCGACGACGCGGCGACGCGCTATTTTCGCGACAAGACATCAGGCAAGCTTAGTGTTGAAATGAAGCCGATTGTGGATTCGGCCATGGCACAGGTTGGCGCTGTGCAGACTTATGACAGTGTGGTTTCAGAGCTTGGGCCGGTTGCCGGCATGCTGCCTGATTTGAAAACCGACTTGTCGTCATACGTGGTTGGCAAGGCGATGGATGGCATCTTTCTTTACCTCGCCCAGGAGGAGCAGGCGATCCGGCGTGACCCGGCGAAACGAACCACAGAGCTGTTGCGTAAGGTGTTTGCGCGCTGAGCTTGCAAAAACGTCAAGCAAAAAAAGGGGTCGCCGAAGCGACCCCTTTTTATATCTGACGTGAGTTCAGATATCAGTTAGCGCTAACACCCAGCGCCCTGACAGTTTCCAGTGTGAGGTAACGTGTCGGGGTCAGGCCTTTCGCATCCTGGAACTTGCGCATGGCGCCAATCGTCTGGGAAGCGACGATGCCGTCGATCGGGCCACGGTAGTAACCGGCCTTCTTCAGCGCTGTCTGGATCTCCTTGATCTTGGCGCGGGTCATGTTGACCTGGCAAAGAACAGGCATCCACTGCATGTGACCGTCAGATACTTTCTCGGTGCGAGAAACAGTCTGGTACGAAGCAGGGATGGTGATGCGCTTCTCCTGAGGAGGCGATACCAGCTTGCGAACCTTCACAGTCTTGTACTTCGCAGGGATGGTGATGCGCTGAGTCTTCGCAGGCTCGGCCAATACACGCTTGGTAATGGTCTTGTACTGCTCAGGCTTGGCCAGCAGGCAAAGTGCGTCGCCAGTTGCAGAGCCGACCTTGCCGGACGGTGCCTTGCAGCTCTTGCCGTTGGTTCCAACCGGGCACCAGTAAGTTTCAGCATCAGAGATTTTGACCTTCTTGGTGACAGTCTTGAACTCAGGGGCAATTTCAACCACACGCTCTTGAGGCGGTGTGATCATCTTGCGGATGGTCACAGTCTTGTACTCAGCAGGAATGGTGATCCGCTTGGTAGTCGGAGGAGAAACCATGACGCGCTTGGTGATGGTGCGGTACTGAGCCGGAATCTCGACCAGACACATGACCTCACCGGTTGCCACGTCGATACGCTCCTTGGAGCCTGCGACTCGACCAGGTACTTCACCCGGCAGGCAGGAGCCACCAGAGCACTCGGAGACTTTCCAAGTGGTGTAGGCCGGACGAACCAGAACCTTCTCGGTGACGTTCTTGTACTTGGCGGGGATCTTGACAACCTTTTCGGATGCCTCGCGAACCAAGACCTTCTCAGTCACTGTACCGTATTTGGCTGGGATGACTTCGATGCGAGTACCAGCTTCCTTGACCTGCACCTTTTCGGACTGAGTGCCATACTTGGCAGGAATGTAGTATTCCGCAAAGCAGGAGCCGACCGAAGCGCCGTCGAGATTGGCGCCACCGGCACGGGCGGAGGCCAGTCTGCGGTCATCAGCCAGTTTGGCGTTGGGGTTATTGGCAACACGTGGACCCTTGGTGCTGAAGGTCCAGAAAGTCTCGCCGTCACGAACCTTGATCTTCTCGGTGATGGTCTTGTACTTGGGTGGTGTGGTTACCATCCTCTCACCTGGTTCGCTGACCAGAACCTTCTCGGTCGTCCACTCGTATTTGGCGGGAATGATTTCCAGCTTCTCGCCTTCCGCCTTGGCCAGAACCTTTTCGGTTACAGTGCGGAACTTGGGTGGAATCCAGACACGGGCATAGCATTCGCCAGGGCGTGCGTTAGGTGGCAACAGGCTGTCACCGGCCATTGCGACTGGCTCGGGTGCTGCCTGAGTGGCAGAGCTTGCGGCGTTTTGCTGAGCCTGCAGTGAAGACTCCTTGGATGCCAGAGCGGCTTCACGCTCTTGCAGAGCGCGGAGTTTTGCTTCGTACTCCTTTTCCGCAGCGGAAGCGCTGGCGGCTGAAGTCGTTGCCTTGTTGTTGGAGCAGGCGCCAGTCATGGCAACCAGCAAGGCAACGGAAGCGGCGGTGATAATCCGTGTACTTTTCATCGGGTTCCCCCCTTCCAGGAAAATTGTTTTGGGTCAGAAGTTAAAACAAATGTGACGTAATGCGTAATAAATCACGAATAACGCCTTGTCCGTCAAGAATATTAGCTGATTTTGGGATGAACGCAACATTATTGCGGGGAATAATGTGCTAGCCAGTTGGTCTGTGCGCTTTTCCCGTCTGCTAAAAACACTATATATCCGGCATGGCCATTGTAGGGTGCGCAGATATAGTGGGTTTCAGCATCGGGCGATCATACACGGTGAATACGGGGTGACCCTTAGTTATTACACTAGTTAACAAGATTTCGCAATAAGAACGCCGGCTTTCTGCTTGAGTTATAAGGAGTTTCTAATGCTGTGGCCGCTGTGGTGCAGATCCCGCTCAATCCAGCAATACACAGAGCCAGATGATGCCGGCCAGTATCAGTGCCAGTAATACTGCTGCAGAGCCCTGATCTTTGGCCTTGCCGGACAATGGGTGGTGCTCCAGACTGACCCGGTCGACGATCGACTCCAGTGCCGAGTTCAGCAATTCGACAATCAGCACCAGAATGACACTGGCGAGCAGCAGGCCCGTTTCCAATGCTGTGTCGCCGAGCCAGAATGCCAGTGGCACGGCGATCGCCAGCAGCCACAGTTCCTGACGAAAGGCGGCTTCGCTCTGGCAGGTTGAGATTAGTCCCTTGATCGAATAGCCGGCGGCGTTGACTATGCGCTGCCAGCCCGTCGTTTTTGCTGGTGGCAGATCACTCACCGGGGCGCCATCTCAGGTCAGGTTTTCTCGCGGCGCTCACTTCATCGAATCGCCGGTTGGGCATGGTGTGTGGGGCGGAGCGGACGGTGTCTGGTTCGTTCCGGGCTTCTTCCAGGATTGCCACCATTGCGGCAACGAAACCGTCTATCTCTTCCTTGGTTTCGCTTTCGGTGGGTTCGATCAGCAGGCACTCGGGCACCAGCAGGGGGAAGTAGGTGGTTGGTGCATGGAAACCGAAATCGAGCAGGCGCTTGGCGAAATCCATGGCGGTAACCTTCAACTCCTTGGCTTCTTTTTGCAGCGTAATGATGAACTCGTGGCTGGCGCGGCGCTGTGGAAAGGCGGCGTCGAAGCCAGCTTCGACCAGGCGTTTCTCCAGGTAGTTCGCATTCAATGTCGCGAATTCGGCGATACGCGGCATGCCCGCCTTGCCCAGCATACGCATATATATGTAGGCGCGAATCAATACCCCAGCATTGCCGGCGAAGGCAGAGAGTCGCCCCATCGAGTCCGGCAGGTCATCTTCCGTGAGCCAGCGATAGGTATCGCCATCACGTGCTACCACTGGAATAGGGCGGTAGGGCATCAGGCGCTCGGCTACCCCGACAGCGCCCGAGCCAGGGCCGCCGCCGCCGTGGGGTGTTGAAAAGGTTTTGTGCAGGTTCATGTGGATGACATCGAAACCCATATCGCCAGGACGTACCTTGCCAAGAATAGCGTTGAGGTTGGCGCCATCGTAGTAGAGCAGGCCGCCGGCTTCATGGACGATGCGGGCGATCTCCATGATATTGCGCTCGAACACGCCAAGGGTGGAGGGGTTGGTCAGCATCAGTCCGGCCGTTTGTGGCCCGACCGCGGCTTTCAATGCGTCGAGATCGACATCGCCTTGCTCGTCGGTAGGAATTTCCCGCACCTTGTAACCGCACATGATGGCGGTGGCCGGGTTGGTGCCATGGGCGGCATCGGGTACCAGTATTTCGCTGCGCTCAGCGTCGCCGCGTGAGTCGTGGTAGGCGCGAATCATGGCGATACCAGCGAACTCGCCCTGCGCACCGGCCATTGGTGTCAATGACACGCCGGCCATGCCGGTCACTTCCTTCAGCATCTCCTGCAGTTCGTACATCATCTGCAAGAACCCCTGGCTGTGCGACAGTGGTGCATGGGGATGACGGTTGAGCATACCCGGTAGCATCGCCAGGCTGTTGCAGGCGCGGGGGTTGTACTTCATCGTGCAGGAACCCAGCGGGTAAAAATGCGTGTCGATGGAGAAGTTTTTCTGCGACAGGCGGGTGTAGTGGCGCACTGCCTGCATCTCGGAGACTTCCGGCAACCCCGTGGGCGATTTGCGGGCGAAGCGCTTGGGCAGGTCAATGTCGGCCATCGTGGCGGGCGCTTGAGCAGTGGCACGGCGACCGGGTGTGGCGTGTTCAAAAATCAGCATGTCAGAATCTCGCAGTTACAGAGCCGCTTGCAGGGTATCGATGAAGCGGTCGATGTCGGCGTCAGTTTTGGTTTCGGTGGCGCAAACGAGTATCGAATCGGCCATTGATGGGTTGACCTGGCCGAGGTCGTAGCCGCCGAGCACATTGTTTGCTGCCATTCTCTCCAGGACACCGGCCGCTGGTTGACCGAGTTGCAGTGCGACTTCGTGGAAATACTCGCCACTGAAACGCGGTGCAATGCCGATGGCCGCGGCCTTTTCGACCAGCTTGCGGGTGTTGGCCATACTGAGCGCGGCAGCGTTGCGCAGGCCGACAGGACCGAGCAGCGCCATGTGAATGGTGGAAGCCGTCACCACCAACCCCTGGTTGGTACAGATGTTCGAGGTCGCCTTGGAGCGGCGGATGTGCTGCTCCCGCGCTTGCAGGGTCAGTACGAAGCCTTTTTTGCCATCGGCATCCACCGCACGACCGACGATGCGACCGGGCATTTGCCGCACATGAGCCTGCTTGCAGCACAGAATGCCGTAATAGGGTCCGCCCGATGACAGGGGTGCGCCCAATGGTTGCCCATCACCACACACGACGTCGGCACCGTTTTCACCCCATTCGCCAGGTGGCTTCAGCAGGCCGAGCGCAAAAGGATTGACGACCCCGATTACCAAGGTGTTGTTCTGTTCCGCCCAGGCGGTCAGTTCGTCGGCCTCTTCGAGCACGCCGTAGAAGTTCGGTTGCGGGATGGCCAGCGCAGTGATGTCCTCGCCGCTGTACTGTTCCAGCGCCGTGGGATCGATGCGTCCGGTCTGTGGGTCGATCGGCAGCTCGACCAGCTCAATGCCCTGGTGTTTGACGATGGTTTCTGCTGCCTTGCGGTAGTTGGGGTGCAGCGATGCCGGTACCAGGATCTTGCGTGACTTCGATTTGCGATGCACCCGCACCGCCATCAGAATCGCCTCGCCTAGCGCCGAGGCGCCGTCGTAGAGCGAGGCATTGGAAACGTCCATGCCGGTCAGCCCCGTCATCATCGTCTGATATTCATAAATCAGTTGCAGTGTGCCTTGACTGGCCTCCGCCTGGTACGGCGTGTAGGCGGTATAGAACTCGCCCCGGGTGGTGAGCTGCCAGACGGCTGCGGGAATATGGTGCTCGTAGGCGCCGGCGCCGATGAAATTCAGCGCGCCGGCGTCACGATCAGCCATGGCCTGAACTTCCCGTGCAATCTCCATTTCGGAGGCTGCGGGCGGGATGCCGTCCAGCGACTGGCAGCGAATATTGGCGGGGATCTCATCGAATAGTGTCTCGATGTCATCGGCGCCGATGGTGGCGAGCATCTGCTCGATTTCTTCGGGCGTGTGGGGAATGAAAGGCATGGATGATTTTGTCTGGTTGTACAGAAACGGCAACAGCCGCCCCGGTGCCGGGGCGACTGCAATGGTGTGGCGCCGTGTTGATCTATTGGTCGGCTTCGGCGGCGTAGTCGTCGGCGCTGAGCAGGCTTTCCAGGCTGTCGGGGTCGGCGAGCTTCATTTTAAATAGCCACCCTTCACCATAGGGGTCGCTGTTGATCAGTTCGGGTTCGTCTTCCAGCTTCTCATTGACCTCGACGACCTCACCGGCGAGCGGCGCGTAGATATCGGAAGCCGCTTTGACCGACTCGACAACGGCGCAGGCCTCTTCGGCTTCCAGTTCCTTACCCACTTCCGGTTGTTCGACGAAAACCAGGTCGCCCAGCAACTCCTGCGCATGGTCGGTAATGCCAACAGTAACAGTGCCGTTTTCATTGTCGCTGATCCACTCGTGGGATTTGGTGTATTTCAGCTCGGAGGGAATATTGCTCATGATGATGATTCCAGGTTTTCGGTTGAACGTATGTTGTAGCGTGTCAGTCGATCAGGGATTTGCCGTGGCGAACGAATGGCATTTTCACGACCCGTGCTGGCAGCAGTTTACCGCGAATCTCGACGTGGCAGTGGTCGCCGATGGTGGCTGGTACGCGAGCCATGGCGATGGATTTTTGCAGCGTGGGGGAAAACGTGCCGCTGGTGATCTCGCCTTCCTGGCCATCATCGGTCACCACCTTCTGATGCCCGCGCAGCACACCGCGCGTTTCCAGCACCAGACCGACGAATTTTTTCAGGTTGCCAGCGCGCTTTTTCTCTTCGAGTGCCTGGCGGCCGATGAAATTGCGATCTTCGGGCACCATTGCCAGTGTCCAGCCGAGGCCCGACTCCAGCGGTGAGGTGGTTTCATCCATGTCGGTGCCGTAGAGATTCATGCCTGCTTCCAGGCGCAGCGTATCGCGGGCGCCCAGGCCGCAGGGTTTGACGCCGGCTGAGAGCAGCTGATCCCAGAATGCAGCTACCTCATCATTGGAGATCATGATTTCGAAGCCGTCCTCGCCAGTGTAGCCAGTGCGAGCGATGAAGTAGGGGCCGATAAAGCCGCCTTTGAATGGCGTTAGCTCAGTGGCCTGCCGCGCCTGACCTTCAGTCAGTGCCTGCATGGCCTTTTCGCGAGCGTTGGGTCCTTGCACCGCAATCATCGCCAATTCAGGGCGTTCAGTGACGACGACATCGAAATCGGCAGCGTGCTGCTTGATCCAGGCCAGATCCTTGTCACGGGTGGCGGCGTTGACGACCATGCGGAAAAAGTCGTCGGTGATGAAATAGGTGATGAGATCGTCGATTACCCCGCCAGCCTCGTTGAGCATACAGCTGTACAGCGCCTTGCCAGGCTCTTTGAGCTTGGCAACATCGTTGGCGAGCAGGTGTTGCAGAAATTCGCGAACGCGCGGGCCTTCCAGATCGACCACCACCATGTGCGAGACATCGAACATACCGGCGTCGTTGCGAACCTGATGGTGTTCCTCGATCTGGGAACCGTAGTTGATCGGCATTTCCCAGCCGGCAAAATCGACGATCTTGCCGTTGGCTTCGAGGTGTTTGTCGTACAGGGCGGTGCGTTGGCTCATGCGATGACTCCGGGGCAATGTGAATGGTCGCGCAAATGGATTTGCACGACCGCCCCTCTGTCCTTGCTACCTGAGAGATTAACCCCCTTCGGTGGGCGCTGCCGCGCCGCTCTCCAGAGCCAATATGCGATGCCACGGTCCTGAAGCCTGAGCGTTTCCGGGCGGAATTGCGCCTTCGGCGGAGCGGAAAACTGACCGCTCACTCTCCCATGGATGCGAGATTGGATTGCGGATGATATACCGCCAGGTGGTGCTCAGGGAAGTTTTTCGTGGCTGCCGTCGCAAAACGGCAGATTCTTGCTGTGTTTGCAGCGACAAATCCAGGCATCGCCATCTTCTTTTGCGGTGTAGACGACCGGGCGGAAACTCGTGCCCTTGTGGGAGCCATCGCAGTAGATGCCATCAGCGGAGCGGCCACAGCTGCAGAAATAGTATTCCTCACCGGCCTTGAGGGTCACTTTGGCGGGTGATTTTGCGAATATGGTAGGTTCTTCGGTCATGGATCGGTTCTCCTTGGTTGGTAGTCGTTACCGTAATCGATTTTGCGCCAGTGGCGGTAAATCACCCATGGTTCCCATTGCATAACGCATCATCGTCGCCTTGAGCGGGCCGAGCTGGTCAGTGATCGTCAGGCCGAGGCCACGTAGCCCGGCGAGCGGGGGAATGTTGTTGAGGAACAGCAGCTGAAACCCCTCCATGAGCTTTTGCATGACCGTGTTCTCGCCGCGTCGCGCACGTTCGTAGCGGCGCAGCAGCATCAGACTGCCGGGGTCGCGCGCAGACTTGCCGAGCACATCGGCCAGTTCCGCGACATCCATGAAGCCCAGATTCACCCCCTGTCCCGCCAGTGGATGGACTGTGTGCGCGGCATCGCCGATCAGGGCGAGGCGGGGTTTTACATAATGCTGGGCGTGGCGGCCAATCAGCGGGAATGCCGCGCGTGCCGAGCTGTCCAGCACCGCCCCAAGATGGAAGTCGAAGGCCTCCCCCAGTGCATGCAGGAAGGCTTCGTCATCGAGCGCCAGAATCTCTTCCGCGCGTTTGCTGCTCCAGACAATCGAAGAGCGGCCGTCGGTCAGCGGCAGGAATGCCAGCACGCCATCGGGCAGAAAGCGTTGCCAGGCAGTGCGGTCGCTGGGTTGTTCGGTCTCCACCGTGGCGATGATCGCCTGTTGCTGGTAGTCGCGGCTATGGACGGTGATGCCCGCTGCCTCGCGGACGCGGGAGAAGCGGCCGTCTGCGCCGACGATCAGCCGCGAGGTGAACACCCGGCCATCCTCCAGCGTAATGACCGCATCGTGGTCATCGACGCCAAGATCCCGAATGCTGATGCTGTCGAACCAGTCCACGCTGTCGAGTGCCGCCGCCGACTCATAGAGCGCTCGCTGGATCAGGCGGTTCTCGACGATGTGGCCGAGATCCGGCTCGCCCAGTTCGGCGGCGGAAAAGCCGATACTCGCCGAGCTACCGGCATCGCGCACATGCATTCGGTCGAAGCTGGAGATGCGCCGCAGCCGCTGCCAGGCGCCCAGGTTTTCCAGCAAAGACTGGCTGGCGCGGTTCAGCGCCACAACCCGCAGGTCGGGTTCGGACGCTGGATCGAACGGCGCAGGCGTCGGCCCGGCCTCCAGCACCGCCACCTTTTTGCCCTGCTGACCCAGCGCGCAGGCCAGCGCCAGCCCGGTCATGCCGCCGCCGGTGATGGTGATGTCGTAACGATGGATCATGGTGTGTGGCCTCTTGGGTATCAATCGTTGGGTCTATGCTATTGCCTATCCAGCGCCCTCTCCCGCGCTCGGCGCGGGGGCGGGTCGGTAGGCGTGTGGTCATCGATAATCACCGCACTGCCCTCCCATGAAACAACGGCCCCTGCAGCGGCTTGCGAAACCCCATCCCCAGCCTGGCAAGGCGCTTTTTCAAAGGCGGCAGCCGGTCGAGTGCAATCAGGCCCGCGCCGCGCAGGTGCGCCAGTATCGGCATGGGGTAGCTGAACAGGCGGAGCAGGCCGTCGGAGTAGTTTGCCGTGGCGTCGATGTCAGGTTTGCGTCGTTGCTGGTAGATTTGCAGCAGCATGTCGTCGCCGGGGTCGTCGAAGCTGGCCAGCAGTTCCGCCAGCACGGCGACATCGCGCAACGCCAGATTCAATCCCTGACCGGCGATCGGGTGCAGGGCGTGGGCGGCGTTGCCGAGCAGCAGGCTGCGCTGCGCTGTGAGTCGGTGTGCCAGGGTCATCTTCAGCGGAAACATGTCGCGCCTACCGGTGCTCAGAAAGTCGCCAAGGCGATAGCCGAAGTGTCGTGGAATGTCGGCCAGGAAGGCATCATCAGATAGCGCCATGATGGCTTCAGCTTGTTCGGGCGGCAGTGACCAGACCATGGCGCAGCGGTTATCGGTCAGGGGCAGCATCGCCATTGGGCCGGAATGGGCGAAGCGCTCGAAGGCGATGTGGCGATGGGGTTCGCGGGGCTCGATATTGGCGACGATGGCAACCTGGTTGTAATCCTTTGTCGTCGTGTCGATACCCAGCAATTGCCGCGAAGCCGAGGCGCCGCCATCGGCGCCGACCAGAAGGGCGGTGGTGATTTGCCGGCTGCCGCTGTCGTCTTCGACGCTCAGCGTTACCTGTCCGCCATCGCTGTCCACGGCTGTTAGCCGGGTGCTGTGCAGCCGGGTGAGGTTGGGCTGAGTGCTGACTCGCTGTTCCAGCGCCGTGGCCAGGTCGCGCAGGGTGACGACATATCCCAGTGCAGCCACGCCGCAGTCGGCTGCCTTCAGGCGGGTGCTGCCAAGGCTGCCCTGTTCCGAGGCATGAACCGTCTCGATGGGGGAGGCGTTCGCCGCCATTGCATCCCAGATGCCGATGCCGCCATAGATCAGACGAGATCCGAAGCCGAGTGCCAGGCTGCGTTCATCATAGACGGCCAAATCGGTGATCGCCGGGCGCGAATCGATCATCAGCACCCGCAATGGCAGCGGCGCCAGTGCCGCCGCCAGTGACAAGCCGGTGAGGCCGCCACCGATGATGCTGACGTCATAGTCGCTCATCACGCGCTCATCAAGGTTTCGATCTCATCGACCGTTTTCGGGATATCGGCGGTGAGCACTTCATTGCCATCCTTCGTGATCAGGACATCATCCTCGATGCGGATGCCGATGTCCCACCACTGTTTCTTCGCGTCTTTGCTGCCCGCCGGAATGTACAACCCCGGTTCGATGGTCATTACCATGCCGGGTTCCAGTACGCGCCACTGATCGTCGAACTTGTAGTCGCCCACATCGTGAACATCCAGCCCCAGCCAGTGGCCGGTGCGGTGCATGTAGAACTGGCGGTAGGCCTGATCCTTGATCAGTTTGACGGCCGAGCCTTTCAGTAATCCGAGCTTGATCAGGCCCTTGGTCAACACGCTGACGGCGGCCTGGTGGGGGTCGTTCCAGTGATTGCCTGGCTTGGCGCGGGCGATGGCGGCTTCCTGGGCTTGCAATACCAGTTCATAGAGTTGTCGCTGCGCGTCGTTGAACTTGCCGTTGACCGGGAAGGTGCGGGTCACGTCCGAGGCGTAGCCGTTGTATTCGCAACCGGCGTCGATCAGCAGCAGCTGGCCATCCCGCAGTCGGCTGTTGTTTTCGGTGTAATGCAGGATGCAGCCGTTCTCGCCGCTACCAAGAATGGAGGGATAGGCCGGTTCGGTGTCGTGGCGGCGGAAAGCGTGCAGAATTTCGGCCTCGATTTCGTACTCGTACATCCCCGGTTCACAGCTGGACATGGCGCGAATATGCGCCTCGCGGGTGATCTTCGCCGCCTCGCGCATCAAGCGCATCTCCGAGCGTGACTTGAACAGGCGCAGCTCATGCACGATGTATTCGAGGTCGATGAACTCATGTGGCACGCCAGTGCCCGAGCGGACGCTCTGGCGCAGCTGGTTGATCCAGCCCATCAGCTGGCTGTCGAACTGCGTATCCTTGCCCATGGTGTAGTAGACGCGCTCGCGGCCCTCCAGCAGGCCGGGCAGGATCTCGTCGATATCAGTGATCGGAAAGGCGTCGTCGGCGTGGTAGTCGCGGACTGCACCCTCCTGGCCAGCGCGGCGACCGTGCCAGGTCTCCTTCTCCTCATCGCGCTCGCGGCAGAACAGAATGTACTGGCCCTGCTTGCGACCGGGAACGAATACGGCGACCGATTCGGGTTCGCTGAAGTCGGTCAGGTAGAGGAAATCGCTGTCCTGGCGATAGGGGTAGTGCACGTCGCGGTTGCGGACGCATTCCGGCGCAGCGGGAATGATGGCGATCGAGTTTTTGTCCATCATCCGCATCAGCGCGCGCCGACGGCGCTGCATCTCGGTCTTGGGAAGTTGTTTCAGTGGCATCGACGGATTCTGTGGTTTTTCAGTGGAGCCGCGGTGCGGCGCGCAGGGGTTGCAGTTCTTCCTGCGCCATCAGCGTGCCCATGCGCAGGAATTCGAGCAGTTCGAAGTAGAGATCCTCGTTTTCTTCGGCAGAACCTTCATCTACGCTGTATTCGTTGTTCGCGAGGGTCAGGCAGTCTTGAATGAAGTCGGCGGTATCTGCCTGGCAGTCGCTGGTTTTCACTCCTTGTTCCGCCAGGCCGTAAACCAGGCCACGGGCCCAGTCGCAGGCGGCTGCAATACGGGTTTCCAGCGCCTCGTCCTCATCGGGTGTCAGCAGTTCGAAGCCGAGTTCGGCATCCTGTAACTGCGCCTGGGTTGCTTTCATCAGTTGTGTGAGCATGTGTGCAGTTTCATCGGCCAGAACGTCGCCTTTGTCGGTATTGCCGAGCGCGATCTGATGCAAACGCACCTCGGGGGTCGAAGCGTCCTTGATCAGTAGGCCGCTGCAAATGCCGTGCAGTTCGGCGGGCGAGATGACGGCGCCGCTGCGTTCGAGTGCCAATGCAATATCGTCGTAATCGGGGAGGTCCACGGCCTGTCCATGCAGCCAGAAAGTGGGTGAATGATAGCGGATTTTGCTCACAACTTCCTTTTTGTGGAATTGACCACACGGGGAAGTCGGCCTAGTATCTGCATATGGCTGAAGACACAGGAATCACCTTCTCCGAGCATGCACTCAAGCGGCTGGAAAACCGCATTGATGAGCTGGTTGAACTCGGTAAGCGGTTGAAGCAGGAAAACGCCCGCCTGCGTGATGAAAATGCGCATCTGCTGGCAGAGCGCGGCAAACTGCTGAGCAATCGCGACAAGGTCAGAATGCAGGTGGAAGCCATGATCACCCGTCTGAAGGCAATGGAGAGTCACTGATGTCAGTGGAAACCATCCCGGTCACGGTCAAGATCATGGAAAAGGAGTTCCAGATTGCTTGCCCGCCCGAGGAGCAGCAGGCACTGGAATCCGCCGCTGAAATGCTGAATAACCAAATGCGTCAGGTCAAAGAGTCCGGCAAGGTTTTCGGCACAGACCGCATCGCCATCATGGCCGCGTTGAACCTGACACACGAATTGTTGCAGCATAAAAATGAATCCCGAAATTTCGGGAAAACGGTTTCAGAGCGTATCAGCGCAATGCAGGGCAAGGTCGAAGCCGCATTGCAGGATGCGCAGCAAATGGAGTTTTAGCCGGATCGGTAAACGATCCGGGACAGTTGGAAGTTTAGATTTGGGTGCCTCTGGGGTATTCGTGAATGGCTGGGTAGTATCCTTGAGCCTAATTGCTTACCCCGGGAATCTTGCTGCTGGTGTCGGTGTGCACTACCGTATTGCACGGGAAGCCTAAAGACATCGCCGTGGTTCCCACTTGAACCTCCGGTTCAAGGTCGAAAGTCAAACCGGTACCGCCGGAGTGTACCCATCCTACCCCAAGGGCCGTGTTGCAAAGCATGGCCCTTTTTTATTGGTAAAACAGCAATGCGACACTCAGACCCCGCCTTGTTGGGCGCGTCGCTCCTTGTTTGCCCGGCCACTCACGCGGGTTGGGTAAAGCGTAGCGAGCCCAGCGACCTCGTCACGCCGCAAAGCGCTCAATGCTGGCTCCCCTAATGTCCACGCCAGATTTCCCGGTCGACCTCGACGTACTCAGAAAACAGCTCAGGCAACGCCGAGCTGCCATCCCACCTCACCAACGCCAACAAGCTGCTAAACGTGCCTGGCAGCATCTGAGGCACTGGCCACCGTTGCGCCGCGCAAAAAAAGTGGCCTGCTATCTTGCCATGCCTGATGAATTTCCCACCGATGCCATCATTGCGGGGCTGCTGCGGCAGGGAAAAGAAGTCTATGTACCCGTCATCGACCGCTGTCAGCAGCGGAAGATGGTATTTCAGCGTTACAGACCCAGCGCGCCAATGCAGAGAAATCGTTTCGGTATTGTCGAGCCGCTCCTGAAACCACGGCACCAGCTTGCAATGCCGCAACTCGATCTTGTGCTGGTGCCCCTTGTGGGCTTTGATCGATGCGGTGTGCGCCTTGGCATGGGCGGCGGCTACTACGATACAAACTTTGCATTCCGGATGGATCGCTGGCGATTCAGAAAACCTTTGCTATTGGGGTTGGCTTTTAATGTACAACATTGTGAGCATCTCAATAAAAATCATTGGGATGTGCCGCTCGATGCCATGCTCACAGAGACGGGGGTCAGGCGCGTAGTGGGAAGTGCCGCCAGATTCGGCAATAACTAAGTTGTTGAATCTGAGGGGAAAGCCTTGGATGGGGGCTTGGCCGCCTTCGGATATGGGTGAGATGGTTTTCCTGCTACCAAGGCCATGGATGATCTCGTCCGAGCTATCGGAATGGAGCAAAACTGGAGGAGAATTCACGTGGATCGTGTCGCCCCCCGGAACTCAGCGGGGGTTTTTTTGTCGTCGGCTTGTCGCATGAGGAAGAATAAGCTGTAATCAGCCTGCGCTTGAAGCAAAGAGCCAACAGGCAGCCGGTCAGTCTCCCGGCTTGCCAGAGCACTGATACAGGCAACCAGAGAGTTGTCAGTAGAAAAATAACAATAATAAACGTGACAAAATGGCTTGTTCCAAGACTCAGGACGGCGTCAGCCGTCCATTTTCAATTCTCGGGTCCGTCGTTGCCCAGTGTCTGATTGCAGTGAGTTTACTGGCCTGCAATCAGACACCTGAAACGACCCTCTCGGCAGTGCAGTCAGGTGGCGTGGTAACAATCCCCGCAACTATCGATACCGCGCTGCTCGACAGCAGCTTCGATGCCCCTTTCGCGGGTTCCCGCAGCGCCAGCCGGCCATTTGGACCGGCTTGTCCTTTTCCCCAGCATGTCCGGCATGTGCCGGGAACAACCCTGCCAGACCATCGTGACCGAGCGCAACTGGATTCAGACGTGGTCGCTGCTTATGTCGACTGGAAGCAGGATCATCTCGTCAAAGTCGGTTTAGGGAACACCTGGCCGCCGCTGTATCGTGTTGCATTCAGTGCGGATCAGCCCGACAGGACGGTGTCGGAGGGCATCGGCTACGGCATGCTGATTACCGTGCTAATGGCCGGTGAAGATCCGCTGGCCCAAGAGTATTTCGATGGCTTGTGGCGTTTTGCACGGCTGCATCCGAGCAGTATCGATGCGCGCATGACAGCTTGGCAGATCCCCGAGAGTAGTAACGGCGATGCCGCCGCTTTCGATGGTGATGCAGATATCGCGCTGGCGCTGCTGATGGCGGACAAGCAGTGGGGCAGCGATGGCGATATCGATTACCGGCACGAGGCCGCAGTATCGATCGCGGCGCTCTATGAGTCATCCATTGGTCCGGACAGTTATCTGCCCCTGCTGGGAGATTGGGTTGATCCCCATGGTGAGCAACACAATCAGTTCACGCCGCGCAGCTCCGACTTTATGCCGGCGAGCTTTCGTGCCTTCGCTGCGGCCATGCCCAACGAGAACTGGGCTCGGGTGCTGGCGTCGGTACTCGATGTTGTGGCTTACATGCAGTCAACCCATGCGCCCGAAACGGCATTGCTGCCGGATTTTCTGGCCTACGGCCCTGGTGATGATGGCGTGATGGCATTTCGGCCTGCCGCCGCGGGTTTTCTCGAAGGTCCGCATGACGGTGATTATCACTACAATGCGGGACGGCTGCCGTTGCGTTTGGGCATGGATGGACTGTTGCATGGCGGCCAGTCACTGGAACTGCTGCGTAACGTGGCAGCATTTGCCAGCGAGGTGACGACGGCTGGCGTGAAGCAGATGGGCGCAGGTTACAGGCTTGACGGAACGGTAACTGGCAACTACTTCACCACCTTTTTTGCCGCGCCATTTGCCGTCGCGCTGATGTCGGAGCCGCGCTATCAGCAGCGCCTGAACAGCTTGTATGATGCGATCTACCAGCGTCGTGAGGGCTACTACGAAGACAGCATCAATCTGCTGTCGCTATTGCTGCTGACGGGCAATTTCTGGTCGATGGATCAGGCCTGCACGGCGTGAGCTCAGGCCGCGCAGGCCGGGGCACAATTTACCCGTGCTGATGGCCGCCGGGGCCGTGCACATGGCGATGCTCGATCTCTTCTGCCGAAGCGTCTCGGACGTCCTTGACCGTGACATCGAAGTTCAACGTGACGCCTGCGAGCGGGTGGTTGCCGTCGATCACGACGTGATCCTCTTCGACGCTGGTGACAGTGACCATGACATCCTGGCCGTCTGGTGTCTGGGCATGAAACTGCATGCCCGGCTGGATCTCTACATCGTCGGGAAACATGTTGCGGGGCGCTTGCTGGATTTTTGCCGGGTCGATATCACCATAGGCGTCTTCCGGTTGAATGGTGACTTGGACGGCATCACCGGCCTGCTTGCCTTCCAGTGCCTGTTCCAGCCCAGGAATGATATTGCTGGCGCCGTGCAGATAGGCGAATTCCCCATCCTTCGACTCGTCGATCAGGTTGCCGTTGGCATCTTTGAGGGTGTAATCGATCGCGACAACCTTGTTCTTTTCCGCGTGCATGATGGGGTTCCTCTTGGTAAGTGCGTCTCAAAAAACCGCACCTTAACAGATTCCTGGCGATTCAGCCGCTTTTACGCCAGCACAGAATCCGGTTGTTCGCTGGCATCTCATGATCGTCAGCCAGGGTCATCCCGGCTGCTGTTGCCAGGGCATCGAGATCCTCGAAATGCTTGATCCCGCTGCGAGGGTCACGTTGGTGCAGCCATTGATCGAAGCGTTCGTTGCTGTCGGAGGTGTAGCGGCCGTTGTAGTTGAAAGGGCCATAGAGCAGGAACAGCCCACCGCCTGGTAATAGCTCGCCGACGCCACGGAACATGCCGGCGACGCCTTCGTCATCCATGATGTGGGCGGTGTTGGCGGAAAAAACGCAATCCGCTGTTATCGCTGGCCACGGGCTCATGCGCGTATCCAATTCGATGGGTGGCAGGACATTGGCCAATGCGGCTTCCTCCAGCCAGTGCAGGATTCCGGGATGGTTCTCGAGCCGGTCACTGGTCTGCCATGTCAGCCAGGGAAGCTTGCTGCCGAACCAGACGGCATGCTGGCCAGTGCCACTGCCGATTTCCAGCAGACGTTGATGATGCTCAAGGGCTGGCGCCAGTACACTGAATATTGGTTCGCGGTTCTGGTCGCAGGATTCTGCATAGGGTTTCATTGGCGGGCCTCTTTCTTGTAGGGAAGCGCGTTATTGATATCAGCGATATAGCTTTCGATCGCGCTGTGTTCGCGGGCACAGAACTGCGCTATCGCGTCGCGGTAGAGATCGTCTCGCAGAAAGTGGCTGGATCGTGTCCGTACGGGAACGAAGCCACGGGCAACCTTGTGCTCACCCTGAGCGCCTGGTTCGAAGCGATCCAGTCCCTCACGGATGCAGTAGTCGATTCCCTGGTAGTAACAGGTCTCGAAATGCAGCAGGTCGATTTCTGTGGTGCAGCCCCAGTGTCTGCCATACAGCGTTGAGTCACTTCGATACATCAATGCACCCGCGATACATTCGTCATCGCGGTCGGCCAATACCAGCACGATCGAATCTGGCATGGTGCGTCCAACCGCTTCGAAAAAACCCTGATTGAAGGTGGCCATGCCCCATTTATTGTCAAAAGTGCGCTGATAGAAAACACTGAAGTTCGCCCAGTCGGTGGTAGTAGCGCTGTGGCCGTCCAGGATGCGAAAGCTGATGTTCTGCTGTTGCACGCGGCGCCGTTCCTGGCGAATGTTCTTGCGCTTCTTCGATGTCAGCGTCGCCAGAAAGTCGTCAAAATGGCGGTAGCCCCTGTTGAACCAGTGAAATTGGCAGTCATGGCGAGTCATCAGGCTTTGGGATGTGTACTGGTGTTCGCCGGCTGTCTGGAACAGGCAGTGAAAGCTGCTGGCATCGATGGATTCTGCGAGATGTTGTGCCGTCTGCAGCAACACGGGCCAGCATGTATCTTCATGTCCCTTTGCTGCAAGTAAGCGCTGTCCGGTTGCCGGTGTGTAGGGAATGGCGCTGACCAGCTTGGGGAAATAGCGTAGTCCCGCGCGCTGATAAGCATCGGCCCAGGCGTTGTCGAAAACAAACTCGCCATAGGAATTATGCTTTTCGTACAGTGGCATAGCAGCCACCAGTGTCTCTGCTTCATAGATGGCGATATGGCGGGGCAGCCAGCCAAAGGTCGCGCCGACGCAATCGTGCTGCTCCATTGCGCGCAGAAATTCGTGCTGCAGGAAAGGGTTTCGATCGTCGACGAGTGCATTCCACTGGGTGGATGGTATTTCGTCGATCGAAGTATGAATTCGGACTTTCAACCTGGTTTTAGCTTGGCTGGACGGATGCCGAAGAATACATCAGCGTTGTCCATCCGTCTTTCTCAGGGGTTGCAGCGTGTGGGTATTGTTAACCCGCATTTCTCACCAGTTCACTACTTTGCGAAAAGGGGGAAGCGCTAGATCAACCCGCTTGAACTCCGAAACTTGAGTTATTAGTTCCGCCGCTGTGTCGTAGCTTTGGCGAGAATGTGGTTGGCTTTTTTCAGCTCGCGGTATTTCTTCTCAAGCCGCCGCAGTCGTATCAGTTCTTGCTGCAGCTCCCTGTTCTGATCCGCCATTTTCTTCAATGCCAGTTTTTCGGCTGAATTGGTGATTCCCGGAATATCAGGAACGTCGGTCACGTGCAGCTGGGTCCTGCGAGGCCGTGTTTCGACAAACCTGTTCCGGTCTGGCGAAGTATTTGTCCTTTTTCTGCTGCTGGTGGTATCGGCAAGTGCATCAGCCCGGAGTGGCGGGAGTTCGTAGCTGGAAGCCTGTTCGGTGGTCGCCTGCGCTGACGGTGGCAAGACCTTGAACTTGAGGCCGCAGCTGTCACAGTGATATCGCTTGCTGTGCGGTGTGAACAGCGCCTGTAGTGCGGACTTCGAAATCCTGTCCGCTGTGGTCAGCAGGGTGCGGCATCGCGGGCAGGTGACATTCCCTGTCTGTTTCTTATCAGGCATATCCGTTGCTCCGATATTGTTTCACTGAGTCGTTGCAGCGGAATTATAGAGCTGGGGTGGTTGCCATGTGTTACATGGCTTCACATTTCCAGGTAGTCAACATGTAAAGGTTCGAGGTCACACCTGTCTACAACTTGCGACCGTAGAAGCGCTTCTTCAGGCGGTTGGCATACAGGCGGTAGCCAAGCAGTGTGCCGAGCAGCAGGCCGGCGAAGCCGGCAATTGCCGCGATGATGGCGGGATGTAGCTCCTGTGCTGATGTTACGCCGCCGCTGCCGGATTCATTGTGCAGTCTTTCCAGCTCAAGCTGGTCGAGCTTTTTGCGTAGTCGCTCTTTCTCATTCAGCAATTCAACGTTTTCCGCGTTGAGCTGGATGAGTTTTTCCTCGTAGTCTGCGCGCAGCCCCGCGCCAACCGCTTTTTCTTCCAGTTTTTGTTTGAGTTGTTCGACTTCGGCATCCCGCTCCTCCAGCAGCTTCTGGATTTCAGGCAGTGCAACGGCGGCGGGGGGCTCGGATACGGTATAGAACTTTTTCACCCAGCCGACGACGCCGTCGACGGTCTCGACTTTATGGTAGCGGCCTTTGGTTTCGAGCAGTTTCAGTGCGTTGCCGCTGCTCAAGGTCTTGAGCGTGGCGCCCTTGCCACCGGGTTCCTCGAACAGTTTCAGGTGCAACACGTCGGTGACATAGATGGTGTCGAGGGTGTCGGTCTGGTCGGCAGCCTCCGCTTGGTCTTCGGCTGCGTTGACGGCCACTGCGATGAAAGAGTAGAGGAGCAAGGCAACGAGGATGGGGCGATGTGATGCGTGTTTCATCAGAGAGTTCAAGGCTGTGTCCGTTTCCGAGCGAATCAGTGTAGCCGAAACCGGGTCGAAATTCCTGCCGCAGATCACGGAACGCAGGCACAAAAAAGCCCGGCTCAACCGGGCTTTTTGCGGCATTGTTTGCTGTGCTCAAAGCTCCTTGATGGAAGCGATCAGCTCACCGACCATTGCCTGACCGTCGCCATACAGCATGCGGGTATTGTCGGCGAAGAACAGATGGTTCTCGATGCCGGAAAAACCCGCGCCCTGACCACGTTTGATGACGATGACATTCTTGGCCTTGTCGGCGTCCAGAATTGGCATGCCGTAGATTGGACTGTTGGGATCGTTACGCGCCGCCGGGTTGACCACGTCGTTGGCGCCGATCACCAGCGCCACATCGGCGGTGGGGAATTCGCTGTTGATTTCGTCCAGATCGTAGATCAGGTCGTAAGGCACGCCCGCCTCGGCCAGCAGCACATTCATATGGCCCGGCATGCGTCCCGCAACCGGGTGGATGGCGAATTTAACGGTAACGCCCCGATCCATCAGCAATTGGGTCAGCTCCCATACCTTGTGCTGGGCCTGGGCCACGGCCATGCCGTAGCCGGGCACGATGATCACCTTGTCGGCAAAAGCCATCATCACACCGGCATCGGTGGCCTCGATGGCTTTCATCGAGCCGGTAACCTCGGCACCTTCACCGCCGCCGGCTTCGCCAAAGTTGCTGAACAGCACGTTCGAGATCGGCCGGTTCATCGCCTTGGCCATCAGCTGTGTCAGCAGCGTACCGGCGGAGCCGACCACGATACCGGCGATCATCATTGCCGGATTTTGCAACACGTAGCCCTCGAAACCGACCGCGAGGCCAGTCAATGCGTTGAACAGTGAAATCACCACCGGCATGTCGGCGCCGCCGATTGGCAGCGTCATCATCACGCCGACCGCCAATGCCAGGGCGAAGAACAGGAACAGCCAGAAGCCGGAGATCTCATGGCCGACCTTGATGATCAGCAGCCCGATCAGCACGGTGGCGACGAACATGCCCAGGTTGATCAGTTGCTGGTTGGGGAAGCGGGTGGCTTTGCGAATCAGCCCCTGCAATTTACCGAAGGCGATGGCCGAGCCGGAGAAAGCAATGGTGCCGATCAGCGCGCCAAGCACGGCCAGAATCGTCACCGTAGTGGTCATTGGCTCGCCCTTGACCAGCTCGATGGCTGCGATGGCGGCGGCCGCGCCGCCGCCCATGCCGTTATACAGGGCGATCATCTGCGGCATGTCGGTCATCGCCACCCGTTTGCCAGACCACCAGGCTGCGCCGCCGCCAATGCCGATCGCGAGGATCATCAGCACATAGTTGGCGTGAATCTGCGCATGGAAGAAAGTGACCAGCGTCGCCAGCACCATGCCGATGCCAGCCCAGATGATGCCTTTGCGCGCCGTGACCGGCGACGACATCTGCTTCAGGCCATAGATGAAAAGAACGGCCGCGCTGAAATAGGATGCCTGAATAAACCAGTCCATTTACTTGCTCCCCTTCTTGTCGCTGGTCTTGAACATTTCCAGCATGCGCTCCGTCACCACATAGCCACCGACAGCGTTGCCGGCGGCGAGCAGCACGGCAAAAAAGCCGATCAGCATTTCCAGGCCAGTGTCGGCATGCCCCAGGGCGATCATCGCGCCGACCAGTACGATGCCGTGGACGAAGTTCGACCCTGACATCAACGGTGTATGCAGAATCACCGGTACCTTGGAGATCACCTCGTAGCCGGTGAAGGCCGCAAGCATGAAAATATATAACGCAACAAATCCTTCGATCATGGTAATCAGCCTCCGCTAGCTTCTTTGACCTGTTCGTTGACGATCTCGCCGTCGCGGGTCAGCAAGGCCCCGGCGATGATCTCGTCTTCCCAGTCGAATTGCAGTTCGCCATCGGCGATCATGGGCGACAGAAAGTTGAACAGATTCTTGGCGTACATTTCACTGGCGTGTAGCGGCACCTGGCTCGGTACATTCAGCGGGCCGTGAATGACGACATCGCCGTGTTTGATGGTCTCGCCGGGCTGGGTCAGTTCGGTGTTGCCACCGCCCTCGGCAGCAAGATCGATGATGACCGCGCCGGACTTCATTTTCTCGACGGTGGCCGTGGGAATGATCTTTGGCGCCGGGCGGCCAGGTACGGCAGCCGTGGTAATCAGCACATCGGCCTGGGCGATATAGTCGGCCAGCTCTTCTTGTTGCTGCTTTTGTTCTTCCGGCGTCAGCTCGCGGGCATAGCCCCCTTCACCCTCAGCCTTGATCGACAGTTCGATGAACTTGGCCCCCAGCGACTCGACCTGCTCTTTCGTCGCGGAGCGCACATCGTAGCCTTCGACCATGGCGCCGAGACGCTTCGCGGTGGCAATGGCCTGCAAACCGGCGACACCGGCACCGATCACGACTACCTTGGAAGGTCGGATCGTGCCGGCAGCGGTGGTCAGCATCGGAAAGAAGCGGCAGGCAAGGTCAGCACCCATGATCGCCGCCTTGTAGCCGGCGACCGCCGCCTGTGATGACAACACGTCCATCGATTGCGCGCGGGAGATGCGCGGGATCAGCTCCATCGCGAAGCTGGTGATCTTCCTGTCGCGTAGCTTGGTGATCAGCTCCGGATTGCGGAACGGTGTCAGTGTACCGATCAACACCGTACCTTCTTTCATGGCGTCGATGTCTTCTGCAGTCGGGATCTGCACCCGCAGCACAACGTCGGCATCATTCAGTGCCGCTTTGTCGACGACCTCGGCAGGAGCGAAGTCTTCCGCGCGAAAACCGGCTTCATCACCGGCGCCATTTTCAATCAGAACCTTGACGCCGAGCTTGTCCAGTTTCTTGGCGACGGAAGGCTCCATCGCCACTCGGCGTTCACCAGCGGCTGTTTCTTTTGGCACTGCCACAGTCAAGGGCATCGCAATCTCCAGATGTTGTTTCCCGCACCGGCGAGGCGGCGACCGGGGGTTGGAAGGACGACAGGCAAGCGCAGCGGCATGCTGGCAAGCCGGGTTAAAGCGAGAGCGCGCAATGATAGCAGATCTTGCCGCAAGCGGGCGCGCAGGAGAGTCAGCCAAAATACCTGACGTGAATAACTTGCGTTGGACCAGTTTAGATGGTGACTGAAGTTGTCAGCAGGACGATGGCGCCAGTCGCGCCGATGAACAGCAGGGCGTGGAACACGGTGCGCCAACCGAGCCGGCGCAGCAGCTCGTCTTCGGTGAAAGCGGCGATGATGAATGGCTGGCGCGGATTTTTCGGTTTTCGCAGAATGTGCAGAGGTTGTAACTCGCCTTCGGCATGGAGTTTCAAGGCGGCACGATTCAGTGCTTCCTCGCGCGCGGCCTCCCACTCGTCGGCGTCGATATGGCCGTCGCTGTTGGTGTCGATTTGGCGCATGCGTATGGGGTTGGTTTTCCATGCTGCGAGGATGGCCGATGTTTCGCTGGTCAGAGTATTGTGGTTGTCCTCGTGCAGGGATTCGAATTCACCCAGCACATAGAGTCGGTCGCCCGCCTCGATGCGTTGCTCGCGGTATTGCATGTGCCGGTGCAGCCAGCCCATCCACTCCAGCTTCCAGCCGAAAGAGCGCATTTCCGGGTGCTGGGTGTCGCCAAACCAGGTTTCGCGATGTTCGGCAAACACTTGCGCGCCGTCGGGGTCGATAATGCAGCGGCCAGAGCAGTCTTCGAGATGAAAGATCGATTCACTGCGGCCATGCTCTCGCGGTATCAGCGAGAACACATCACGGGCAAAACCTGAGGTGACGAATTCATACCAAAGGCAGTCGCGGCGTGACAGTGGCGCGATGATCGGTGGCCCCGGAATGGGTTGTGCCTGACCGGACAGCTCGACATAGCCCTGGCTGGCGCTGCGCGCCCGAGCCGTGGCTGCGGCGCGAATCCAGGCGATGTTGTCGAGGAGCCGCCATGTTTGGTAAAGCCCAAAAGCGCCGGCCAGCCCCAGTAACACCAGGGTGGCAGCCTGTAGCTCAGGCGGAAGCGAGTGGACGAATGTGCGCATCGGGCCTGAACGCCGCGATCAGGAGAACAGCGCCGTCAAATCCGGGTCTTTCGTTTCTTCGGTCGAGAATGACAGCATCGTGGCCGGTTTGAAGCCAAACAGACGCGCGATCAGGATATCCGGAAATTGCTCGATCTGAATGTTCTTCTGGTTGACTGTCTCGTTGTAGAACTCGCGCCGGTCGGCAATCTCGTTTTCCAGCGTCGAGATGCGCGTGCGCAGATGCTGAAAGCCGTTATCGGCCTTGAGGTCAGGGTAGGCTTCGGCAACGGCGAACAGGCTTGCCAGGCCCATGCGCAACGCCCCTTCGGCCGCGCCCAGCGATGGAATGTCGCCACTGCTGCGCGCGCTCTGAACACGGCCGCGTGCCTGGATTACTCGCTCCAGCGCATCGCTCTCGAAGCCCATGTATTGGCGGCAGACCTCCACCAGCTTGGGCAACTCGTCGTGACGCTGTTTCAGTAGCACGTCGATATTCGACCAGGCTTTGCTGACGTTGTGCTTGAGTCGCACCAGTGCGTTGTAGAGGCTGATGCCGTAGAGCGCAATGACGAGGATTGCGGCAAGCAGAATGATCCAGAGCATGTCAGCGATTCCGGTATTGGAGGTGTCGCAAACTTAGGTGGCGACGCCGCGCATTGCAAGCAGCGTCAGATGGATCATCCGGGGTTTCAGACAGAAGTTCAGTCGATGTCTGCGTACTGCTTCAAGCGTTGGAACATCTGTGCCTGCCAGCGCCAGAAGCGGTCGGTAAGTTCGCTGTCCTTGGTTGGTGTAAATACTGTCGGTTCGTCTGCCTGCCACTGTTCGGGTTGGTCGGCGACCAGCCAGGCCGCGCCGCGAGCGATGTTGGTATCGTCCGGGTAACGCCACACCGGGCTGCCGGTAAGGTCGGCCAGACGTTGGCAGAAACCATCGATTCTGGCCAGCTCGCCGCGCACCACGATCTGGTTGATATAGCCACTGACCAGGGCCATCGAATCGAGGTTTTCCTTGAGCATGAACAGCAGGCTTTCCGCCACTGCCACGGTCTGCTCGCGGCTGTCGCCGTCGCCGACGAACTCGGTGGGGAAGTCGTGTCGCCACCAGGGTGAAGCAAGCTCGCCAATGCCGTTGAGAAAGACGGGGGCGTTGCTGACCTGCGTCATCCATTCGCCGATCTTGTCGATATCGTCAGCCTGACCGGTTTTGGCGAGTTGCCACGCCAGTGCCGCGCCAGCGCCGTGGATTTTTCCCTCGGTGCCGCCAACCACATCCTTGTTGTCATCGAGTACGATCATATCCAGAAAATGTTCGGGCACCGCGCCGTCTTCCGGCAATGCGGTCAGCAGGGTGGCTTCATCGTCCAGCTCGATGAACGCAGTGGTGGTATCGGGCACGGCATTGCCTGCGAGCATGGATGCGGAGCGTTTACTGGTGACGAGATACAGCGGAACGCCGTTGTCCTTCAGCACGCCGAAATTCACCATTGTCGGCACACAGGTCGGCAGATAGCTTCGCTCAAGGTCGAACAGCCCCACCATGTCCGTGTTCCAGTCGCGTGATTTCGGATCGAACAGCAGGGTTTCACGGGCATTGGCGGAATCACAAATGATCCGCGGTTCTCCCTCGATGAGGTGAAACAGCAGCCAGGAAACCAGCGGGCTGGTGACCAGTGTGCCCCGGTCGGCTGCCTCTTTTACCGCATCGAGGTTTTCAACACACCATTGCATGCGAATGGCACCACAGCGGCCGGTGGGCATGCGACCCGTGCGCCGACGAATGCCGTCTGCGATATCGCGTTGGTCTTTGGGTGTTTCGGCAGCGGTGCTGCTGAAGGCTGGACTCAAGGCTTCGCCGGTTTGCTTGTCCCAGCAGAGAATCGCATCGGCTTCGATCATCAGCGCCGCTGCGACTGCCGGCTTGGCGGTGACATCCGCTGCACGCAGCGTGTCACGGACGGCTGCGAGGATGTCGGCAGGGTTCTGTTCTATCCAGCCTTGTGGGCCGCTGCTGCTGGGAATCACTTTGCTGGCGCTGCCGGCAATCCGGCCCTTACGGTCGAACAGCAGGCTGCGGGCATCCGGGTTATTGATGCTGATGGCCAGGTGATGGGAAGGTTTGCGGGAAAAGAAGGGGATTTTCATGGCGCGGAGTATACCGGGGAAGGGCGGGGAGGTGTCCATTCTCCTGCTTCGTCTCAGGGATAGTCAGGCTGTGCTGCGCGGTAGGGCCGGATTCTCTGTGCTCCGCTTTCGGTGTAAAGTGGCTGCCTTCCCACGTCCTCAAGGAGCTTTGCATGTCCCGATATCAGGGAATCGCCAATTTCCGTCACGATCTGGTGCCCAAGGCTGGTGTCTTGCTGGTCAATCTGGGGTCGCCGGAGGAGCCGACGCCGGCATCGGTGCGGCAGTATCTGAAGGAGTTTTTGAGCGACCCGCGGGTGGTCGAGATTCCCAAACCGCTGTGGTGGCCGATATTGAATCTCGTGGTGCTCAATGTCCGGCCGAAGAAAAGTGCGGCACTCTACAAGACGATCTGGATGGACGAAGGCTCACCACTGCTGGTGCATTCGCGGCGTCAGGAAAAGCGTTTGCGCAAGCTGCTTGAGGCGCGTTACCCCGGGCGCATCGAGGTGGCGTTGGGGATGCGCTATGGCAATCCATCGATTGGCGATGCGCTGGAATCATTACAGAATGCCGGTGTCCAGCGTCTGCTGGTGCTGCCGCTTTACCCGCAGTATTCCGGCAGCACCACCGGGTCCGTATTCGATGCCGTCAGCGACGTGCTGCGGCAATGGCGCTGGGTGCCTGAGTTGCGCTTCATCTCCAGTTATCACGACGATCCCGATTATATCGAGGCGATGGCGGCACATATCGAAAACCATTGGGAACAGCATGGCCGCGCGGCCCATCTGGTGTTGTCGTTCCATGGGGTGCCGAAGCGTTTTCTGTTGAGCGGTGATCCCTATCACTGCCAGTGCCAGAAAACCGCGCGCTTGCTGGTGGAGCGTCTCGGGTTATCGGATGGCGAATGGCGGCTTGCGTTTCAGTCCCGTTTCGGACGGGAGGAGTGGCTCAAGCCCTATCTCGACAAAACGTTGAAAGCGATGCCCAAAGAGGGCTACAAGCATATTGAGGTATTCAGTCCGGGCTTTTCTGCGGATTGTCTGGAGACGCTGGAGGAGATCGCGGAGACCAACCGCCAAGGTTTTATCGATGCCGGCGGGGAGTCGTTCACTTATATTCCCGCGCTCAATGCCAGCGAACCCCATATCGACATGATGGCCAAGCTCGTTGAATGGCACATGCAGGGCTGGAAAGAAGTGGCCGAAGATTACGATCTGACCTTTGCCAAGGCCGAAGCGAAAACATCACAGCAGCGCGCGCAGGCGCAGGGGGCGGAGTTGTGAAATTCGGGATGGTCGTCGTCGGTGACGAAATACTCTCCGGCAAAAGACGTGACACCCACTTCGCATTTGTCGTCGAGGCGCTGAAAAAACGGGGGCTCGAGTTGAGCTGGGCGAGAATTGTTGGCGACGACCATGACCTGCTGGTGCAGACCTATCGTGAAACCCTGTCCAGTGGCGCAGCGGTTTTTTCGTTCGGTGGCATTGGTGGCACCCCTGATGACATTACCCGCCAGTGTGCGGCTGAATCCTTTGGTCTGGAAATCGAGGCGCATCCTCAAGCGATGGAAATACTGCGGGAAAAATTCGGCTACGATGTCTACCCCCACAAGGTACGCATGGCGGAATTCCCGCAAGGCGCAACGCTGATCCCCAACCCGGTCAATCGCATTGCCGGTTTCAGCATCAACAACCACCACTTCGTGCCGGGTTTTCCGAATATGTCGCATCCAATGATCGAATGGGTGCTCGATCATTATTACTCGGCATGTTTTCGTGAGCCGGAAGTGGAAATGCGCATTATTGCCGAAGCGCCGGAAAGTCGGTTGATCACTATCGAGGAAGAGATTCTGGAGAAATTCCCGCAACTCAGATTGTCGAGCCTTCCCAACACCCATGATCGGACCAGCGTTGATCTCGGGCTGCGTGGTGAGCGTGATGTCGTGGAAAAGGCGATGGCGTCAATGAAGAAAATGCTCGATGAGGCTGGAATAGCCTATCGGGATGTTGCTGCTAAATAGACACCCTCTCCCTTCGAGGGGAGAGGGCTGAGAACCTCCGCTACCCTGCCTTGATTTCGATCTTCTTCGGTTTGTGCTGCTCTGAACGCGGCACCACCAGCTTCAGCAAACCGTCTTTCAGGCTGGCGTCGATGGCGCTGGCATCCAGTTCGCTACCCAAAGTGAACTGGCGGGTAAAGGTGCCAGCGTGAACATCCATGTAAGTAGCGTTCAGCTTCTCATCGGTGTGCAGATTGATCGTGCCCTTGATCGTCAGCACGTTCTTGTCGACATCAATGTCCAGACTGTCCTTGCCCACACCGGGCAGATCCACCAGCAGCGTGACGCCATCCTTGTTCTCGATGATATCGACGGCAGGTGACAGCTCCAGTGGCATTGCATCACCGGACTGCGCACCCGCAGGCATTTGTTGCTGGGTTGTCTGAATATTGGTTTGTTCGCTCATGGTCATTTCCTCCACTAGGCCTTGATGGTGATCTTCCGAGGTTGTGCTTCACTGCGCTTGGCAACGCTGATGTGTAACACACCGTCCTTGTAGACCGCTTCGGTCTTTTCCGGGTCAACGTCGTCGGGCAGTGTGACAACACGCTTGAAGCTGCCTTTGAAGCGCTCTTCGCGATAGATAGTCGACTCTTCGCCTTCGATCTCTTCGCGCTCACGCTTGCCGGAAATGCTGAGCAGGTTTTTTTCCAGCGACACATCAATATCTTCCAGTTTCATGCCAGGCAGAAAGACATAGATCTCGACGCTGCGGTCCGTCACCCCCATATTGATGGGTGGGTAGCCGCGCTCACGCCGGACACGGGATACCCCAGCCGGAAAATTGAAAAACATCTCATCCAGGTCATCGAACAGGGATGAGGGAAAACGAATCATATTGGAAATCATGGTTGCCTCCAGTCACTAACCATTGTCATTCATGGGGCCGTAACGGCCTTTCTTGAGCCAATAAGTGATGATTGGGCGAAAATTTTTCAAGGGGATGGGGTTCAAATTTTTCCATGCCACTTGAAAAGGCGGGGGTTGCGTCCATGATTAAGCTTATTAAGGAATCTCTGATTAATCCCCGGAAACTGCTAAAATAGCAGCATTCGCTAATATCAGGCAAAGAAGATATTCAAATGCAGCAACAAAGCTTCGTAGCAGAGGATTTTGAACGGTATCGCAAAC
>Ga0256839_1001369_pt1 | contig 29602 bp, 22 predicted proteins | sample 354166metaG_FD_185968 | JGI IMG/M metagenome (GOLD analysis project Ga0256839, IMG submission 185968) | Hydrothermal vent microbial communities from Mid Atlantic Ridge, Atlantic Ocean - 354-166 | ecosystem: Environmental > Aquatic > Marine > Hydrothermal vents | place: Atlantic Ocean: Mid... | reverse complement strand
CGGGTCTATCTTGAATAAGAGCTGCAACACTTGGATCAGGCGTTTACTGTTGGGATGTAAGAAGCCAAAATTTCGTGCTCGCCTAAAGTGTTTGGGCAACACGTGTTGCAGCAAACGCCACAGAAAACCAACACCCGAAACTGTTTTGTAGCGCCATTGCCCCGACGAACTCTCTTGATATCGAGGCTTTGAGTGAAGCTCCCTTTTAATTTTTGCAAATCCTATTGTCTACGATTCATGCTTTTATCTGCTCGCTCCCATGCAGAGGCATGGGAGCGAGCATAAAACTTCATGATTTGATTTAAGGCGCGAGTGTGTCTATTTTATCGAGGCAAATGCGGTCAAGCTGTCTCTTAGTGTATTGTTGCCAAGGCGGTGGTTTGGAAAGAGGGTTTCAAACTCCCCTTGCTGTCCGTGGAGGGCGAGGTAATTGAGAATTACGGTCTCTACCAACAGGTTTACGTTGTTAGCCGCAGGTGATGAAGCGGTCTCTACGGAACCATCACGGCGGAAGTAGCCAATTTGCTGGCTTTGTGCTTGCGCATCGGCGTTGGCACCGAGCAGTTGTGGCCGTCCGAGCGGGTTGTATACCAAGAAAAATGAGGCGGCTGTGGAGGAGTTGTCACCCGTCCAGACCCCTTTGCCACGCCCATCTTCGCTCTCGTCAAGGTTGCCATTGCTGAATACAGAGCCATCACTGCTGACGTACATCATCAGCGGCTGTCCCAGTCGATGAGCATACTCTAGGCAGGCACCCATGCAGCGCCCGGCACGCAGGTCTCTTAGTTCACCTGTGGCACGCTCTCCGGTGTGGTAATCATATCCGCCCATGGTAATGGTGCCCGCACCCGCATAACCATTGATCACCATTTTCATTACCGAGGCAGTTTTGCGGAATTCACGCTCATTGTCATATTCTGCTTGGCTGAAGATGCCGCCGGGGCCAACAATTTCTGCGTCGAGGGTTGGGTTAAGGGCGCTGGGGTCTCCGTAGCGGTCGACTAGGTCAGCGGTTTTAACATAGCCACAACTGAGCAGATCTTTGATTAGCGCATCTTGTGTGACACCGGTCTGTATGTTGCCAAGTTTTGCGGCGCTGATCCGTTGTACGGACTCAAGCACGGCAACGGCATCGGCTTGATCCAGTAGCCCTACTAATTTTCCGGTATCCACCAGTCCGGTGACATCACTGGGGCGGTCAACTTTGGTGGGACGCCACTCGGTACGAATCATCTGTGCCGGTGACATCGAATTGCCCCCTGAGTCGGAGCTGACGGAGCCAATTAAACGTAATAGCTCACCGTTAGCACCCGCTTGTGCGATGCCGTACATTGGGTTGTGGGGGTTGTTTCCGGTATCATTTTCAGAGCGCGCGGGGATAACCGCGCCATTGATATTGGCGGCGGTTCCAATGCCAAGGCGCTCCTGAATGCCACGTAAAAAACCACTGTCGCTGTGAAAGGCAAGCCCCAAGGAGTCATCGTAGTAGGGGAGACCGGAGATGGGGTCATTCAGTGAGGGCACCATGTCGCCAGGTAGCCCCATTCGGTTATAACCCTCTGTTGAAACAAAGTCGAGTTGCCCCCCTTGCTGCCCAACCAAGACATTGGTTCCGGCCATGCTGGCGCCACCGGCAAGGTCAAAGCAGATGAAGGGGATTTTCCCCGCGCCAACGCTGTTGATGCCACAAGCAAGTTTAAGTGCTTCCATGTCAGTAGAGAGCGCCGCTTGGGCGCTGTTTAATCCAAAGAGGGGGGGAGCCATTACCATGGCTCCGCCCAGTGCCAACCCTTGTGCTAAAAAATCACGTCGGCTGTAAGGGCGACGATGATGAGTATGCAGAAGAGGCTGGTTTAGTGTGTGGTGTTTGTTCTTCTTAGTCATATTCGTTCCTTATTGCACGGTCATCACGGCGCTGGATAAAAGGGCGGCGCAGCTGCCTTTGGCAACGGCAAGCGTTCGGTCGCTACTGCAATTCACCCCACAACTGGTGAGCCGGTCGATGAGGTTGTTGAGCTCCTGTTTAATGACGGCAGGGTCAGGTTGCGTGGCAAGGTTGCTGCCATTGATTCGCGATATGAGAGGGTCAATTAGCTGGTCTCGTTTTTCAGCGCTATCAAAAGCAGTGGTCGAGTCTGCTGAAAAGTCAAAGCCTGTAAAGTAGCTGGCACGCAAGCTGGGGTCGTCAATCAGTGCGTTACAGTACTCAATAGCCAGTTGCGATATGGCGACCTGGTGTGATGCTAGGAAGCCATCAATTCGACTACTGGATGGGAGCTGCTGCTTAACCATTTCATAGGTGGCGTGTACATCAGCCTGGGTAATGGGAATATCCGTCAGGATCGACATGCTGGCATTGATTTTAGCAAATGTGCGCAAGCCGAGGCGTGGCTGGGGCTCACTGTCAGCTGGCATGGCCGGTTGTGCGGGGGTTGGCTCCAGAACGACGTTAGTGTGCGATCCCAATTGCTCGAAGGTGAGGAAAAACTGATCTAGGTTGGAACCTTCCTGTAGTGGAATAATGGTTCCGTATGTTGAGAGATCCATCGGGCTAGTGATCACCTGTCGATCGAGGTTGCGGTAGACCTGACCAACCGCAGACTCTTCGCTATTAATGCCAATGCGCATTCCCCTGATTGTAAAATCGATATCTCCAGGTGTTTCGTTGAGTGAAACATATCGAGGGCTATGGAAGAGGTAGCTGTAGTTATCGAATTGGCTTACTTCAAGCAAGATGTAGCTGTCAGGGGTATCGATTAGATGCGAAATACTGAACAGCAAGAAGTAGCGTTCGCCGACACCGGCATCTATGTTTTGCTGTATCTGATCAGCTGTGAGGGCTCGTTCATGAATGGCCACCATGCGTAGTTTACCTTTCCAGGGTGAGCTACCATCAGCCTCTGCCCCAAACAGTAGGGTGTAGTTTTCATCCCAGTCAATCAGGCTGTCACCCTGGGTGGTGGTTTCACTGGCAACCAATGCGCCATTAACAAATATCTTTCGTCCTTCACTGCTACTGAAGGTGATGGCGACATGTTGTTGGGTGGCTTGTAGCACTTCATCCGCATCAGCGCTTGAGAGTATCGGCTCTCCATTGGTGTCGGTGCTGCTACTGCGCTGGGCGAAGTTATAGTTATAGAGTGTTTGCCCCAGGGTGAAGTTACGCAGGGAGTTGTTTGCCGAATAACTGATGATACGGGCAGGCCCTTCCTGTGTGACGTTGGCGGGAACCAACCACGCTTCAATGGTGTAGGCATTGCTCGCTTTTAGGCGACTAGCCAGTTTAGCGCTGGCGGCGGTGCTACCACGCGCAGAGGTGGAGAAGAGCTCGATTCCCCAGCCACCCACCCACTGGTAGTCGCTCCCTTCGGTGCCCGATAGTATGAGGTTTAAGGCGGGTTCGATGCCGCTGGTGTCGTACAGTGTGTCGCCAAGGCCGCTTTTTAATTCGTAGCGGGCGATAATATGGTCATCAAAGCGATTGCCGCCACTGGCGACGATACCATCGTAGAGGTTCAGTGCTTTACTGTTAATCAGTGCGCTGTCCAATTCGCTGATAGGAACACCATCTGCAAAGCTTTGTATGGCGGTAATAAACTCACCTGAATCGAGTTGGCACTCATTCCAGCAGTTGTGAAACTCTTCGCTCAAGCGCAATACTAAACGCGAATCTGCCGGATTGTTTAGGTCGATACGCCGACCTGTACGTATCGCATCATAGGCGACATTGACATCACTCTGGGCAATGTAAGGTGCCTGGGGGAACTCGCCCTCTTCGCTGTGGCAGCTGGCACAATATTGTGTCAGTAGCGGCCACACCGTGGTGGAGAAAAGCGCCGAATCAGCGGGCAGTCGTCTGCCAGCATCCGGGTCTTGGATGGGGGGAGCGATCAGCTTGACTTCGTTGTTGCCGGGGAGTGGGTCATTTGGGTTTAACCACAGCTCAAGGTAGGAGGTGATGGTTTCAGCGCAAATGAGGTCGGATGGTTCCCAGCAGTTATGGCCAGCAGCAACGCGAGCGACGAGTTCAGAGTTCTCTGGTGTTGTGGTGTCCACAAGGGTGAGCGCCGCTGTATAGGCGAGGTTGACATCATCATCACGTACAAACTGTATCTGGTCACTGTCGGTGCCGTGGCAGTTTCCGCAGCGGTTGCTGGCACGCAGGCTATCCCATACAAACTCTTTAAAACGAGCAGTATCATCATCTGTAGCCGCAGGGCCACTGTAGTCTTCGGGAGGCTCATTGCTGCGATCGACTTCGGGGTTGTCTGTTGTATCAACCCCTTGGCAACCAGTGAGAACAGAGAGCGCCAAGATTAAGCAGAGAGTGTATCGATTGATCATCCGTTATTCTCCCATGCAGTAGACAGCGCTTTCGGCAAAGACGGTCTTGAGGTTGTAGTTATTGGTTTTAAATGATGCTGTGATTTGATCGATCTTGTTGTGATCTGCACTGTTTTCAGGGTCTCTGAAACAGATATTCTTAAATACTTTTTTAACCTGACAGCGGGCAAAGGCCTCGCTGTTGGCAAGCTCGCGGCCAAGGCTTTTTGCACCGGCACCGCTTTCGGGCAGGTTAAGGCCGTTGGTATCCCAGCCGAGCAGTGAGTTTGCTCCGGCTCGCCAATAGTTAACCCAATCATCATTGGGTGTGGCATAGCCATAAGGGAAGTTGCTGGCGTTAATCAGGTATTTGGGCTGGACACTGTTTGCGGTATATTCCAAGCGCCCATTGCGCGCATCAGGGTCGGCACCACTGTCATACACATAGTTATAGTAGGCATAGGCTTGTGCTAGTGGGTCCATGCCTGCATGGCAGCCTAGGCAAGCATTGATAAAGATACGACTGTCTCCGCCAGGGCTGCGTGAGGCATCTTGCCGAATACGATCGGGAGAGCGGGTGTTATCTTTTATCTGCTCCAGATCGTTACAGAGGTGGTTAAGGATGGTGAATCTCAGCATCGCACGGTTGGTACCATCTACAAAAAAAGCTTGTGCTGCTGCCCGACTGGTCATGATGCCTGCGGTTGCGGCAGCAGGTAAGCCGTTGACAGAAGATTGGGTGATGGCAACCAAGTCTGCCTTTAGGTCGACACCGTTCTGTTCCATCTGCTCATAGTGGCTGTTGTTGTTTTGCGAATAAGCGGGCAACCCAAGTGATGCGCGGCCAACATAAAGGATGTCATCATAAAGTAGGGTGCGGAAATCCAGATTATCACGTACCACGCCAATCATAGTGGCGGTATAGTCATTTAGGGGGGCAAAAGCGGTTTGCGCTTCATTGGTCCAGGGTGTGATAATGGTCTTCAGGGTGGTGCTATAAAAGTCCGGGTGCTCTAGGGCAAGCTCGGCGGCACCGATGGCATCACCACCTTCAATGAGTAGTTGCATCTGATCAAGCAGCACGGTGTCAGCCGGGACACCGGCGATCCTGTCGTGTATCTGTTTTGCTTGTTCACGTGAGCCGGCATAAGCTGAACTAAAGCAAATGGCCGCCGCTAACAGAGGAATGGCAAGTTTTTTCACAGAGAAAGAATCCTTGTTGAGGCAGAATGTTATTCAAGCATATCGGCTTATTGCTGTATTGTTTGTGAGGAAACTCACAGTTCTCGAAGGTGGTGACTGCTAAGCTGTGTAGCGTGTGGTTGAGGAAGCTCTGATCAAGTCATGAATATTTTATGCTGGCTGAAATCGCCCTCATTTATCCCGAAAATTGCACCAATAGAACAACTATTACTGCGCATTTCGGAACAAATGAGAGCAATTCCCTCTCAGCCTAAATTCATCCAGACTTAATCAGAGCTTCCTTGACCAACTAATTTTCTTGGCTTTCATTATTTCCCCGTTTGCAGGCTCTCTGTGTGAAGTGCTGTAAACATTGATATAAGGGCGTTCTGTGCGTTTAATTTTTTCTCTATTGCTAGCGGCATTATTGATCTCTTCACTGATAACCCTCTCGGGGTGTGTGGACGATAGCCAGACAGCTGATTCTGTACTGCAAGATTACCCAATCGCCTATGTTAAGCGCGCCCTCTATGATGGCGAGGGTGATTTAACCCCTTTGAATGGTCGTGAGCTGCTGACTTTTCGCCCGGGTGGTGACCTCTATATAAGAGATCGCGCTTCACCGACGGCACCCGAGCGTAATGTGACTGCCCTAGTAACACAGGGTGCGGGTGATGTGCGTGACCTGAATGTCTCCTATGATGGCACTAAAATAGTTTTTTCAATGCGTGAGCCAGAGCTAGAGGGTGTGCCTGACGACCAGCAGCCTACTTGGAATATCTGGGAGTACGATATTGTTGCTCAGCAACTCAATCGTGTTATCAGTAGCGATGTTACTGCAAAGCAGGGGCAAGACTTTGCGCCTAGTTATCTCCCCGATGGGCGTATTGTATTCACCTCAACACGCCAGCGCGAAACAGGGCGCACACTGCTGGATGAAGGGAAACCACAATTCAATGGTGTTGAGGAGTCACGCCAGGAGCACGCAGCTGTATTGCATGTGATGGAGGATAACGGTACCGATATTCAGCAGATATCATTTAACGCCAGTCACGACTTTGATCCCACGGTACTCATGAATGGCCGTATTCTTTTTAGTCGCTGGGATAACATGGGTGGGCGAAACGCAATTCGCCTTTACACTGTTCGCCCCGATGGCAGCGACTTGCAAATCCACTATGGTGCGCACAGTGCGCAGGTAGGTCATGGCGATGCCGTTACAGGTTATCTTCAGGTTCGGGAGATGGAGGATGGCAAGCTGCTGGCAACTCAAGCGTTACGTGGCCAGGAAAATCGGGGTGGCGATCTGGTGATTATTGATGCTGAAAACTATATCGACCATGATCAACCCACCGAGGTCAATCGCGGGGTATTAAACGGATCTGGCCAGAAACCAGCAACCACGCTTGATGTACAGTTGGAAAACTCAGCGTTGTCGGCTGGGGGGATGTTTATGTCGGCTTATCCGCTTTGGGATGGCAGTCAACGAATTCTCACCAGTTGGACACCCTGCCGTATTATAAGTGAAGGGGCGATTGTGCCGTGTCAGGCTGATGATCTGAACAGTGAAGAGACGGTTTCTGCCGACCCACTTTTTGGGCTCTATCTGTATGATACGGGCAGCCACACGCTGCGCCCCCTAGTGATAGCCCAAGAGGGGGTGGTTATTAGTGATGTTGCCACACTGCGTGAGCGGGCTGTTCCTGCGCTGCTGTATGATGGCCTGCCGGGTGATGGTCGTATTGAGCGAGCGCTTTATGATCGTGGGGTGGGTCTACTTCATATTCGCTCTGTTTATGATGTCGATGGAAGGGATACCGCGCAGCCTAATCTTGCCACCATGGCTGACCCACAACAAACCGCGGCAGTTGATCGCCCGGCACGATTTATTAAAATAGTGAAGTCGGTCACGCTACCTGATCGGGATACCCTGATCGTTGACCGGAGTGCGTTGGGTATCAGTGCCCAGCAATTAATGCGTGAAATTGTTGGCTACGCCATGATTGAACCGGATGGCTCGGTGATGGTTGAAGTGCCCGCCAATATCCCTTTCGCTATTGAACTGCTTGATGAAAATGGGCGGCGTATGCGTAGTCGCCACCAAGCTTGGTTGCAGGTTCGCCCAGGTGAAACATTGACATGCAACGGTTGCCATAACCATGGCAGTGGCGTGCCTCACGGTCGTATTGATGGCCCTGTTGCGGTTAATAGTGGTGCAGTGACCAGTGGTCAGCCTTTCCCTAATACAAATCCTGTAATGGTTGCCAATATGGGTGAAACCATGGCCCAGACACGTATGCGCCTCAGCTGTGATACCGACTGCGCCGAACGCAAGTTGTTGATGGATGTGCTCTATACCGATCACTGGAGTGATAGCGCACTACGCACACCTGACGAGAGCTTTGAGTACCGTTATGCTGACCTAGATAGCACACTTTTACGCCCCACCAGTGAGAGCTGCCAAAACAGTTGGCAGCCACTCTGCCGCACTATTATCAACTACCCTGACCATATTCATCCACTTTGGGATCTGCCTCGGGTAGATAGCGCACTGATCGATAGGCGTTGTACAAATTGTCATAGTGACTTGGATGAGCTGGGGGCTTTACGGGTGCCCGAGGCACAGTTGCAGCTTAATGGTGGAGTATCACCAGAAGAGGCCGATCACCTCATCAGCTATCGCGAGTTATTCTTTGCCGATAATGTCCAGGAACTGCAAAATGGCGCGTTGCAGGATATTTTGGTAGAAAGCGGTGAGTTTGAGTCGGTAGAGAGCGGCGAATTTGAAACAATCGAGAGTGGTGAGTTTGAAATAGTGGAGAGTGGTGAGTTTGAAACAGATGAAAATGGTGATCTTATTCTTGATGCTGAAAACAATCCTATCCCGATTATGATCACTGTTCCGATTATGATCACTGTTCCGATCATGATCGATATCCCTATTTTGATCACGCAACTCGCACCCGGCCCCTCGATGTCAAGTGCCGGTGCAAATTCACGTTATTTCTTGTCACTTTTTGATGGCGGAGCGATTCACGAGGGGTGGCTATCCCCGGCTGAACTTCGCTTGATTAGCGAGTGGCTGGATATCGGTGCTCAGTATTATAACGACCCATTTGCGGTACCCATGGAGGAGTAATTGGTGAAATGTAGGCTGTTATTTCCCCTGTTACTGCTGTTTCTCTTTTCATCAACGGGCTTTGCGGAAGAGACGGTGCCGCAAGTTGCAGTGATTGACCCTTATCTTGACCTGCACAGTGGCCCCGGACGCGGTTATCCCATTATTCGTGTGGTGAAAGAGGGTGAGTGGATTTCGATTCACAAGCGTAAAAACCGCTGGTTTCTCATTACTACTCGACAGGGAAATAAAGGGTGGGTTGCCAGAGATCAGTTAGAGCGTACCTTAAATCGGCAAGGTGAGCAGACCACCCTTAAAGCGCCTAACTGGGGGGACTTCTCCCAGCGCAATTGGGAGCTGGCAATGATGGTGGGTGACCTAGATGGTTCGCGTGCCATGGAAATTTCTGCACTCTACTTTATGACCCAAAACCTTGGCCTCGAAGCTAACTACGGTGTAGGCTTGGGCACATTTTTCACCTCAGAAGTTGCAGGTCTGGCGATTCAGCATCAGCCTTTTCCCAGCTGGCGAGTAGCGCCTTATCTCAGCTTGGGGGGTGGGGTGATGCAAATCAAACCTAAAGCGACACTGGTTAAATCTGAACGCCGCCAAGAAGGGTACGCCAGCGCCAGCATTGGATTGCGCACCTACTTGAGCCAGCGCTTTGTATTGCGCCTGCAATATAAAGAGTATGTGCTCTTCAATAGTGATGAAAACAATGAGGAAATTATCGAATGGAAAATAGGTTTTGCTGCTTTCTTTTAGCAACGCTTCTATTGTCCAGTTCGCAGTTAGTGCTGGCACAAGAGCTTGATGCGCTGGGTGCGGATACTCAAATAGAGCGCCGTGATATCAGCGAGGCGTTGATTGATAGCGAAAACTTCGAGATAACCGCCTCCGCAGGCATTATCAGCATCGAAGATTTTGGTAGCAATATGGTCACGGTTGCACGGCTCGCTTACCACATTAGTGAAGACTTCTTTGCTGAGGCAGCATACGGAATGAGTGAGGCAGGCTACACCAGTGCCGAGCTGCTGTATGGCGATGTAAAAATATTGAGCGATGATGAGAGAAACTACAGCTACTACAATGTCTCTTTCGGCTATAACCTGCTACCGGGTGAAGCGTTTATTAGTCAGGGGCGTGCCTACAACACTGCGTTTTATGTGATTGCAGGCGCTGGGGTTACCGAGTTTGCAGGAGATGAGGTTTTTACACTCAACTATGGTGTGGGTTACCGATTATTGGTGAACGATTGGCTAGCATTGCGTGTTGACGGCCGAGATCATGTCTATAGCAGTGAGCTGTTTGGAGAGAAGAAAAATGTCCACAATCTCGAAATGTTATTTAGCTTATCACTTTTTTTCTAGAGCGAATTTTCAAGGAGTATCCAAATGAAATCAATAACAGCTGCACTTATTGTCTTTATGGTCAGCACCACCTTTCTATTCAATAACGCTGTTAGCTCTAGCCTAGAGGGGGTAGCTCCAGATTTCACGCTGGATAACCGCAATGGCGAAAACATCCGCCTCAGTGACCACCTAGGTGAAGTGGTGATGATTAACTTTTGGGCCTCATGGTGTGGCCCCTGTCGTCAGGAGATGCCGCTACTCGAAGATCTGCATAATAAATACCAGATGATGGGTTTTACACTGCTTGGTGTCAATGTGGATGAGGAGCGTGAAAACGCCGAGAAACTACTGGAGCAGATCCCGGTTTCATTTCCGGTGCTTTTTGATGCGGATAGTGCGGTGAGTCGCCTCTACAGCGTAAAAGCGATGCCCACAACCATTCTGATTGATCGCGATGGCCAGTTGCGGGTTTTACATAAAGGTTATCAGCCTGGCTATGAGGATCAGTATGAAGCGGATATTAAGGCGTTGATACGGGAGTAGTTGGGTGCGATTTATCTCCTTTATTATACTTTTGGTGCTGCTTCAAGGCTGTTCAATTGAGCCGTGGGTGATGCCCTACGAACGTGCGCGGTTAGCCGATCCGATTATGAACATGGATCCTAACCCCGTCTCTAGCAGTTACCTTAACCATGTATACCAGGCGCGTGAGTCTGCGCGGGGTGCTGAAAGCGGGCAGGGGGGCGGTTGTGGCTGCAACTAGGGCAAAGCGCCATTTTGTACTGATCATATTGTTGTTGGCCTGTTTGCCCTTGATGGCGGCTATCCTACCAGAAGATCGTTTTGATGCGCTTTACCACTATTACGGTGGTGGAGGGGTTGATATCAGTGGTCCATCGTTACTGTTTCGTAAACAGGTTGCTGCTCCGCTATCTATGTCGGCCCACTACTATGTTGATACCATCAGCAGTGCTTCAATCGATGTGGTGACTCAGGCAAGCCCTTACAACGAAGAACGCACTGAGTATGGTTTAAATGTGGATTACCTTAACGGTAAAAACCTGCTCTCAATGGGCTATACCACCAGCTCGGAAAATGACTATGTAGCCAATACGGTGAGCGTGGGTATATCACAGGATTTTTTTGGCGATCTGACCAATGTTTCATTAGGTTTTGCTCGTGGTAGTGATACCGTGAGTCGGTCAACGGATAATGTGTTTGAAAGAGCGGTTGAACGACGCAACTATCGATTTGGATTGTCGCAAATTTTAACTAAAAACATGACGGTTACCTTTGCATTCGATCTTACCAGTGACGAAGGGTTTTTGAATAACCCCTACCGTAGCTATCGTTACTCGACCGTGGCAGGTGATGGTAGCGTGAGTGAGTCGTGGAGCCCTGAAGTCTACCCAGGCACCCGCACCAGTAATGCGCTGGGGCTGCGTGGTCTCTACTATCTTCCCTATCGGGCGGCTATTGGTGCTGAGGTTCGCCAGTTTTCTGATACTTGGGGAATTAAGGCTCAAAACTGGCAGGTTTTTTATCGCCATCCAACCGACAATGGCTGGTTGTTTGAGGTAAGATATCGTCAGTACAGTCAAAATCGTGCTGACTTCTACTCTGATCTTTTTGATGTCCAAAATGCGCAGAATTATATGGCGAGGGATAAGGAGCTCAGCACCTATGAGAGCCAGACATTTGGGGTTACCGCTAGCTATGGGTTTAATTTCAGCGGAATTCAGTGGATAGATCGGGGGAGCATAAATCTCAGCTGGGATCACCTGCGATTCGATTATGCTGATTTTCGTAATGCAGATGTCAGTAGTGATGTCGGCAATGAGCCACTTTATGGCTTTTCGGCTAATGTCATACAAGTGTATATCTCTGTATGGTATTAATCTGGATAGTCGACTAATTTTTGGATTATGAGATCTCTAGGTTGAAAATATCTAACGATCTGTATTAGGGGGAATTGTGCGTTTTTTTACCATCTGTTTTCTGCTGCTTGCCAGCATCTCATTTCAGGCCAATAGTGCACCAGAAAATATAGATAGCCAGCTACAAGGTCTCAAAAAAGAGATTATGCAGCTTAATCGCCAACTCTTCATTCTTGAGGAGGAGCTGCTCTTCCCCTCCAGTACACAATTTGCCGTCTATGTCTCCGTCGATGTGGGTAAATACTTTATTGTTGACAATGTGGAGCTGAAAATAGATGGCAAAACCATCACTCATTATCTCTATACTCAGCGCGAACAGCAGGCACTCTCCCGTGGCGGTGTTCAACGTCTTTATGTGGGGAATATTCACAGTGGAGAGCACCAGTTAACCGCTATATTTAATGGCATGGGGCCCAATCAACGCCCCCTTCAACGTGCCGCCTCAATTACCTTTAATAAGGCAAAAGAGGTCAAAAATATCGAGTTTTCAATCAAGGATGATGAAGATAAACAGCAGGCTCAATTTATTGCCAAGGAGTGGTAATGTCTAGGAGTCTGTCCGAGAATAGAGAGCCTACTACGGAAAAGCTATTTTGGCCCATTTTCCCGCTCATTTTCGTTAAATATGAACAACTATTCGCCTCAAATGGCGAGAAAATGGACTCAAAATGGCTTCCCCTCGCTACGGCTTCTATTTTCGGAAAGATTCCTGGCCAGATTATCTTATGGCTCGCTCTGGTACTGCTGTGCTGTAGCCCGCCGCTCTATGCTGATCAGAATACCTCGATTAAGGACCTTGATTACGGCGTGGCCTTTTTTGATCTTTATCAGGAGCGCTACTACCGCTCTGCGGTCAATCTTGGGATCAGCTTGCAACAGCAGAAGCTGCAATACCATAAAGGTGAGGCGGAGCTATTGCTGGGTAGTATTCTGCTCTATTACGGAATGCATGATGAGGCCGAGGAGATTTTTTTGCGCTACACACAGCCGCAACAAAATCCGGTGAGTGATCGAGCCTGGTTTTATATGGCAAAAGTACGCTATCAACGTGGCCTCTACGATGCCGGATTGCAGGCGCTGCTTAAAATTAAAGGTACCCTTCCAGATGAGCTACAGCGTGAGCGGCACCGCTTGCAAATCATGTTATTAATGGGGCAGGGGCGCTTTAGTTTAGCCGCAGAGGTGAATAAGCAGACAAAAAAACCGGGTGACCTTTTTGCACAATATAACCTCGCGGTTGCACTTGAAAGAGCGCAAAAAAATAGAAAAAGTTCAGCGGCACTGCGGCAACTTATTTTAGCAGAGGCTAATAATCAGGAAGGTGAGATGTTGCAGCATAAAGCACGCATCATTCTTGCGCAGCGCTACCTGGAGTACGGTAAAACCCAGAATGCTATTGTATTATTGCACCAGGTTCCTATTGATACAGTTTTTTTCGACCAGGCACTGATTACCCTCTCTTGGGCCTATTACAAACAGGGCGAAAATATAAAAGCACTGGCCCCGCTGCGCCTGCTTAAAGAGCGCAACAGCCGCGATATTGAGGCGAAGGAGGCGTGGCTTCTTGAAGGTTATGTTCAGGAGCATGCCAATGCTTTGCATGAAGCGAAAAAGAGTTATGAGAGTGCCATCTCCCACTATCAACGGGAGATAATGCGGGTTGACGAGGTGATCGATTCCCTGGGGGATGGGCGCTTCTTGAATCAGCTGTTGCCACAGCTGCGTGGCACATCGCAAGGCTTTGGGTGGGAGGAGCGCATTGAGCTACCTAAAGCCAATACCCCTTATATGGCGGTCATGCTCTCCAGTTATCCATTTTTTGAAGCATTGAGAAATCTGCGTGATTTGCGCTATTTACAGAGTCAGCTCTCTATCTGGCGTGACGACATACCCAGCTATCAGCATATGATTAAATTACGTCAAATGCGTTATAACGAATTCTTACCGCTACTTGAACTGGTTAAAAAAAATAACCACTACCAATCTCTCGTTAAGCAGCACCAGCGGCTGACGCAGCAACTGGATAGCATCGATCAGCAACAAGCCATCTATCAACTGCTGGATGAGAAGGCTGAAAAACAGCTAGAGCGGTTATCAAAAATTGAAGCGATCATTGAAAAGCTGCCCGAAGGTGATCTGCTTGATGGCTACCAACAGCGCTATCTACGGTTAAAAGGGTTGCTGACTTGGCAGCTTACGGAGACATTTAAAGTGCGTAGTTGGCAGCGTCGTAAAGAGCTGCGTGCACAACAGCGGCTCTTGGATGAGGTTTCTGAAAAACGAGAAGTGCTGACCCAAGCAGAGCTGGCCACTCCCCAAATGTTCTCTCAATATGAGCAATATATTAACCAATTGGGTGCTCAAATTGAGGGATTAAACCAGCAAGTAGAACAGCTCTACACCCGACAGGAGGAGGAGCTGCTCGAGCTGGCGGTAGAAGCCTTGCAGCGCTACCGAAGCCGCTTGGCACTCTATCGTGATCAAGCCTATTATCGTGTTGCCTATATCAAAGATAGTGCGCTGAATAGAGTTGAGGCAGCGCAATGATGCTCAGTAAAAAAACACTATTATTGGTTCTCATTTTATTGCTGAGTGGTTGTAGCGGCAAGGGTCAGATCGAAACAGCTGAGCAGCGTCTTGTTGCTTATCAAAACCCAATATCTAAGCATCAGATACCCAAAACTGAACTGACGGGTATGGAAGAGGAGTATCAAAAAGCAGCCGAGAGTCAATTTTTGCAAATCGAAGCGCTTGCGCGACACCGCTTGGCCGATCTGGCACTGGAAGAGAGCGAGGATGAGCTGCTAAATGACAACTTGGATGATGAGGAAACCATCACCAATGCCGGTTATTTCCGGGCGATCAGAATATATCAGCAACTACTAAAAGACTATCCGAATCGAATAGAGAACGACCGTATTCACTACCAACTGGCGCGTGCCTATGATTATGCGGGTGAGCCACGGGTGGTTTTAGAGGTATTAACTGAGTTAGTTGATCAACACCCCGAATCAAGTTTTTTTTCTGAGGCACAATTTCGGCGTGGTGAACTGTTTTTTACCCTCGGTCAGTTTGATGAGGCGAGCACAGCTTATAAAGAGGTCATAGATCGCGGTACGACGGATCCTTACTTCAAGCATGCGCTCTATAAACAGGCGTGGGCGCTTTACCGTTCAGACCGTATCGATGCCGCACATCACCATTTTGCCGATCTACTCGAATTCTTGCATACCCCGGGCAGCATGGAAGATGTCACTGTGGGTAATGGTGAGTTGGTGCGGGATGTTTTGCGTATCTTGGCGGTCAGCTTTTCTCAAATGAATGGCGTGGAGTCTGTTGAGGCGTTTGCACAGACGCGTAATAATCAGCCCTATACGGCATTGATCTACCAGGCTCTCTCTGATCAATTTTCCATGCAGCGCCTCTATAGAGAGGCGGCGGGTGTGTATGGCTTTTACCTGCAACGTAATGCCAACGATGCGCACGCGCCCGGTTATCATTTGAAGCAGATTGCATTACTGGAAAGGAGTGGCGACTTTCAGGCCGCTCTACAAGCAAGAAAACAGTTTGTCGAAAACTATGGGGCTAACAGCGGGATATTGGAGCGTCATCCGCTCTCGGTATACCAGGCGATTGAGCCAGCACTTAAAAAGAACATCATCTATCTTGCGAAATATTATCACGGCCTTTACCAGAAAAACAGTCAGCTATCCGATGTTGCGCGAGCCCAATATTGGTATCAATATTTCCTAAACAGCTTTCCAAATGACGACGAAAGTAGTGGTGTCCATTTTTTGTATGCTGAAAGCTTGTATGAATCGGGGGCATTTGATCAGGCTGCCATTGCGTATGAGAGCGTCGCTTATGAATATCCAACCCACGATAAAATGGCAGAGGCGGGCTATGCGGCCTTAATTAGCCATGAAAAACGCAAAAACATTGATGAACAACAGCGTCAGCAGCAACTTATCGCCAGTATCAACCGGTTTGTTAACAACTTTCCTCAAGATGCACGAATCAACGAAGTGCGGCACAAAAAAGCAGATCAACATCTGGCATCCAATGAGTATTTGGCGGCGGTTGATGAACTTAACATCCTTACCCAAGCGTTGCCAGCTGACTCACCACAGCTGGGTGCTGTTTGGTATAAGCTCTCATACAGCCACTTCATGCTGGGTGATTACTTGGCGGCAGAGGCCAGCTCCCTACAAGCACTGTTACACGTTAAAAGCCTTTCGCAGCGTAAAGAGATTAAAGAGCGGCTTGCCGCTGCAATTTACAAGCAGGGTGAGCAAGCACAAGCTGATGGTGACTTGATGGCCGCAGCTGGGCACTTTTTGCGTATTGTGAGTGCGGTTCCGGGCGCTGCTATTATCGCCCAGGCTCAATATGACGCGGCCACCGCACTTATGAGTAATGGTGATTGGAGGGCGGCGGTTAAGGTGCTGGAGCGCTTTAGAGCCAGTTATCCACGTCATAAGTTAGTGATGGGCGCACGCGAAAAGCTGGCATACTCCTATATGGAGATGGGTGAGAGTGTGAAGGCAGCGCATGCTTATAGTGCGCTCGCCAGTGTAGAGACTGATCCTGAGCGAAAGCGTGGCTGGTTGAGTCAGGCCGCAGAGCTTCATTTGCAAGAGGGTAATAATAGACTGGCGGTTAATATGCTCGAACAGTACCTCGCCCTCACGAAAGAGAGGGATGTGAGTTATTTTGAGGTGAGTATGCGTATAGCTGATATTCACTACAAATTGGGTAATACAAGCTCTTATAGGTCCAGCCTCAGGGGTATTGTTAGTAAGGTGGGGAAAGATAATGCCGATATTGGGTTGCGTCAGCAAGCGGCTAATGCCACGTTAAAGTTGGCGGATAGCTATCAAGAGGTGTTTGCGTCGATTGCTCTTAAAAATCCGATCAAAAAGGCGCTGAAACAGAAAAAAGAGGCGATGCAGACAACACTTGAACTCTATAAACAGGCCAATGAATACCGCATCAGTAATGTGACCACCGCCTCTACTTATCAAATTGCTGAAATCTATCGACTGTTTAGCCATGCATTGATGACCTCAGAGCAACCAAAAGAGCTCCAAGGTGAAGAGCAGGAGATGTATATCATGATGCTGGAAGAGCAAGCCTTCCCTTTTGATGAAAAGGCGATTGATCTGCATAAGCTGAATATCAATAGGATTAGCGCAGGCCTTTATGATCAGTGGGTTAAAAAGAGCTTTCAGGCACTCGGGGGGCTTCAACCCGCCCGCTTTAATAAACAAGAGAGCTCCCTGGATATGATCACAGCATTGAATTGAGGTAACTACTCAGTGTATTCATCTTTTGCCTCAACTCTTCGTTATTTTCGTACTCAATCGGTCACATATTCCCTATATGCTCCCTCTCTCCGTGCGAAAATGCCTCGATTTGAGGTAAAATATAAACACGCTGAATAGTTACGAATTGAGAATGCCTAATGACGTATGAGCTTAAAGCCATTGGTGTAATCCACTCTTGCTTTAAAGAAAAATTTGGCATTCCACGGCAACCAGGATTAGTGCCGGAAGCAGCGGCAACGCTGGAGCTGTTGCCTCCCTATAATTGCCCGGAAATAGTACGCGGCATTGAGCAGTTCAGCCATATCTGGCTGCTGTTTGTTTTTCATGGTTCACCACAAAACAGATGGCAGCCGTTGGTACGGCCACCTCGTCTGGGCGGGAATCAGCGTATTGGCCTGTTTGCCAGTCGGACAACCTTTCGCCCCAACCCCATCGGTATGTCAGCGGTAAAGCTAGAGCGTGTAGAGAGCGGTGTAGATCGTCTGCTTTTACATCTGAAAGGGGTGGATCTTCTTGACGGAACGCCGGTCGTTGATATCAAACCCTATATTCCCTACGCGGATAGCATTCCAAACGCAGAGGGTGGGTTTGCTCAAAATGCACCACCCTGCAAACATACCGTCACTTTTACAGATGAGGCGGCCACTCGCTGTCATGAACTGAGCCATCAATACCCCCATTTACGCATCATGATTGAGCAGCTGCTGCAGAGTGATCCACGCCCCGCTTATAAAGAAGAGGATAAGGGGCGAGTATATGGGATGCACCTGTGGGATTTTGACTTGCGATGGCGAGTGATAGGGAATCAGGTGGAAGTTTTAGAGCTGGTGATGGTCAGCAGCCAATAGACGCTGATCCCAGCGAATCTTCTCTAATATCTGTTCAACCTGCCTAGCTCCCAGTTCTGTGAACGCAAGATCGACAGGGCGTTGTTGATTAAACAGTTGATGAGGCGCGAAAAGAAACTGTCGGGCGTGCTCATCGTTACCCCATACATCAATCCGTGCTAGGCGCTCAATGCGTTCACTCTCTTGAGCCTTCAGTGTACCTTTTCTTCTTTTAAATGTTGCGGATGGGGCCAGTTGGTTACTGATTCGCCTAGGCTCTGCATGCTCTATTTTAATAAACGATACCTCGCTTGTGTAAGAGAGCAGAAGCGATAAAATTCACTGATCTGGTGCGGGCTTGGCCAAGTTGGTACCTATTGAAATGGCCATTATTTTTAAGCGATAAATAGGTGCTTAGAAATATCGTTGACGGGCTACGCAGATTATTCTAGGATCGGGTCGACTATAAATATAAGTCAGTCATATTTGCGTGTGCAAGTAGTTAAGATTGACGAGGAAGGGGATGGCCAAAAGAGCTAAATATAAGCTTGGCCAGTCAGCATCTGATATTTCATGTATCGGTTGTGCCACCTAACAGGGTGGTTTTTGACTCTCTTAATTTTCAAGCCAAAAATAAAGTAATCGTCTGCTTGAGGTGGTGTTGCATAACGCAGAATCAAGTCGGTCGAGGTGGAAAGCCGTTCAGTTTAAAGCATAACTTCACGTAATAGCCTCGCTGCTGTGGTGACTTGTAGTGCAAAGCGAGCGACTTTATGCACCAGAATGTGGAGTGGTAACTTACTTCAGATATTCAATGGCTAACAGTATATCCGAGCCGTGCTCGGATAAATAAAAACCAACAATCTAGATTGAGCAGGAGGGGCAAGATGAGTGATGGTGTTGATCACAGCAAACGTCGCACACTTACCATAGCAGCAGGTGCCATGGGTGGTGTTGGGGGTGCGTTTGTCGCAGTTCCCTTTGTGTCGTCAATGTTGCCGAGTGCTAAGGCGCAGGCGGCGGGTGCGCCAGTGGAAGTTGATGTCAGCCGTATGGAACCAGGCCAGCGTATTACTACTGAGTGGCGTGGCAAGCCGGTATGGGTTGTTCGTCGTACCAAAGAGCAGTTAGAGGGGCTGGATAAGTTGGTACCGCTACTGCGTGACCCCAATTCAGAGCTGCCAATGCAGCCTGACTACACAGAAAATGCTTACCGCTCTATTCGAGATGAATATGTGGTGTTAGTAGGCATTTGTACTCACCTAGGTTGCTCTCCCACCTTCCGCCCTGAAGTCGCTCCGGCTGATTTGGGTGAAGAGTGGCTGGGAGGTTTCTTCTGCCCATGTCATGGTTCTAAATTTGATTTGGCTGGTCGTGTATATAACGGTGCACCAGCGCCAAAAAATCTCGAGGTTCCACGTCATAAATTTATTAGTGACTCGGTAATTCTTGTGGGTGCTGATGACCAGGGGGTTGCATAGGATGAAAAATAAGCTACTTGAGTGGGTCGATGAACGATTCCCACTGACCAAAACTTTCAATGAGCACTTGGCTCACTACTACGTCCCAAAAAACTTCAACATGTGGTACTTCTTTGGCTCACTAGCCATCATGATGCTGGTGATTCAAATTGTAAGTGGCATTTTCCTTACCATGAACTACAAACCAGATGGTGCTGCGGCATTCGGCTCGGTTGAGTACATCATGCGTGATGTGGAGTGGGGCTGGTTGATTCGCTATATGCATTCAACAGGTGCTTCCTTCTTCTTTATCGTTATCTACCTGCATATGTTCCGTGGCTTGTTGTATGGGTCATACAAAAAACCCCGTGAGCTGGTCTGGATGATCGGTGTCGGTATCTTCCTGCTATTGATGGCTGAAGCCTTCATGGGCTACTTGCTACCATGGGGTCAAATGTCTTACTGGGGTGCGCAGGTTATTATCTCGCTCTTCGGTGCGGTTCCCTTTATAGGGCCGGATCTGGCATTATGGATTCGAGGTGATTTCGTGGTTGCAGATGCAACGCTGAATCGATTCTTCGCCTTCCATGTTATTGCGGCACCCTTGGTTCTGCTAGGGCTAGTGGTTGTACACATTACAGCACTGCACGAAGTGGGCTCTAACAATCCTGATGGTGTTGACATCAAGAAAGATAAAGATGCGAATGGTATTCCCCTTGATGGCATCCCCTTCCATCCTTACTACACGGTGAAAGATGCTTTCGGCGCATCACTGTTCCTTATCTTCTTCTGTATAGTGATGTTCTACTGGCCAGAAGGGGGTGGATTCTTCATTGAGGCACCCAACTTTGTACCCGCTGATCCACTGAAAACACCTGACCATATTGCACCTGTCTGGTACTTCACGCCGTTCTACACCATTCTGCGTGCGGTTCCGAGTATTGCAGGGTCACCTTTCCCGGGTGTTGTGGCGATGGGTGTATCAACACTGATCTTCATGTTGCTGCCTTGGTTGGATCGCAGCCCAGTAAAATCAATCCGCTATCGCAGCACCACCTTTAAACTCTGGGTGGCGATGTTTGTGGTTGTATTCTTCATCCTGGGCTTCTTGGGTACAAAAGCACCTAGCCCGTTGTATAACGTCATTGGCCAGATTTGTACTGTTCTGTACTTTGCATTCTTTGTATGTATGCCTTGGTACACTAAGAACGAAAAATGTAAGCCAGTACCAGAAAGGGTGACCGACAAATGAAAAAGTTAATAATCGCCATTTTGATGATGGCATTACCTGCTTTGGGAATGGCCGCAGGCCCTTCAATTCCATTGCTCTCTGCAAATATCGACTTGGATGACAAGGAGTCCCTACAACGGGGCGCGGCAATCTTTATACATAACTGCCTCAACTGTCACTCCGCTCACTACATGCGTTATAACCGCGTGAGTGAGGATCTTGGTATGGCTGAGTCAGAGATCAAATCTATGATGTTTACCACCGATAACGTGGGCGACACCATGGTGGTGGCACTGGATCCGAAAGAGGCGAAAGCCTGGTTTGGTACGTTGCCTCCTGATCTGACAGTAATAGAGCGTTTTCGTGGTGCTGATTGGCTCTATACCTACTTCCTCTCTTTTTATAAGGATGATAGTCGCCCGTTCGGTGTGAATAACCTGCTGTTCAAGGATGTGGGTATGCCCCACGCCATGTTGGGTATGCAGGGTCTTGCTGATCCTATATATCGAGATGAGACGCTGCCTGATGGTTCTATCCGCAAGGTTGTTGATTCGCTTTCACAGCCTGCTGGTGGTGCGATGAGTACAGCAGACTATGAGGAAGCGGTTCGTGATCTGGTTGGATTCATGGTCTATATGGGAGAGCCTGCGAAACTGGTGCGTTACGACTTGGGTTGGAAGGTGATTCTATTTTTAATCTTCCTAACCTTCTTGCTCTATTTGTTGAAGAAAGAGTATTGGCGCGATATACATTGAGTTAGTTGCGGTAAATTCTTGAAGAAGGGGGACATTGTCCCCCTTCTTCGTTTATAATGATTCGATTATTTTTTCAACCCTGTTTTTTTAGGAGATGTACGCATGGCGTCATTGGCCAACCGACGTTCAATCATGACCCTCTATTCCAATTCAAACTGCATTCATTCACATCGAGTGCGGATTGTATTGGCTGAAAAGGGAATCACCCACGAGGTGATTGAAGTTGATCCCGATAATCTGCCAGAGGATCTTCTTGAGTTGAACTCATACGGCACCACACCGACACTGGTTGATCGTGATCTGGTGCTTTTTGGCTCTCAGGTCATCATGGAGTATATGGATGAGCGTTTTCCTCATCCACCACTCATGCCGGTTGATCCTGTGATGCGAGCACGCAGCCGGCTGATGTTGCATCGTGTTGAAAATGACTGGTATACCCTAGTGGAAGAGATTAATACCAAGGGTGAAAAAGCAGTGGCCAAGGCGCGTAAAGAGCTGCGTGAGAGCTTGACCATGGTGGCACCAATTTTTGAACAAGGTGACTACTTTATGAGCGATGATTTCAGCTTGGTTGATTGTGCGATTATTCCTGTGCTGTGGCGCTTACCCCTCTATCGCATTGAACTGCCTGCCGAAGCGCAATCAATTAACGATTATGCAGATGCTCTGTTTAAACGTGAAAGCTTCCAGGCAAGCCTCTCTGAAGCAGAGCAAGAGATCAGGGCGCTTTAAAGGTTGCATATGGAAGAGATGACATCAAGTCGGCCCTACTTAGTACGGGCCATGTATGAGTGGATCGTGGATAACTACCTCACCCCCTACCTGCTGGTTAAAGCAGATGTTGACGGGGTCGTTGTTCCCGAACAGTTTATTGAAGATGGAAAAATCATCCTCAACATTAACCCCAGTGCTGTACAGTCGCTGCAAATGGGCAATGAGCATATTCAGTTCAACGCCCGCTTCAGCGGTAAGCCAATGAACCTCCATGTGCCGGTTCATGCGGTGATGGCAGTCTACGCTCGAGAGAATGGTCGTGGCATGGTCTTTAATGATGAGGTTGATGTCCCCGCACCACCCGACCCGCCCATTGAGGAGAAGCGCACCAAAAGTGCACCAAAACCCTCGCTGACTTTGGTAAAGTAATCTATCACCCCGCCTCGCGGGGTTTTTTTTGGAGCATTCAATGGAATTTCCCACACCACTCATTGAGGGGCGCTTGGTAAAGCGTTACAAACGTTTTTTAGTTGATGTGGTGCTTGCTGATGGTGAGCAGGTGACGGCACACTGCGCCAATACTGGCTCAATGAAAAATTGCCAGCCTGAAAATGCGCGGGTATGGCTTAGCCGCTCAAACAACCCGAAGCGAAAGCTGGCATACAGTTGGGAGCTGGTTGAAGTTGCCCCCTCCATTCTGGTGGGTATCAATACCAGTCTCAGTAATAAACTGGTCAAAGAGGCCATTGAGCAGGGCACAATTACAGAGCTACAGGGTTATCAGGAAATTAGAGCAGAGGTGCAATATGGCAATGAAAAGAGTCGGGTTGACTTCCTGCTCACTGGGCACCCTGAATTGCCTTCATGTTATGTGGAAGTGAAAAATGTCACCCTGTGGGATCAGCAATCCAAGGGCTACTTTCCTGATGCGGTAACCGCAAGGGGTACCAAACACCTTCGAGAGTTGATGTTGATGGTGGAGCAGGGCTATCGCGCGGTACTCTGTTTTTGTGTTCAGCACTCGGGCATTAAAAGTGTGAGTTGTGCCGATGATATCGACCCGCTCTATGGAAAAACGTTACGGGAAGCGATGAGTTGCGGTGTTGAAGTGATTGCATATGCGGCAGAGATGAGTATCGATGCCGTCACACTACAACAAGCGATACCGGTTATCCTACCCAGCACACCAGCAATAGCGCCAACGCAATAAGAACAATGTAGGGGTAAGCGACCGTTGGGCGAGCGCTGTGGCGAAGATACTCAACGATTGTGCCAAGGGTGCCTGGGCGAGAAGCTTCCCACTCGCTGTAAAACTGCATCCCCACACTCTCTGGTTCAGTTTTAATCTGCTTTTCCAATATCAATAAACGATCACCACAGCGCCCCTGTACTGTTCGCCAGATACCCTCTTGTAGCCAGAAAATTGCGGTAAAGCTGACGGTTGCCAACAGCGGCAGTGCTAAGCCAAGAGAGACCACCGCAGTGATGATGGCCGCGATCTTGATAAACAGTCCATACTGATCATAACGCTCAAAATCACGGTGCAGTATGCTCCACTCTTGTTGCAAAATTGAGTTATCAGTCGTTGTCATTAGCTGTCCGGGTAAGTCGAATGTCATAAAAAAGGGGCGGCTGAGTCAAATGAATCAGCGCCCCTGGGATGGTCTTTAGCTGTTTACTGTATTAACGCGGCTATTTTTTAAAGCCACCCTGGTCAAGACTGATGCGCATTGGATTGTTGCGAATACGCACCCGCTTCAAGTGTTGCAGCATATCTTTGGGCATGCCTGCTGGCAGGTCAACGGTGCTGAAATCATTGTGTAGTTTGATGTGCCCGATGTGCTGGCTATCGATACCCGCCTCATTAGCAATCGCACCCACAATATCGCGGGGTGTAACCCCTTGGTCGCGGCCTACCTCAATGCGGTAGGTGGTCAGCTCAACATCTGACTGCTGGCGGCGTGGGCGGCGCTCTTTACGCTCACCACCGCGGGGTGGACGAGAGGAGCGGTCACGGTCATTACGCTCGCGCTGCTCGCGGGGAGCGGGAATCTCTTCTTTGTATTGCAGTGGACGCTCTTTCTGGCACAGATAGGCCAGCGCAGCGGCGACTTCATGGGTGCCGATATCGCGTGATTGGGTATACTCATCGACTAATTGAGTGAAAAATGCCAAATCAACACTCTCAATTGTATCGGTCATCAACTGCTTGAACTGCTCAACGCGCTTGCTGGCAATGGTGTCGGCACAAGGCAGTGGCATCTCTTTAAGCTTCGCCTTGGTGGCCTTCTCAATCGAAAACAGCATGCGGCGCTCGCGGGGCGACGAAAATAGTATCGCCACACCGCTGCGACCAGCGCGCCCAGTACGACCGATGCGGTGTACATAGGACTCCGTGTCGTGGGGCATGTCATAGTTAATAACATGGGTCACACGGGAGACATCAATGCCCCGCGCCGCCACGTCGGTGGCAACAACAATATCTACTTTCCCCTTCTTCAGGTGGTTGATAGTGCGCTCTCGGAGCTGTTGACTCATATCGCCGTTTAATGCCGAGCAGGCATAACCACGTGCTTCCAGTTTTTCAGCAAGCTCGACCGTGGCTGTTTTGGTGCGCGCGAAAATGATGATACCGTCGAAAGGCTCGCTCTCAAGGATACGCGTTAGCGCATCCAGCTTAAAGCGTGGGGTCACTTGAATATAGCGTTGCTCGATATTCTCAACCGTCGAGGTTTTGGATTTGATCTTTATTTCGACTGGGTTGTTCAGGTATTTTTGGGTTACCTTCTTGATCGCCGCCGGCATGGTCGCTGAAAAAAGCGCTACTTGGCGTTTTTTTGGCGCGTGTTCAAGAATCCACTCCACATCATCAATGAAGCCCATACGCAGCATCTCATCAGCCTCATCCAGCACAAAGCTGCTGAGCTTCTCAAGCGAGAGGCTTTTACGGCGCAGATGATCGATTACACGCCCTGGAGTGCCCACAACTACCTGGGCACCACGGCGCAGATGTTTAAGCTGGATATCAATACCCTGTCCGCCGTAGATCGGTAGAACATGGAAGCCTGGCATATGGCGAGCATAGACCTGGAAAGCCTCTGCAACCTGGATGGCCAGTTCACGGGTGGGGGCTAATACCAAAACCTGTGGGTATTTTTTACTGACATCAATTTTATGCAGCATTGGCAAAGCAAACGCGGCCGTTTTACCGGTGCCGGTTTGCGCCATGCCTAAAATATCATTGCCTTCCAATAAAGCGGGAATACTGGCTGCTTGAATGGGGGAGGGGGATTCATATCCCACCTCTTGGAGTACCTTCAGCAGTGGAGCGGAAAGGGCTAAGTCTGCGAAGCTCGCATTTTCGGGAGTTGTCATAGGGGGTACCTTGTTAAGCGGCCGCCCCTCTCTATGAAAACTATCACTGTGGGGTAAGCCGTATGGATTAAAGCGACGCGCAGTATAACGGAATAGCGATCAAAAAGCTTGTACAAAATGTAAACAATTTGTTCGTATATCCTTAACCCCCAGATAGATCGGGTAATTTATGAAATATCTGGATTAAGTGATCACCGTTGGCCCACTGCGACCACTCTTCTCTTTCAGCCCGGTTAGCATTTCGGCAATATCAATTAAATCGGCCAGTGCCTCTTGGGTGTCCACACTTTGCAGCGCTTGGTTTGGCTCAAATTTTTCCAGATAAATTCGTACAGTGGCTCCTTCGGTGCCGGTGCCGGAGAGGCGGAATATAATACGCGAGCCATCGGTAAAGAGAATGCGTATTCCTTGGTTTTTGCTGACGCTTTTATCAATGGGGTCGGTGTAGCTGAAGTCATCAGCCTTTTCGATGCAGTAAGCACCAAAACCACGCCCCATTAATGAGACAAAACGGCTGCGCAGATCATCGATAATGTTGTTGGCAAGGGTGGCATCGATAGCATCATAGTCATGGCGTGAGTAGATATTTCGGCCATACTCTTTCCAGTGGTCGATTACAATATCTTCTATCGATTGATGGCGTTCGGCGATAATGTTCATCCAGAATAACACTGCCCACAGGCCATCCTTTTCACGCACATGGTCTGATCCGGTGCCAAAGCTCTCTTCGCCACACAGCGTGCATTGATTGGCATCCAGTAGATTGCCAAAAAACTTCCAGCCGGTGGGTGTTTCAAAGCTGTTAATGCCGAGCCGCTCGGCAACGCGGTCAGCGGCGGCACTGGTGGGCATGGAGCGCGCAATGCCGGTGATCCCTTTTTTGTAACCCTTAATCAGGTGGGCGTTGGCGGCCATAATCGCCAAGCTGTCACTGGGGGTGACAAAGAAACGTTTGCCCAGCACCATGTTACGATCACCGTCACCATCGGAGGCGGCACCAAAATCGGGCGCACGCACCGAATTCATGGTCTCAACCAGCTCTTTTGCATAGGCAAGGTTGGGGTCTGGGTGGCCGCCACCAAAGTCGGGCAGCGGCACACCGTTGATAACCGTCCCTTCGGCAGCACCCAGCTGTTGCTCTAAAATCTGTTTTGCGTAGGGGCCGGTGATCGCGTGCATGGCATCAAAGCACATCTTGAACTGACCAGAGCGAAACATCGCCTTGAGCTTGGGGAAATCAAACAGCGTCTCCATTAGCTCTGCGTAGTCGGTGACGGGATCGATCACCTCAACCTTCATCTCGCCAAGGACATAAACACCCTGAGTATCCAGGTCGATATTTTCGGTATCGACTATTTTATATTGATCAATCTCTGTGCTGCGGCGAAACATCGCCTCAGTATACTTTTCAGGCGCGGGGCCGCCATTGCCAATGTTGTATTTGATGCCGAAATCACCATCAGGGCCACCTGGGTTGTGGCTAGCGGAGAGAATGATGCCACCGAATGCACCGTATTTTCGAATAATACAAGAGGCGGCGGGGGTGGAGAGCAGACCGCTCTGACCCACTAATACACGGCCAAAACCGTTGGCTGCGGCCATTTTCAAAATAGTATGAATGGCGACATCATTATAGTAGCGGCCATCGCCACCCACCACTAATGTCTCGCCGCAAAATCCCTCCAGGCTATCAAAAATGGATTGAACAAAGTTCTCTAGGTAGTGCTCACTTTGAAAGCGCGTGACCTTTTTTCTGAGTCCCGAGGTTCCCGGTTTTTGGTCACTGAATGGTGTGGTATTAACCGTTTTGACAGAACGCATACACTCTCCTCGAAATTATCTAAATGTGGCCTTTGATCTGATTGAACCATATGCGCCCGTTGAATGCGAGCATGGCAGCGGCGAGATTTTTATCGATAAGGCAGGTAATGTGGGGGTTGAAATGCGATTGGCTCGCCCCTATATCCTTGTCAGCATAAAATTGATATTAACTTAAATAGAGATCGCAAGAGGAGCAAACATGACCGTCGAATCCCAAAAGGAGACGCTGAGTTTTCAGACTGAGGTGTCGCAGCTACTTAAATTAATGATTCACTCGCTCTACAGCAATAAAGAGATTTTCATGCGTGAGCTGATCTCCAATGCATCGGATGCGATTGATAAGCTACGCTTCGAAAGCCTAGCCGATGAGGCGCTGCTGGAAGGTGACAGTGAGTTGAAAATTCGCATCGCCTTCGACAAAGAGGCGCGCACCATCACCGTCACTGATAATGGCATTGGTATGAGCCGCCAAGAGGTGATGGACAATATCGGTACCATTGCAAAATCCGGCACCCGCCAGTTTATCGACTCATTGACCGGCGACCAGAGCAAAGACTCTAACCTGATTGGCCAGTTTGGAGTAGGCTTTTACTCCTCTTTTATTGTTGCCGATAAAGTCTCATTGACCACCCGTCGTGCCGGTACCGGTGCAGAACACGGTGTCTGCTGGACCTCCAGTGGAGAGGGTGATTACACCCTTGAGAATGTTGAAAAAGCTGATCGTGGCACCACCGTGGTGCTGCACCTGCGTGAGGGTGAAGATGACTTTTTAGAAGATATGCGCCTGCGGACACTCATTCGCAAATACTCTGACCACATTCCCGTCTCCATCGAGATGTTGAAAGTGGCCGCCCCGAGCACGGAAGAGGATGAAAATGAAGCACCCGCCACGGAAGAGTATGAGACGGTTAATAGCGCCTCTGCCTTGTGGATTCGTCCTAAAGGCGAAATTAGTGACGAAGAGTACAACGAGTTCTATAAGCATGTGGCCCACGACTATGAAGATCCGCTGGCTTACTCTCACAACCGGGTAGAGGGGCGTACCGAATATACCTCACTGCTCTATATTCCTGCCCGTGCACCGTTTGATCTCTGGGATCGTGAAGCACGCCACGGCATCAAACTCTATGTGCAGCGTGTTTTCATTATGGATGATGCCGAGCACCTGATGCCCAGCTACTTGCGCTTTATTCGCGGCGTGATCGACTCCAATGATCTGCCGTTGAATGTGTCGCGTGAGATTTTACAGCACAACAAAACCATCGACAGCATGCGTGCCGGTTCGGTTAAGAAAATCTTGGATACCCTGCAATCCATCGCCAAAAATGATGAAGAGAAATACGCCAAATTTTGGGGTGAATTTGGCAATGTGATGAAAGAGGGACCTGCAGAAGATCATGCTAATCAGCAGAAGATTGCCAAACTGCTGCGCTTTGCGACCACCGAAGATGACAGTGCGGATCAGAAGGTCTCGCTGGATCAATATATCGAGCGCATGAAAGAGGGACAAGAGGCGATCTACTACATCACCGCCGACACCCACACAGCGGCAAAAAACAGCCCGCACCTAGAAGTATTCCGTAAAAAAGGCATTGAAGTACTGCTGCTTTCAGATCGGGTCGATGAGTGGTTGGTCTCCTCACTGCAAAATTATGCAGATAAAGAGCTTCAAGCGGTTACCCGTGGCGAGCTGAACCTGGGTGGTGTGGAAGATGAGCAAGAGAAAGAGCAGCAAAAAGCAGCTGAAGAGAACTTCAAGGCGCTGGTTGAACAAGCACAAAAGACCCTGACCGATAAGGTCAGCGAAGTGCGAATTACTCACCGCCTGACCAACTCACCTGCCTGTCTGGTGACCGGTGAGCATGATATGAATGCCAACTTAGAGCGCATCCTTAAAGCCGCAGGTCAAAACATCCCGAGCAGCAAGCCGATTCTGGAGCTAAATCCCGAGCATCCGCTGATCATCCGACTAAAAGCGGAAGAGGGTGAACGATTTGATGAGCTAAGCAACATCCTGTTTGATCAGGCGCTGCTCTCAGAAGGTGGGCAACTTGAAGATCCCGCCGGTTTTGTACAGCGGTTAAACAAGTTGTTGATGGAGATGAGCGCCAGTTAACCGCACTCAAATCTAGCAGGCAATACCGCAAGGGGTGGCGAATTGATCGTCGCCCCTTTTTTAT
>Ga0256839_1001368_pt1 | contig 29604 bp, 28 predicted proteins | sample 354166metaG_FD_185968 | JGI IMG/M metagenome (GOLD analysis project Ga0256839, IMG submission 185968) | Hydrothermal vent microbial communities from Mid Atlantic Ridge, Atlantic Ocean - 354-166 | ecosystem: Environmental > Aquatic > Marine > Hydrothermal vents | place: Atlantic Ocean: Mid... | reverse complement strand
ATTCGATGTGTGCTTGATGCTCATGGCGTGTAATCTCAAACGGAGCGTGTATTTGAATGAGCAGTCAAAAGCGATCGGCGTGGATCCTGTACCAAAGAAGATGTAATGTGCGCGATGGCTGCGCACTGATTCGGGTCAGAGCGCTTGAATCAGCGCTGATTTGAGCCTTCAGATGACCTGATTGAGCAAGTTCACTGGGAAAGCTTTGCGCCACAGTCGATTTCGAGTAAAATCAGGTGGCAGTCACTGATTGGTCAGAGACTCCAACAATCTCATCCGCTAACAAGAGGACTTCCCGAGACCATCAAAAGGGCTGCACCGCGGGTGCAGCCTTTTCTATATCAACTCAAAATGAACTCAAAGCGCTCCGGACTGTCTCGCCTCGGAATACCGAACCAATGCATCCTCGATGATCTCATGGGCCAATTCCGCAGGCTGAATCTCATCAACCTCCACCTGCTTGCCTTCGAGTTGCTTGTAGTCCTCAAAGAAGCGTTTGAGCATCTTAAAAGTGTGCTTAGGAAAATTCTTGATCGTTTGGTATTCCTCGAACTCCGAATCATGGATCAACACCGAGATAATCTTGTGATCTGGCGCACCGTCATCGATCATCGTCATCACCCCGATCGCGCGGGCTTCACAAATACACATCGTCGGCACCTTTTCGGCACAAAACACCAATACATCCAAAGGGTCATCATCCTCTGCCAAGGTCTGAGGAATAAAGCCATAATTGGCTGGGTAATACACCGCCGAGCTCAGCACCCGATCAAGACGCAACATGCCCGTCTGCTTATCGAGCTCATACTTGTTACTCGATCCTTTAGGAATTTCGATAATTGAACGGAAATAAGCGGGGAGCGCCAGCTCCTGAATACCGGGTCGGACATCATGCCAAGGGTGAATCATGCCCAAGCCTAGACATGCCCTTCCAAACATCCACTCTTCTCACGATTCACCTTGACGAATGATTCTCTTTTCTCCCACAAAGATTCCCAATCGGCATACCCTACACCCATGATTACACTCAACTATGCCAATTGCCTCTCACCACGCGTAGGCCCCCACGGGCTCGACCCCGCCCGCGTCCACCCCGATGGCGAACAGGCCAAGGGCATTGCTGCACTGACGCACCAACTCAACGCATCCAAAGGCACCGGCTGGGAACGCTGGCGAACACTCGCAGATGAACCGATGCGATCGCTCCACCTCAACGCCGTCGAGGCCATCACCAATGAATGTGAAGGACGATTCGACAACATCGTCGTCCTGGGCATCGGAGGCTCAGCCCTGGGCAACATCGCCCTCCAAGCCGCCCTCAACAAACCAACCTACAACCTGCTCCCCAAACCCGACCGACCCGGCCCACGACTCTTCGTCGTCGACAATGTCGATCCCTCCAACCTCAACGCCATTCTCAACATTTGCGACCCAAAGACCACCCTCTTCAATGTCGTCTCCAAATCAGGCGAAACTGCCGAGACTGCTTCACAGTTCATGATGATCCGAAAGATCCTCCAAGAAGCCGTCGGCTCGCGCTGGGCCCACCACATCATCGCCATCACCGATCCTGAAAAAGGCACCATGCGCACCATCTGCGACCAAGCGGGCATCACCACCTTGCCCGTCCCCGAAGGCGTCGGCGGGCGATTCTCTGTCCTCTCACCCGTCGGGCTCTTCTCCGCCGCGACCTGCGGCATCGACATCAAAGCACTCCTCGATGGCGCCCAAACCATGGACCAACGCTGTACCAACGAGAACCTCACCGACAACCCTGCTGCCATGCTCGCCCTGCTTTTGGTCGAGCTCGGCACCCGCAAAGGCAAAACCAACCATGTCCTGATGCCCTATGCCAACGCCCTCAAACTCCTCGGCGACTGGTACGCCCAGCTCTGGGCGGAATCTCTCGGCAAAAAAAACGACAAAACAGGCGAAACCGTCTTCACTGGGTTCACCCCCATCTCTGCCCTCGGCACCACCGACCAACACTCCCAAGTCCAGCTCTACCGCGAGGGTCCAAACGACAAAGTCATCGGGTTCGTCGAAGTCCAAGACTTCGGCGATGATCAATCCCTCACCATCCCCACCGGCATGGGCGTCGAGGCCATCGAATACCTCGAAGGCAAACCCATGGTCGATCTCCTCAACGCTGAAAAACGAGCCACCGAATATGCCCTGATCGACTCCCAGCGACCCAACTACACCATCAAGATGCCCACAATCGACGCCCATCATGTCGGCGAGTTCATTATGCTCTGGCAGATCACCACCGCCTACGCCGGGTTGATGCTCAACATTGACACCTACGACCAACCCGCCGTCGAAACCGGCAAAAAAGCGACCTTCGGGCTCATGGGCCGAGCCGGATACGAAGACTGGCTCACCAAAGTCAACACCACCCTCAGCGATACCAAATTTGTGATCTGATTCAACTCCTATCTCCGGATATCACAACGCACCGTCTTGGACTTGGTTCTGCCTCCTCTTTCCATTCCTTCGTTGCCACCTCTACAATCTTCCATGACCCCCAAAGCCGCCAAAGCTGCCCCCTATATTGCAGGCTTCTTCCTCCTGCTCCTGCTCGTCGGGCTCTCGCTAGGGCTGCGCACCGTCATCGAGTTCGATCCCCGCGGCGCCCAGATCCGCACCACACGATACATCTTCCTTCATCTCCCTATCTCCTCCGACACATCCCCCGCATGGATCAGTCAAGGCCCATCAAAAACTCCCAACTGGCAGCTCATGCACGAGTTCCATCACTCGGCTGCCGGATCGGATATTCACCACACCCACTGGGGCGCCATCGTCGACACGATCGAACCTTGGCAAGAGCTCCGCTTCGACCCTGAGCCCAAATACAGGCTCTCGACCCGCACACTTGAGTTGATCCAATCCAACTCCCCTCCCAAAGCCATCCGCATCTACCTCCTGCGCATCGACGCCATGCTCCGGTATGACCTCCAAGACCCCAACAAACTCACCGACCCCGCCGACATTGACGCCCTTTTCGCAGAAGCGTTCATCAAACCCATCGACGCCGAAGCCTCCAAAATTCCTGATCCCTAACCCCCTGTCCCCAATCCCTTCCTCAACTGGCACACCATTTGTGTACATCCCGTCACGGGTGGCTGCTGTTCACGGATGAACAGGGCCAGTGCCCGAGATTGGACATCACATGGACTACGGCTTACAAATCTCCGCCTCAGGCGCATTGGCGGGAATTCACCGACAAAACGCACTCACCAACAACTTGGCCAACGCAAATACCGTTGGATTCAAACCCATCCTCACAGGCACCATGCACCGATTGGCAGTCCGCCAAGAAGACAATCTCCCCTACCTCGCATCCGACGCACTCCTCGAAAAACTTGGAGGCGGCGTACTTTCTGCGCAAACACGCATCGACTTTGCGCAAGGCGCACTCCAAACCTCTGACTCGCAATGGGACATGGCCATCCAAGGTGATGGGTTCTTCGTCGTTGGAGATCCATCCAACCCATCGCTCACACGCGATGGGCGATTCGCTGTCAACGCCGATGGTGAACTCGTCATGGCCATTACCGGTGTGCCCGTCCTCTCGGTTGGCAACTCACCGATCCACATCGACATCACCCAAGGCGAGATCCTCGTCCAAAACGATGGAACCATCCTTCAAGGCGGCGCCCCAATCGACCAAATCCAGATCAGCGATGTTCCCAATCGTTCCATCCTCACCAAACTCGGAGCTGGACTCCTTGGATCGCCATCGGGCGAACCACTCTCACTGATCGAAGCAACCGGCTCACTGAATCAATACATGCTCGAATCCTCAGGAGTCAACGAGATCGACGCACTCATGCAAATTCAAAGTGCCTCACGGTCCGCCAAGAGTAATATCGGGATGATCGACCTGCAGAACAGGCTCATCGAACGAGCAATCAACACTTTCGGACGAATCGGCTAAGCAAGCCCTAACAGAATATCACGCAAAGGTTTACGCACCATGGCCGTACTTGCAATGCAATCCGCAGCATCCGGACTCCGGGCCCTCGACACCCGTCTTGATGTCATCGCCAACAATCTCGCCAATGTCAACACCGAAGGATTCAAATCCTCACGGGTCAACTTTGAAGACCTCCTTTATATCGAACGAGCCCAACCCGGCACCGAAAACAACAACGGCGACCAACGCCCCACCGGGCTCTATGTCGGGCTCGGGGTCCGTGTCAGTGGCACACAACAAGACTTCACCCAAGGACCGCCGATCCCCGGAACCTCGCCGCTCGACATGATGATCGAGGGACGCGGGTTCTTCAAGGTCGCTGTCGAAACCGATCTGGGCGAAGGGGGGTTCGCCTACACCCGCATGGGCAACTTTGTGCTCAACTCCAATGGCACCATTGTCTTGGCCAACTCCGACGGGCGAATCCTCGATCCCGAGATCACCATCCCACCCACCGCTGAAAATATTTCGATCGACGCATCAGGGCGAATCTTTGCCTCGCTTCCAGGCACTGCCGTGCCCACTGAAGTCGGGCAAATTCAGCTCTCGGTCTTCATCAATCCCGCCGGACTCACCCAGGTGGGTACCAACCTCTGGACCGAAAGTGCTGCATCGGGCCCACCGATCGAAGGCATCCCCGGAACCGACAACTTTGGTACCGTTCGAGGAGGCATGCTCGAAGGGTCCAATGTTGATCCCTCACGCGAGCTCATCGAACTCATCCGCACCCAGCGCGCCTTCGAAATGAACTCGCAGGCGATCCGAGCCGCGGATGAAACCCTCCAGTCCGTTGCCCAGCTCCGTCGATAACCCGAACCCCGAACCCGTCAAGTAAGAACCCCACCATGCCCCATCGCCACCTCATTCTGATCGCACGCTTGGCCATCTTGCTGGCACTCGTGCTGGGCGTCACCCAAGGATCGGCCGATCAATTGGTCAACGGATCGCTCAACGAGCAAAACCAAACCGACTCGGTCACCACCGTCTCACTCCGTTCAACCGTTCGGCTTGCATCCAACCACGCCACGGTCACCCTCGGCGACCTCGCCATCACCTCAGGACCACAAACCACTGCCATTGAAAATCTTACGATCCCAAACACTGAAGATATCCCGGCAGGACACTGGGCATCGGTCAAGATCGACACCATCCGCAACCTGATCGAGCAGTCCCCCGGCATCCGCGCCGGATCCGTGATTCTTCAGGGACATGATGTGTCCATCACCCGCCGTTTGCCCACCAAGACATCGCCGCAATCCGTCGAACCAATCAACGAGCACCCTAAACCCTCCGGGCCGATTCTGCGCGACCAGATCGAACGCTGGGTCTATGCCCGTCCTTGGCTCAAGAGTGACGCCGATTCGACCCGGATCATCTTCAGCCAACGCAAGCGCGACCAAGACCTACTCAACACCCCCACCGCGGGGCGTACCGTAATCCTCAATGAAATCGGTCGATCCAAGACCATCAGCTGTGAGATTGTGATCTACGAAAATGATCGGCTGATCACCGAAACCAGCATCCGCTTCGATGTCCAAGTTAAACGCCAAGTCCGCGTCGCCACTTCACAAATTCGCCGAAATGAGCGTATCAATACCCAACACAGCATCCTCGAAACACGCTGGATCTCCCCGATGGTTCCGATCGCCGATCCAATGCAATCGATCGGACAGGCCTGCAAAAAGACGATTGACCCGGGCTCGATCCTGCTCGTTTCGATGATCGAACAGCCCATCCTTGTCAAACGCCACAGCATCGTCTCGGCGCGGAGCCTCTCAGGCTCAGTGTCGGTCACCATGAGCGCACGGGCGCTTAACAACGGCCGACTCGGCGAACTCATCGAACTCGAATCACGCGATCGGAAAAGCCGATTCACCGCTCGCGTCGCCGGCCCGAACCAAGTAGTGATCATCAAAAACCCCCCAAAAACCAGCCAATCCACCTCGACTCAAGGATCATAGATGATGTTCAAATTGTCCACAAAGTCATCCCTGCGCGTCGCCTTGGTCACGCTCATCGCCCTCACGGCTCACCATGCCCAAGCCCAGAGCTTGTACCTCTCCCAAGACGAACAAAACACCACCCCCGACGCTTCCCAACCCGTCATCCTTCTCGAAGAAGTCTCCCTCCACTTCATCTCCGCACCTGAAACCCGGGTCATCAAAAAACATGACATCATCACCATCATCATCGACGAAAATTCCTCACAGACGAGCTCGCAATCGCTCAACACCAAAAAAGAATCCAATTCCCAAGCCAGCATCGACGCCTTGGTTGATCTCATGCAACTGCTTGAGCTTCGCCTCCGTTCAGGAGATACCACCAACACCGAATTGATCGACCTGACCAACAAACGCCGATTCAAAGGCGAGGGCGACTACGAACGAAGCGACCGATTCTCCGCACGCATCACCGCGAAAGTCCTCGAAGTCAAACCCAACGGCACCTTGGTCCTCGAAGCGACAAAAAGAATTGCCAAAGACCAAGAAATCTCGGTCTTGGTCCTCTCCGGACTCGCCCGCGAGGAAGATGTCACCGCCCAGAATACCATCTTGTCGAGCCAACTCGCCGACCTCACCATCATCCTCGAGAACGAGGGCAGCCTCAAGGATGTCGCCGAGAAAGGACTCATCACCCGCGTACTCGACTCTATCTTCGCATTCTGAGCCAATCAGCCATCAAATCTCACGAAATTGACTTGTATCCCTCCTCCGCCTTCGGTACAATCGCGGCCTCGAATGCACCCTCATTCGAGGGGGTTGAATGCACCCTTGGTGGGTATCCGTGTCCGACCTGTGTCTGCGTCCCCAATAAGCAAGAGAAAGAGAAAAGAAAAAAGAGAAAGAGAAAAGAGAGAGAGAAACCATGATGAACACACATATGTTCCCATTGGTAGCATGCGCAGCACTGGCTGCCAATGCTGCTGCGAGCACCGTGCTCTATGTGCAGGACTTTGAAGCCGCCGGCCCCGGAAGCGGGTACTCCACAACCAACCAGTACATTACCACCCCCCACTACACACATTTTCTTCATACTGATGGCTCGGCCTTGCCCATCTCCAACTACACCAATACCACTGGATCGTTCATTTCAGGATTCAACACCAATTGGTTCCTTGGACACCCAACACTGGGAACTCCAACACTGACCACTGATTCATTCGATATTACTGGCATGACGAATCTTCAGTTCGCCATTGACCTTGCATCGAACACCACCACTCCTCATTGGACCACCACCAGTCAAGTCACTTTCGAGTACCGGGTTGATGGTGGAGCGTGGATTGATATCTTTGCCGCCGACTCGGCAGGTGTGCACATGGGCAACCCCATGGTCGATGGTGTTGCCATCACCAACGCCTTTACAACCTTCACCGCCAACATTTCCGGACTCACGGGTACAACCATGGAAATTCAGGTCGTTTGGGCCAATCTGAGTACCCTTGAAAGTTTGGCGATCGACAACATGGCTGTCTCGGTCATCCCGCTTCCGCCTGCAGGTTTTGCCGGACTGGGGATGCTCGCTGGGTTGGGTATCTACCGTCGAATCCGTCGATAAGCTCACACCATCGCCTCATCATCTTCCAACCATCGCAAGGCACCCAGGTGCCTTTTTTGCTGATGGGTATTCGAAGTCTTTTCCTATTATCCTGAATCTCTGGTTTATCCTACTTTGGTTGGCACGCCCTTCGCGTGGGAATATCTGGAAGGAATCCAGATATGAGACGATGGACCGTCATTTTTGTTGTTCTCTTCGGGCTCAGTGCCGGAAATACTTTTGCTGCTCAAACTTTACGGGAAATCTCCCGAGTCAAGGGGCAAGGCGCTTCGGTGGTTCAAGGGCTCGGCCTTGTGGTTGGACTTGATGGCACTGGGGATTCTGGCTCTGAACTGGCCATGGCGCGACCGCTGGCCGAGGCACTGAAAAAACTTGGTAATCCTGTAAGTATTAATGATCTCACTTCATCCAAATCTGCTGCTTTGGTCATGGTCACTGCACAGATTCCACGCGAAGGCGCCAAAACAGACGACCAGTTTGATGTCACCATCTCCGTCATCAACTCGGCCAAAAGTCTCAGAGGAGGCGTCCTCATGGTCTCCCCGCTCATCGCCAAGCCCGGATCACCTGTCTACGCCTTTGCGCAAGGACTCCTTTCAATACCCGAAGAAGAAACTCCCACTGTCGCCAAAATTACCAATGGAGCGCAGATGGTGCGCGACATCAATACCACTCCGAGCATCGCAGGCTCCTTTGATCTCATCATTGATGCCAACTTCTCAAGTTGGGGAGCAGCCTCAACCATCGCTTCGGAGATCAATCAGCAGTACCTCCTTACTGCAACAAGACTCAACCAAGCAATCGCAACTCCCATTGACGCACGCACCATCCGCGTGCGTGTACCCACCAATGAGCGCGAAGATCCTGCTTCGTTCTTTGGTGACATTATGAACACTGACATCTCAAGCGCCTTGCGCAAACTCCCTGCCAAAGTCGTATGCGATACACGCGCTGGGATCATCGTCATCACAGGCAATGTGCAGGTCTCCCGCGCGTTTGTTTCATTACCCAACATGAGTATTTCCACCACCGCCTCACCTTTGGGCGATCCCACCAACGCCAGCGAACCTGCACAACCCCTCGCCGAGACCACCGGACTTGGCGATCTCATCGTGGCTTTCGACCAACTCGATATCCCGGTCAAAGAACAAATCAGCATCCTCGAAAAACTTCATCAAACCGGAAAACTCCACGCCCGCCTGATCATCGACGGCCAGGAATAGAAGCATACAAAATAGGATCCACCCCATGACCAACGCCATCAATGCACGCACAAGCATCCCCACCATACCACCAATCCCTCCATACCCACCATCGCGTCCAGCGATCGATACTGACAAACTACCTCCCAAAAACACCAATCCACTTGCAAACCCAAATCCATTGAGTATCGCCACCAAACCCAGTAGCAATGATGAATCCCAAAGCTCAACGGTGCGGGCACGCCAAGCTGCAGAAGGACTCGTCTCAACCACCTTTATCGAACCCATCCTCAAACAAATGCGCGAATCCAACGATACGCCCCCACCGTTTGGTCCAAGCAATGCCGAGAAGCAATTTGCATCGCTACTCGACACCAAGCTCGCTGACGAGATTGTCCGGGCAGCCAACTTCCCACTCGTCGAGCGGATTACCGCACAACTTCTGCGCAATATGCCTGATATCCAGATCAATGAGAAGCCTTTGGATATCAAGGGCTAAACAGGAAGAGAGATCAACCAGAATGGGTACTCATCAATGAAACGCGCGCATCACACCCTCCAACTTGCCCCCCAAGGCTCCGATCGTCGATCAAACGATCGCACCATTGACACCAATCGGCTCGACACCATGCTTGGAGAACTCGAAACCGAGCACCTCGCACTCATTGAGCTTGCCAAAGCGCACCGCGACGCACTCTCCCATGCTTCGGTCCACGAGCTCAACGAGATCACCATGCGCACCAGCGAAGTGCTCTTGCGGATCGCCGAGATCGAGGACGCTCGACGGGCGATGATTACCCAAAGCTATGGCTCAATGGCCTCGCTCGATGAGCTCATGGAACATTTCAACACCAACGACCGTGATCGGATCGGACAACGCCGAACCAGGCTCCGCGAGTTGATTGTTCGGGTCAAAGACGAGCAAGATGCAGTGCGCCAGGCAAGCGAAAACCTTGCCGACCATATGCGCGGGCTTATCAAACAGGTCAGCGCTTCACTTTCCCATGCGGGCACCTACTCACGCGGGGGGGCTGTTGACCCATCACGATCACAAGTGGTGAGTTCATTGGACCTCGTTCAGTAAGACTCGTTCAGTAAGAACGGAAGGAAGACGGCATGAGTCTGACATCCACAATGCAGATTGCCCGCTCGGCACTGATTACCTCGCAGCTTGGGCTCCAAGTCACCGCCCAGAATATGGCCAACGCCGCCACACCCGGCTACACGCGCCAAGTTGCCCTACTTGCAGCCATCCGTGGGCGTGCATCTGATCCATACCAAATCGGACAAGGCGTCGCGATCAACGAAGTCCGCAGGCAAATCGACGAGGCGCTCCAACAACGGCTCTGGAACAGCAACTCCCAAGAATATTCCAGTGCCCAACAGCTCAATATCCTTGCCCAACTCGAAACGATCCTCAACGAGGGCACCGAGTTCGATATGTCCACCCAGCTCTCCTCCTTCTTCAACACATGGACTGAAGCGACCACACTGCTCGATTCGCAAGCCAACCTTGTCAATCAAGGCGAATCACTCGCGGCCTTTATCAGAAACATGCAGACCGACCTCGTCCAACAACGCCAACAACTCGAAGAACAGATTGATGCCCAAGTTCTGCGGGCCGACTCGATCCTCGATGAAATCGCCTCAATCAACGGCGTCATCACCAGCAACGAGATCGGGGCTGCCGAGGCAGGGTCGCTACGAGATCGACGCGACCAAATTGTCACCGAACTCGCCCAGCTCATGGATGTCACCGTCGTCGAGACCAACTCGGGCGGATACGACATCTACTCAGGATCGGCACCAATCGTTCAGGGTACACGCAACCGAGGCGTTGAAGTCACGCGAATCACCGAAGGCGATACCCTCACCGTCCGCGTCGAAATCAAGGCCGACTCAACCCCGCTGCCAGTCATGAGCGGATCAATCGGCGGGCTCTTGGCCTCGCGCGATGGTGCCATCGACGCCACGCTCGAAAAGCTCGATACCCTCGCTGCCCAGCTCATCTTCGAAACCAACAAACTCCATGCAACGGGAATCAACAAGGATTGGCTGACCAACTCGTCGGGCACCCTGCAAATCGCAACCGGTGATCAGACCTTGGCGCTCAATGATCCCAATAATGCGACATTCGCCGATCTCCCCTTCGCCGCGACCAATGGGTCGTTCTATATTGATGTCAGAAATGGTGATACAAGCTCAAGAACACAGATCGACATCGACCTCGACGGACTCACCAACGCAGGACTCCCCGGATTCGCTGACGATACCAGTGCAGAAGACATCCGGGCCCAGCTCGACAGCATCGATGGTATCACCGCCTCGTTCGACCCATCGGGTCGGCTTGTGATTGATGCCGAGCCTGGGTTCTCCTTTTCATTCTCTGAAGACAGCTCCGATGTGCTCGCCACGATGGGCGTCAACAGCTTCTTTGAAGGCACCGGCGCCAATACCATCGCGGTCCGTGAAAACCTCACCGTCATGCTCGGACGCATGGATGGCGATCAGTTCATCGCCAACGGCACCGCTCTGGCGATCGGGAACCTCACCGATACAGCAGCGGACGGGCTCGGCGGATTGTCGGTCACCCAGTTCTGGGCCCAACAGGCCCAAGATATCGCGGTGAAATCAAGCTCCGCCCGCACCAATGCCAACGCAGACCGGCTCGTCCGTGAAAGTCTCGACGGACAACGGGCTGCGGTTTCAGGCGTCAGTATTGATGAAGAATCGATCAACCTCATGGACTATCAACGCCAATACCAATCCGCAGCCCAAATCATCACCACCGCGCAAGAAATGTTCGACACACTCCTCTCACTCGTCTAACAAAATACCCACGCAAAACAACCGAAGGATCATCATGTCCACCTTCCCCACAAGCTATTCCCGCTCACCAACACTGCTCTTTACACAGAACTCGATGAATGCGCTCGGGCGGACGAGCTTCGATATCTCCAGGCTCAACGAGCAGCTCGCCACCGGGCTCGATATCCTGCGTCCATCCGATGATCCCATCCGCAGCGCGACGATCTCGACGCTCGATTCTCGGCTTGAATACACTGCACAACTCCTCAAAAACCTCGAATTTGCGGGCAACTCACTGGGCACACTCGACAATGCCCTCGGCGATGCCAAATCATTGATTGATGAGGCCTTGGCCATTGCTTCAGATCAAATTTCAACTCCGGCAGATTCAGAGTCCCGCCGCGGACAAGCCGTGATCATTGATTCACTCATTAACTCACTCTACAACATTTCCAACTCCCAGTCCCTTGTCGGGTATGTCTTTGGAGGCACCGCCCCTGAAACCCCACCAGTCGAATTTCTCAATGGAGGCTACCGATTCTCAGGCGAACGAGGCGGGTTGCTCGCAGCTCTGGGGAGCGCATCGGATGTCCCGATCACCATCGGCGCAAATAATGCCATCGGTGCACTCTCCAATCGCATCGAGGGGACCGTCGATCTTGATCCCAACCTCACCGAAAACACTCGCTTGGCAGACCTTAACGGTGCAAGGCAGCTTGGTATTTCCAAGGGTGTCTTCGCGATGAGCTTTGATGCAGGCCCCACCTTCTCGATTGATATCAGCAATGCCAACACCATCGGCGATGTCGCAGACACCATCGAGGCAGCCATTATTCAATACGAAGCAGACAACGCGGTCACAATCTTGGGACCCGGAGGCGTTGGCGTCTCGGGCGGGGCGCTCGACTTTGATATCCCGGCAGGGAATCTTGAGTTCTTCGATTCGCTGGGCTCTACCGTTGGGGAAGACTTGGGAATCGTTCAAAATCCCGGCGTACCCTTCAACTCGGGCCTCAGCACCGGGCTTGATCTCGACCCACGCCTGACTTGGACCACCCCGATCGCCGAGCTCAACGGGCTCGGGGGCAACGCCCTCGATCAGATTCAGCTCAATACCAATGGACAAAGTGCCAGCGTCGATCTCTCCAGTGCCACGACCCTAGGCGATATCCGCAGCGCAATCGAAGCTTCGGGCACCGGTGTCCGCGTCGAGATCAGCGAAGACGGACGCGGGCTCAATGTGATTACCGAAACCGCAGGAACCACCTCCCTAGCCATGTCCATTGCCGAGGTCGCAGGCGGCAACGATACCGCGACGCTCCTGGGCATCCGCTCATTCGCCAACGATACCCCGATTTCGGTGTTCAACGACGGCAACGGGATTGAAATTGCCACCGGGAGCGATCCGACCCAGAATACAGACTTTACCATCACCTTGGGCGATGGATTCGAAATCACCATCGACCTTCAACCCGCCGACATCGCCACGGTCGGAACACTCATCGACGCCATCAATACCCAGGCAAACGACCAACTCATCGCGGCACTACGCCCGGCAAGCGACTTTGAAGCCCAACTGAGTCCAACGACCAACGGGATCGAGTTCACCCAATCCCCACTTCTCATCTCAGGCCCGTTGACAATCTCGGCGGGGAAATCCGCGGCGGCTGAACAACTCGGGCTCTTAGATGCAACGAGTTCCAATGGAGGCAACACGCTGACTTCTGAGGATCGCGCCAAAGTGCGTGTAAACAACCTTTTCACCCATTTGCTCGATCTCGCCGAGGCCCTTCGGAACGATGACACACTTGGCATCGGAATTGCGTCAGCCAATATGGAAGAGTCTCTCGACGAGCTGATCCAATCACAGGCACTCGTTGGCGGATATGCCAGAAGGATTGATACCGAAGTGATGCGACAAGAGGACAAACAGATCTTTGATCTCGCAATGCGGAGTCAGCTCCGTGATCTGGACTACGCCCAAGCATCGTCGCGGTTCTCGCAGCTTCAGCTTCAGCTTCAAGCAACGATGAGTGTGATTGCCCAAACGCAGTCTCGGTCGTTACTCGATTTCATCGGTTAGCCGGTGGATGAATACCGACTCGCCGGGTGAAAGCCCTGCGAGAAAATTGGATCGAGGTTCCCGCTTGTCGGCCATGCGGAGAACCAAGACAGGATGTCGCCCGGCAATGGATGTCGGCGTCGATCTGAACTTCACCGGCCGAAATGATTGGAGCGCACAATGGAAGTGCGGACCACACGATTTGGGGTAATCGATATCGCGGAGGACCGCGTGATTACCTTCCCGAACGGGTTGCTTGGATTTGGCGACAGGACTGATTTCTGTCTACTTCAACCAGGTGACGATGCATGTTTCTTTTGGCTTCAGAGTGTTGACGATCCTGATCTCGCATTCGTTGTCACAGATCCCACATTCTTCGAGCAGGATTTTTCCGTACCCATCCGCCCAGAGCAGATGGAATCATTGAAAATCGCCAAACTCGAAGATGCACAGGTTTTTGTGATTGTGAACAAGATCGGGGATCAGCTCACGGGTAACTTCCAGGGGCCCCTCATCATCAATACACTCACAAAAGTTGGTGAGCAGATGGTTCTGGCGGACAAACGCTGGACGACTCGTCATCCACTTATGCGTGTTGCATCGGACTCAACGCAAACCGCTTCGGCGTAAGCAACCGGGCCCGATCACGCAGACTCGTTCTTGTGTACGCGCACTCGTTGCGCAGTGTGATCGGTCTCACCACGAAGACCCCGGTTTGAACGACCTGGGATCCAAAGAACTCGACCTCCGTCTCGGCGAGCACACGCCTAGGCGAACAGAGAGCAAGGAGTGAACGCATGCTTGTGCTCTCAAGGCAGCGTGACGAAACAATCATGATCGGCGATGAGATCGAAATCTCCATCGTTGATATTCGGGGGGACAAAGTCCGCCTGGGAATCAACGCGCCGACGAGGATCGCGGTGCATCGCAAAGAAGTGTACGACGCGATCCGGCGCGAGAATACGCAAGCAGCCAGGCTCGGGACGACCGACCTTGACTCGCTGGCACAAACCATCAAACCAGGACCGGCAAGGCGCGCAGTGCGCGAAGACGACAAGCCCCCAACCATTCAATCTCCCGCGGCTTCGCTCGGAGCGACCACGGTTCGCCCATTTACTTCAAAAGATTCATCATCACCGTCTCAGGATAAAAACAGCGCTTAAACCCATCGTCCCCATATTCGATGGGGTATGAGCAACGCAATCACGGAGGATTGCCATGACCAGAATCAACACAAACATCCCGAGTATGATCGCACAGCAACGGTTGAATCGTTCTGGACTCGATCTGCAAACCCGTCTCGAACGATTATCGACCGGGCTTCGTATCAACCGAGGCAAAGACGATCCCGCCGGACTGATTATTTCAGAACGACTGGGCACCGATATTTCGAGTATCCAGCAGGCGATCAAAAACGGCGAACGGGCCAGTGCCGTCATCGCGACGACCGAAGGGTCGCTCACCGAGATCACCGACCTGCTTAACTCAATCAAAGCACTCGCGGTCGAAGCGGCCAACACCGGAGCACTCTCGGACGAGGAACGCGAAGCCAATCAGCTTCAAATCAATTCGGCGATCGCCTCGATCACCAGAATCTCAAACACTGCGTCCTTCGGCGGGCTCAAGCTCCTCGATGGGTCGCTCGACTACATCACCAGCGGGATCAGCACCACCGAAATCTCCAACGCCAACATCACTGCAGCAAGCTTCATCAGTTCAAGCACCATTAATGTTGATGTCGATGTCCTTTCATCGGCCCAAAAAGGAAATCTCTACCTGAACGGCGACAACAGCAGTGTCCCAGGAACAAATGGAACCATTCTCTCGAGCACCACGATCCAAATCCGGGGGCCAGAAGGAGTCAGAGAACTCCTCCTCACATCAGGGCAAACCTTCGACGATGTCGTCGATGCGGTCAATAGTCTCACCGCTGTCACCGGCGTCGAGGCGGCCCTGATCAATGGTAACGCCAACTCAGGCATCGTTTTCAGTTCCGCCGAGTATGGATCAAATGCATTTGTTAGTGTTGAGCGAATTGATGAACCCGCTTCTGGAGGCAATTTCAATCTCTTCAAACTCGATGGAAATGCAGAAATTCCTACTGGAGGCGTCCCATGGGGAGAAGCAAGCCTCACTCCTTCAGATCGTGATGAAGGCGCCAATGTCACAGCCCTGATCAATGGGATTTTGGCCAATGGTGACGGACTTGAAATTTCGATCAACTCTCCAACACTGGGTATGGAGTTGCTCCTCAATGAAAACTTCGCCATTGACCCAACCCAGGCGGCATCAACTTTTGCGATCACCGGCGGCGGCGCACTCTTTCAGCTTGGACCTGATATTACCGCACTTCAACAAACGAACATTGGAATTCAATCCACTTCTGCAGAAAGCCTTGGTGGTGTCTTGGTCGATGGAGGACTCGAATACCTCTCCTCATTGACCACCGGCAATGTCAACTCACTCGATGCAGCACAAGGAAGGCAGGATTTTTCGGTCCTTTCAGATATCGTGGACAAAGCAATCGACGATGTGTCCATTCTTCGCGGCCGATTGGGTGCCTTTGAACGAAATGTGCTCGATACAAATAGACGATCACTCCAGTCTGCATATGAAAACCTCACCGCCAGCCAATCCATTATTCGTGATGCTGATTTTGCGGTTGAAACAAGCCTCTTAACACGAGCGCAAATTTTGCAAAGTGCAGGGACAAGTGTTCTTTCATTGGCCAATCAGCAATCCCAGCAGGTCCTTCAGCTTCTCGGATAATCGACAGACCCTACACTCTTTCTATCATCCAATCCCCCACATAATAAATCCCCTCCAACCCGCCCCTGGCGGGTTTTTTCATGCCCGTTCCGATTTTTAATCAACCCACGGAAAGTCCGATTATCTTTTTGAGCGAAAAACTTACAAAAAAATGGGACCAAAACTTGATCGACCACCCGTTTCCGTCGATTCCCAATCCGTTCAAGCAGGTGTGTGTCTGGGTGAACGGCGTTCCATGCGAAGGAGCAATGGAACGCACAAGCCAGTAATGGCTTGGTGAGCTGGGCATGATGTTCAGCATCACGGGAATGCCGGGCGAAAAACTTCGCCTTGGTGAAACACGGAGGTTGTCAGCAAATGAGTCGTATTAACACCAATGTATCGTCACTGACCGCACAGCGCGTGCTTGGTCAAAATAACCAGTCGCTTGGGACTTCACTCGAACGCCTCTCCACTGGTCTTCGCATCAGCCGGGGCAAAGATGATCCTGCGGGTCTGATCGCCAGCGAGAACCTGCGTTCAGAGAAAGCCGCCATCGGTGCTGCAATCAGCAACTCACAGCGTGCCGATCAGGTCGTCAATATTGCTGAGGGCGGTCTTCAGGAAATCTCGTCGCTCCTCACCGAACTTCAGGGCCTCTTGACCACATCAGCAAACGGTGCCGGTTTGGCCGAGTCAGAGAAAGAAGCGAACCAGCTTCAGATCGACTCGATCCTCCAGACCATCGACCGCGTTGCCGGTGCAACATCGTTCCAGGGTACCAAGCTCCTCAATGGCAATTTTGATTATCAGGTCAACGCGGTGAACGCCGGCGTGACTGACATTGAGGTTCGTGGTGCCAAGTTCAACGGCGAAACCCAAGTCGTTGATACCATCGTCACTGCCTCGGCCCAGAAGGCCGGTTACTTCTTGTCCATCGGCACCACAGGCGGCATCGACCTCTCCGAATCAGGCAACCAGTTCACCTTCGAAATCTCTGGCTCACTGGGCAACCGCGAACTCCAGTTCGATTCGGGTGCGACCGTAGTCAACATGGCAGCAGCAATCAACGCTGTTTCAGATGTGACCGGCGTTGAAGCAACCGCATCGGGCACCGGCATCATGCTCAGTTCGACTGAGTTTGGTTCAAACGAGTTTGTTGGCGTCAAGATCATTGACGACGCGAGCATCATGACCGTTCAGACAGGCGCTGCCATCGTGGATATGACGGCAGATGATTTCAACACACCTGATTCAACAAGCACTACCGCCTTCAATGCTGCTGCTGCTTCCAACGGTCTTCGTGATGAGGGGCAAGATATTGCCGGAACCATCAATGGACTGCTTGCAACCGGTCGAGGCAAGACTCTTTCTGTGAACTCCGACTTCCTTGATGTCAAGTTCTCCACAACTGATAGTGCTGCCCAAACACTCGGTGCGATTTCAGGCGGTGCGTTCACCATCACCGGCGGTGGTGCTGATTTCCAGCTTGCTGCGGATGTCAACATTGCAGGTAAAGTCTCGATTGGTATTAGTGACATCTCGTCACGCAAGCTCGGTACATCGTCACTCGGATTCCTTGACGATCTCGCTTCCGGAAAAGCATTCAATGTGGTTGATGGAAACGACATCGACACTGCTCAGGATATTGTTTCCGCCGCCATCGACAAAGTTTCATCCACGCGTGGTCGCCTTGGTGCGTTCCAGAAGAATGTCGTTGGTGCAACCATCCGTTCGCTCGGTGTTGCACTCGAGAACACCACCGCTGCCGAGTCTGTCATCCGTGACACCGATTTTGCTGCCGAAACTGCGTCGCTGACCCGAAGCCAGATTCTGGTGCAGGCATCGACCAACATCCTTTCGATTGCAAACTCGCAACCTCAGCAGGTGCTCGCCCTTCTCGGGTAAGACCAACTGAAGTAAACGCAAAGAGCTGACACTCCCGCCCTGGACCAGAAATGATCCGGGGCGTTTTTACACACTTCTGCACTATCCAAATATGGCCCATCGAACCGATATCAATCCAATGCCCAGCGCGTCGCAAACCCGGATCGGACAGCTCAGCGAGCCAATGCAAATCCTTCGACGAGGATTCAATATGTTCTTGCGCATCGAGTGTGGATTGGTACCTGCGTCAATCGAGGCGTATATGCGAGATTTGGAGTCCCTGATGTTGTGGCTGCAATCACATGGGATTGATGATGTGATTGACACAACACCCGAAGCACTCATCGGGCATGTGCGGGCGATGAGTCGAGATCGTGGATATGCATCGGGGACGATCTCTCGACATCTGGCGACAATCAAAATTTTCTACCGGTGGCTTTTGGCAACGGGCAAAATCGAAAACAACCCGGCGGATCATCTTGATCAGCCCACGAAGTGGAAGAAGCTTCCCGGAGTGTTGACACCTGGGCAAATGCGTCGTTTGCTTGATGCACCTTGCGCCCCTGAGAAGGTGGTTAAGGGGATGCCACCGTTGTGGATGCGGGATCGAGCGATTCTTGAGTTGATGTATGCTTCAGGTCTTCGCGCATCTGAAGTTGGCACGATCGGGCAGATGGATATCCTCGAAAAACTCGGCGTGGTGCGTGTGCTGGGCAAGGGGAACAAGCAGAGACTCGTGCCGATGGGTAAGCCAGCCCAGCATGCACTCGATGTGTATATGAAGGAGTGTCGCCCGTTGCTCATCACCGCACAACGCGCGGGTGAAAAACGCGATCAAGGCAAGCTGTTCCTCTCACGCACTGGACGCCCAATCGAGCGGGTGCGTGTCTGGCAGATCGTCAAGCATTGGGCGAAGGTCGCTGAGCTGGGCAAAGCCCACCCGCATATGCTCCGCCATTCGTTTGCAACGCACCTGCTCATGGGCGGTGCGGATTTACGGATTGTCCAAGAACTTCTCGGGCACGCCGACATCACCACCACGCAGATTTACACCCATGTCGATCCCACGAAACTCCACGAAACCGTCCGGAACCTGCATCCACGGGGGTAGCCGCCTTCAAAACAGATGTGTAAGTCTCCTATGAAGCGTTCTTGGTTTTTGCTGTTGACACTGCTGTACAATTTCATTAATCTGTTCTATCGGGGACTTCCGTTTGCCCTATTCTCGAGGGACATGCTCAAAGTAGAGATGTGCGAGAGACTACATGCGAAACCACAATGAAAACGGGCGATACCATTGACTGGTACAGTCGCCTCTTTTGAAGAAACTGGAGAGAGAAACATGAAGACTTTGCTTACCGCAGCAACCATCGCTGCAGCGACATCCTTGGCAACGGCGAGTGGGGATTATGTCAGCCCGGATGTGATCTTTGGATCTGGCAATGCCAACGGCTCGTTCACCATCGCCAACGGCGGCGGCATCGAACTCGGACTCCGCGCCAAAGTGCGATACAACGCATCGAACGCCCCAGAAAATACATTTAACTACGACGGCATAGACACCTACACCATGCAGGCAGGTTCGCCAAATGGCGCACCGGCTGGAGCATGGGCAATCGGTGATAATGCCCGATGGAACTTCGAATGGTCAGTCAACACCGATGTCAACGGCACAACCGGAAACAACCTCGATGATTTCAACTACCAGATCGCCATGTTCAGAGTCAATGCAGATGGAAACACCATCAGTGATGCACTGGCTTTCGACATGATTAACGGCTTCAACCCCGCCACCTCTGCGGTCCAATGGGATCACTCGATCGGTGATAACACCACCGGCAACGGAGGGGGTGTCGAAATTTGGAACAACCAGAGCGATGCGGCACTGTATGCTGATCGTATTGCCAACAACAATGTCGCCCAGAATTCATGGAACTATGGATTCTTCGATGGCATTGGAGGCACTGCACTCGAAGACTGGGACTTCAATGCGCTCGGGTCGTACATCATCCGTCTGACCGCTTACGACAAAGTCACAGGACTCGAAATCGTCAGTGAATCCATCACGGTCAATGTCGTCCCGCTGCCAACGGCAGCATGGGCAGGATTGGCCATGCTCGGGACATTCGCAGGTGTCCGCACGATCCGCAGGCGCTAAGCCCCAAGTTGGATATACCTCCATGCCTCTTCCATTCCATCCTCGTCTTGGGGGTGGTTTTTTTATGCCGATCATTCCACAACCAACACCCAAATCGGGTATGGTGAGTCCTCGAACACACACCCAGGAGGTGCCTCATCGACTCCAATATTCAAAAAATGATCGCGGTTGCCCTTTATGCCATCGTGCTCATCGCCATCGGCCACTTCGCTTCCAAGCGCATGGGCGACATCAAAGATTACTTCGCAGGCGGCAAGAAGCTCGGATTCCTCGCGGTCGCATTCTCCGCACGCGCCACTGGGGAGTCCGCATGGCTCCTCTTGGGACTCACCGGTATGGGCTTTGCGATGGGCGTCCAAGCTTTCTGGGTCGTCTTGGGCGAACTCGTCGGTGTCGGGGGCGCGTGGCTCTTGATGTCACGAAGATTCAAACGGCTCACTGACCAATACGACTCCATCACCGTCCCCGACTACCTCGAATCTCGATTCCGCGATACCGGGCATTGGCTGAGGTTGATCGCTGCGGGGTCATTGCTTATCTTCGTCCCCATCTACGCAGGAGCACAGGTCTTTGCTTCGGGCGGTGCGTTCTATAATTTCCTTGACTGGAACCATTATTGGGGCGCTGCCTTCGGGTTCGGCGTCGTCCTGATCTACATCACTCGTGGCGGATTCACGGCTGTCGTCTGGTCGGACATCTTCCAAGGTTCATTGATGGTCATCGGACTCGTCGTCCTCCCGATCGTCGGCATCCTCGAAATCGGAGGTATCACCAATGTCATCGAATCCCTCCGCAACATCGACCCCCACCTGCTGAGCCTGCACGGCCCTGGTGCTGCTGATCCGGTCACGGGAATTATCGCGCCCAGTTCAGGCGCATGGAACACCGCTTCAATCTTCGCCATTGTCGGGCTTGTCGCCATTGGGATCGGATTCTGGGGCTCGCCCCAAATCTTTGTGCGTTATATCTCAATGAAAAATGAAAAATCAATCCTCCCCGGCACCGTCACCGCCATCACATGGACACTCTTGGCCGATTGCGGCGCAGTCCTTGTTGGCGTTGTTGGACGCGCACTTATGAATGATCAAATCGCCTTGCCCGACAAGGAAAGCATTCTTCCGATCATGTCCGATGTACTGCTCCCAGCCTTCTTCTCAGGCGTCTTCATCGCGATGGTCTTGTCTGCGATCATGTCCACAATCGACTCGTTGCTGGTGCTTGCATCGAGTGCTGCCGTCCGTGATTATTGGCAGAAAACCAAACATCCTGACATGAGCGACGAAGCCCTGATGTCAACAAGCCGAAGGTTGACGCTGATTCTGGCGGTAATCGCCTTTGCCGTGGGAATCGGGCTTTTGCTCATCGACAAGGAGAAACCTATTTTCTGGATCGTGATCTTCGGATGGTCTGGAATCGCTGCCACTTTCTGTCCGACGATGATTTTGAGTCTGTACTGGTCGAGACTCACCGCCAATGGTGCCAAAGCCGCGATGATCGTGGGGTTCCTAGGCGTGCCCATTTTCAGCTTCGCCATTGGTCCGATACTCAAGTCAATGGGGATGGAGGATGTCGCGGGGTATCTTGCAGCCCTCGATGTCCTCTTGCCTTCGTTTGTACTCGGATTCACAGCTGCGGTGATCGTAAGTCTACTTGACAAAAACGGACAGGCCAAACTTGTTGGCATCAAAGAGGATCTTCACTTCGCCAGAACTGGTCACCCCCCCCCCTGATGAGCCAATCTGACAACGGCACATGCATCCCGCCCGTACCACCGGGGATCGTTGCCGGGACAACCTCGCCGACCTATGATTTCAATCATCATTGAAACCTATGCCGAGCACCAAGATTAGAGCATCCGCCATGCCCACCATATATACCTCACTCCCGGAGCACCCAACCCTCGATGCAACCGATCCGGGCTTGCTCGCTGCGGTTGCATCGGGCAATGCCCGCCTTACCCCAGAGCAAGGGCTCGAACTCCTCACCGATGCTCCACTCCATACCTTGGGGCGATACGCCGATGCACGCTGCCGCGATTTGCATGGTGAGCACATCCGCTCCTACATCATCGACCGCAACATCAACTACACCAACATCTGCACCGCCAAGTGCATCTTCTGCGCTTTCAAACGCAAAGGTGACGAACACGATGCCTACACACTTGAGTACAAAGAACTCTACCAGAAAATCCAAGAATGTTCCGACATCGGAGGTACACAAATCCTCATGCAGGGCGGCATGAATCCAAATCTCACCCTCGATTGGTACCTCAACCTCTTGAACGGCATCCGTGAGCGATTCCCACACATCAATATCCACGCCTTCTCCCCGCCCGAACTCATCGAGTTTGTCAACTTCTTCGATCCTCCGGGTGCGACACTCATCGACAAAGTCCGGTGGGTGCTGATCAAACTCAAAGAGGCCGGCATGGGTTCACTTCCCGGCGGCGGCGGCGAAATCTTCGCACCCGCTGTCCGCACCAAAATCGGCATGGGCAAGTGCGATATGAACGCATGGCTCGAAGTCATGTACGCGGCCCACTCGCTGGGCATGTTCACCAGTGCCTCGATGATGTACGGGCATATCGAAGGCTACAGCGATCGCATCCACCACATGCACGCGGTTCGACACTGGCAAGACAAAGCCATCGCCGACTTTGGCACCGGCGATGTCCCCACGCAAATCGCCAACGACCCCACCATCAAATCCCCCGAAACCGGAGGTCACTACCTCGGGTTCCATTCTTGGCCGTTCCAACCCGACCACACCGCGCTGGGCCGACTCCCCCACTACCCGACCGAGTCCGATCTTGAAAACGATCTTCCATTCCCCGGCGATGTCGTCGCCCAACTCGACGGCTCGGGTACCAAAGAACTCGACAAACGCTTCGGGCGTCGGCTTCGGCTCGCCGGTGCAACCGAGTACCTCCGCACTCAAGCTGTCAGCCGATTGATGCTCGACAACATCTACACCATCGGCTCGTCTTGGGTGACAATGGGTCCACACATCGGTCAAGTCGCCCTGCAGTTCGGTGCCAATGACATGGGATCAGTGATGATGGAAGAAAATGTCGTCTCATCGGCTGGCACCACCTACTGCCTCGATGAAGCGGTCCTGTGCCGACTGATCCGCAATGCCGGGTATATCCCTGCCCAGCGCGATTCTAAATACGACATCATCAAAACCCAAACCGGTCCACACTCCCCAGACCTCTTGGTTAAAGACTGGTCCGAGCATCGCACCAAGCGCCTGCACATCGAAGGTGAAAAGCCTCGTTCCGTTGCTGAGCTGACCGTCTCGGTAAATGACTGATTTCCACCTACGGACAAAACAGACTTTTCGGTTGGTTCGTGAATCAGTGGTTTTTGAATCATGGTCTATCACGCTCTTTGCGGAAGGTGATCCGCATCGAAATCTCGACCACGGAATCGGGATCTTTGGGATCGAGCATCTCGATCTGCTTGCCTTTGGCTCGCCATTGGTAAATTGCGTTCATCAAAGGCTCATCGACACCCCGTGTGCCTGTGTCGTATACGCGTTTGCCCTCTTTGAGGAAGTACGCTTTGCTCACGCGACCCCTCGCGTCGAACTGGATCATCAGCACCGGATTGCGAGGCATCTCGGTAAAACGAACCGAAGCAGGGAACCGGGGTTCGACGGTGATGATCTCAAGCCCCTTGCCAACAATCGGACGGTGAAGCGATCGTGCATCGACCTTGATCGCTCGTTTGATGATCGAAGCCGCGGATTCCTTCTTGGAAACCACGCCTTCCTTGCCTGCAACTTTGGGCGCTGCTGATTGTGAGCTCGGCGAAGGATTGGATTCAGTTTGAGCATCCGACTCGGGCTCGGGCTCGGGCGCTGCACTGGCCAACTCTGGGGCGGCAGGATGCTCAACAGATTCAATCACTTCAGGCTCTTGGGGAGGATCTTCGACCGGCTCAAACTGGGGCGTGATGGTGATCGGGGCGGAGTCATCTCGGTCGGGTTCGAGTTTGATTTGCTCGGCAGGCTGTTTGGTCGTCGGTTCGGACACTCTTTCGTTTGGAATCTCATCAGGCGAAGCCGGCCCTTGCTGGGGGGCTTGGATCGGTTGCTGAACCGGCCGCTGATCCTCGATCACAGGCTTCGACTGGGCGTAAGGCTCGGGTGAAATCGTGACCGGGGTGTTGCCAATTTGCTTGGTGAACTCGGCCTGTTCAACCTGGGCGATGGGTGCATTGCTCAGCTCTGGGTTCTCGATCACCCCGAGCCAGTTGATCGAAGCGGCTTGCGCTTTACGCATCCCCACTTGCTGTTGGTCTTTGGGCAGCGTCAGCTGCGCCTGCTCGGGGGCAATCTCGAGAGGATTCTCAACTGAATCCGCTCCATCCCAAACCGACGCAAAGTATTCGCTGGCCCCATATCCAAGTCCCAGATGAATCGCCAGACTCACACACACACCGACGATGAGCGTCGTCGCCGAGGCCCGATGGGTCAATCCATATGATGGAGCGGGCGCAACACTCATGGGCTTGGGGATACTCCCGTGTCTGCATCGCTAAGATCGTTGGAATCATTGGCTTGGTGTTGATGCCCGATGATCGAAAACTCCCCAAGCCCTGCCCCGGTAAGCTTGTCGGCCAGTGCAATCATGATCCCCGCAGGCGATTGTGTATCGACCGCCAAGACCAAAGGCCCATCGCCGAGCTCCCTACGCAGCGTACCGATGCGATCGACGATGCCTTCGAGTTCAACAGATTCGGTGTTAATGAAGAGTTCGCCTGATTCGGTGATGGCGATGGTGATCGGGATGGATTGCTCGGCGGTGCGTCCTGATGCCAGCTCAGGGAGGTTCACATCAAGCACATCAGCACGCACCATCATTACCACCGCGAAGATGAAAAAAGTCAAGAGCAAAAATACCACATCAATCATCGGCGTGAGCTCAATGTGCACATCGCTTGACCTCCGACGCACTCTTCGCATCACAATTCCTCTGCTTTGCGAACATAAGACTTGCCACCCCAATGTGTTGGTGTGCCAGCTTCCAAATCATCCGCTGCTGCCCGAAAAAGTCGGCCCGTCAACAATGCTCCAATCATTGCCCCGGGCAAATCACACATCGGTGCCCGACTCATGCGATACACCGATCCCATGCCCACGACCCAAGCCCCCAAACCAAGGCTCCCCATCACAACACCAACCCACCCTGGACCTTCACCGGCAAGCACACTCAAAATTACAAGCAGTACACAACTCAAGGGCAACGCCACACACAACAAAGGCGTCCGCACAGCATAGCGCCGAAGACGCCTGACCTCACGGTTCGCCGACTCTGTATAAATCCGCTTCCACCCACGCACATACTCATCCCAGTTATCATACATTCGACACTTGAGCATGTTATCTGCCAGAAGCAGCCCTCCATTATACTCAAGCCACTTGATCCGCTGCGAGAATGCAATATCTTCGAGAATCGCATCTTTCACCCCTGCATGCCCATCCACTGCCCTGTAGGCCTTATGCGAGAAAACCATGAACTGCCCATTGGCAAACGCCCGGCGTTTGGCACCCTTGCTGTTGACACGCAAGAGCGGAAACTGACGCGCTAACTCGAAGGCTGTGATCGGCTGAACAATCCGCTCAAACCAAGTCTGCGCATTGAGTGTTGAGAGCAAACTCAAAAAATCCAATCCACGATCATTGAGCAACGCCACGCACGCACGCACACACGCCGGATCGAGCCAAGTGTCGGCATCAGTAAAGATCAATACTTCACTCTTGCTCGCATGTTCGGACCCAATGTACCCGCTGTGGGCTGCGTGAACTTTGCCTGCCCAATCATCCGGGCACGAATCAATCTCGACAATTTCAAATCTCGGGTCATCTTCGATCGCCGACCGCGCCACCCCAAGCGTGTCGTCCGTACACCGATCAAGCGCCAGCACAACCCGGAGTCGATCGTAATCCTGCTCCCGAAGCGACTCGATCAGCGTCGCGATATTCCCCGCCTCATTATGGCAAGGCACAATCACACACACCCGTTGCGTCGGAGGCTCAAGTTCCGAAAGTCCGATCCCATCACGGGCCGTCGGCAGCCGTTTCCGAGTCTGCCAGATCTGAAAAGCCACAGCCCCCCAATACACCCCACACCCCACCGCACTGGAGATCAGCACCACAAACAGAATATCGAAAAGCACAGAAATCATCTACCCGAATCGTAGGAGCGGCGTCGCCTGATACTTCGATCTACCATACACTAATGCCCGATTCCCACCCCCAACCAAACCAACCCCCATTTCGCGCCCAAGAACCCTCATCACGCCCCGCAAATCACCCCACCGAGCACCCCGCCCCCCCCATCTACGAAATCTCCGTCCCCAACGCCCGCCTGCTCGACCAACGCGCCACCACCGACTACGCCATCCCCTCGATCCTCCTGATGGAAAACGCCGCCATCGGGCTCCGCGATCACGCCCTCGACATGCTCACAACAACCCGCTCCCAAACCATCCTCATCGCCACAGGCCCAGGCAACAACGCAGGCGACGGCTTCGCCCTCGCCCGCCACCTCCACAACCTCAACCACCGCCCCACCATCGTCATGACCACCCCCCCAGAACAAATCACAGGCGACGCCAAAACCAACCTCACCATCATCACCAAAATGAACATCCCCACCATCGACGCCCAAACCTACCTCGAATCCGATCCCCCACAACCCGGGCTCATCATCGACGCCCTCTTCGGCACCGGCCTCACCCGCCCCATCGAAGGCCTCGCCGCCAAACTCATCGCCCAACTCAACACCTGGAAAACCCGAGGCTCCCAAATCCTCGCCGTCGATACCCCCTCAGGTCTCAACCCCCAAACCGGCGAACCAATCGGCGATGCTGTGATCCATGCCACCCGCACCATCACCTTCGCCGCCCTCAAAGAAGGCTACCGCGCCATCGAAGCCCAACCCTACCTCGGCCAAGTCCACATCACCCCCCTCGCCATCCCAATCGAACTCCTCGATTCTCTCGGTCGCCAAATCGCTCATCCCCAAGACCGCGACCAGTAACGGGCACCCCGGGCCTGCGCAAGGGGTTCACAAAGCCTCGACGACTGCAAGCATGCACCCGTACTTGGACACACAATATCTCACTCCCTTATGCGTGGCAGGCGATGGAGTTTACTGCCTGCCCAGAGGGCTTTTTTCCAATCGACTTGCGTATCCAAGCCGCACTCGGGGCAGTGGCTACTCTCGGAGTCTGGGTAGCTGCAGGCGACACATTTTCCCTGGTGTTTTCTCTTACATGCACGAGCCAATCGAGACATACGGAGTAAGAGGATAAGGATGGCGACGGGAATGGCATAGATGAGCGTGTTGAGCAATAAGCCATGGTAAATAGGACTCAACGGGATCGCAACAAACTCTCTTGGAAGCGGAAGAGAAGAAGGGCCAGATTCGCCTGTGATTTTAATGCCATGAATCGCTCTCCATTGAACACCTGCAGAAACCGATGGTAAATTTGTTGATTCCATGACAAAAGTTGATCGCATTGCTACAAAGGGAAATCCGATGCGGTCTTCAACAAATTGGTATACTTGTTGGTTTTCGGAAGGCGTGTAATTGATTGCGAGCAAACCTAGACTGCCTATTGGAGTGGATTTGATCCCTTCACCATGCACAGACTCGAAGTATGGCATACCGACGATTCGAGTACCCACAACAATCCTATGTTCTGCGTACTTATCAAGTGGAATGACAATTGGTTCGGCTGGATACTTGTACACCCAATGACTTGTCTCTGCAGAGTATCGCCATTGCCGTTCTGGCCCTGCGCCAGAATCGAACGCCGCGAATCCAACAACCGACAAGACCGCAAGAACAAAAACTTGGATCAGTGCACTCATAACTATTATGAGAATCCAGAATCTCCGCCAGCCAGCGGTGACCAACTGGCGGAGGGGAATTGTTTTATCTGATTTCATGCTCAAGAGTAACACCTCATGGACAGACAAGGTCAGCGAGTGAACAACCATCGGGTCCCCAACCACTTTGATCTACATCACCAAAAACATGATCAAACCAAGTGATTTCACATACCACTCCGGTAGGTGGATCACCAATATTGCCCGGAACAAATTCCTCATTACATGCCCATAGAGACATATCAAATGAGGGGCCGTATTCTCTATCGGTCATCGCTCGAGTCTGAGTCTGTTCACATTGAAGTACATCGCAGTTTGAACAAATCCTCGTGTAGGTCCTTGTTCGCACCGAGTCCACATTTCTGTTGAAATGCCTTCGTGCCTGGCAATCTCCCAGTGTTTGAATTCCGCCTGAGGATGGATACCAATCCCCACAAGTCGTTACCCAATCGCTGGTTTCAATTGAAGTTGCAGGTGTGCACCCACATGTATCACCATCACTGCTTTGCATCGCTGATTGAAAACTCTCCATAAAAACTGCCGCATTTTGATCATAATCCTCCGCAGCAACTTTTATGCTACCAATAAGATCGGTAACAACTCGGATACAATCATCGTCGGCAGGCGATGGCGGCCCAACCTTTGAACCTCCTACGGAACTTGCGGCAGCATACCCGGTCTCTTCCAATGGCGTCAACAATGGCTGAGCATCTTCGAGCGCATCTATTACAACTTGCAATGGATCATTGGTGTACAAACCAAAATCAAAAGCCGTTGGCACCACTGGAGTAGTAGCACCTGCTGAGTCTAACTCAACCTGTACCATCGGCAAATCAATATCGATTGGAAAAAATCTACTGCATCATTGATATCAATCGACCACTGTACTGACATATAAACGAGCATCGCCTCGTAACCAGTATTTGACCAAGCGTATGACGCTATACTCCCATCCGGCTCAATCTCAAAAACTAACCCAGAAATTGTATACAGATCGGTTTCCTCAGGCGATCTAACTGCGAAGACACTGCTCACCTCCCCGTCCTCGATAACGGGCACAAAGTACCAACCATCCTTGACCAATGATGTATCCAAAAAATCTCCTGCTAAACAACTAGCAGAGAGAGAGAGAGAGAGAGAGTTCCTATTACATATTTGTGCATTTCATTCTCGGAGTCTCTGACCAATCAGTGACTGCTGCCTGATTCTAATCCAAATCGACTGTGGATGCAAAGCTTTCCCGTTGAACTTGCTCAATCTGATCAGCTGAAGCGCAAATCCGCATGATTCAAGCCAT
>Ga0256839_1001367_pt1 | contig 29621 bp, 27 predicted proteins | sample 354166metaG_FD_185968 | JGI IMG/M metagenome (GOLD analysis project Ga0256839, IMG submission 185968) | Hydrothermal vent microbial communities from Mid Atlantic Ridge, Atlantic Ocean - 354-166 | ecosystem: Environmental > Aquatic > Marine > Hydrothermal vents | place: Atlantic Ocean: Mid... | reverse complement strand
CCCGAAGGGGTTTACCCCCAGCCATGTGTGAATCCCGCCGATCACGGCAAAAAGCACGATCGTGATCACACCAAGCCGGATATCGCCCTTCACGCTGCCTTCCGCGTAGGGCACGTAGTCGGGCTCGGCGCGGTTGATCATCCACATCGAAAGCACGGCCCACAGCCCCAGCCCGCCGAACAGCACCAGAGAGGGCAGATCACCGTTGACCAGCAGGTGCGCCACCACCCATACCAGCAGGCCGGTCAGCATCGGGTGGCGGATCACGCCGCGCAGGCGGCTTTTCGATCTGCCCACCCCCATCAGCGCCACCGCCGGCACCATCAGCAGGTTATTGAGATAGAGGGCCCAGTCCCCCAGCTGCCACAGCGGCGTGGGATCGGCGGCCTTGTAGCCTTTCACCATCAGCCACAACGCCCCCAGCGAGGCCACCGCCACAAGCCCCTTCCCCGCATTGCCCATGCGGCTGCGAAGCTCCGGCGCGAGGCGCTTGAATTCATGTGCCACGCCCCACAGAAGAATACCAAGTATCAGCCAGCCCATCTATTTCTCCATCTCGGCTATCGCTTCCATTTTCGCGAGCACCGCCCGCGCGGTCACGATATGCAGATTTTCGACGATCCTGCCATCAACAACTGCGATAGCCTGCCCGGCAGCCTGCGCCTTTTCCCAGGCTGCGATCTGGCGGCGGGCCAGTTCGATCTCCTCCGGGCTGGGGGAGAAAACCTCGTTGGCCACCGCAAGCTGGGCCGGATGGATCAGCGTCTTGCCGTCAAACCCCATGTCGCGGCCCTGTTCGCATTCGGCACGCAGGCCGTCCTCGTCCTTGAAGGCATTGTAGACACCATCGATACAGACGATACCTGCCGCCCGTGCCGCCAGCAGGCACAGCTGCAACGAGGCAGTCAGCGGCGCGCGCCCCGGAACGGCCCGGCAGCCCAGCTCCTTCGCCAGATCGTTGGTGCCGAGGACGAAACCGGCCAGCCGCGGGTGTGCCGCGATCGCGGCGGCATTCAGCACCCCGCGCGCCGTTTCCATCATCGCCCAGAGCGCCACCCCGGGCGCCGCCCCGGCCAGTGCCTCCAGGTCGGTCGGGGTCTCGACCTTGGGCAGCAGGAGGCCGTCGATCTCAAGCCCGGCAAGGGCCGCCACGTCTTCCTGTCCCCATCGGGTATCGAGCCCGTTCACACGTACCAGCTTCACGCGCGCCCCGTAACCGCCCTGCGCCAGTGTGCGGGCCAGCAATGCGCGGGCATGTTCCTTTTCCTGCGGCGCCACCGCATCTTCGAGATCGAAGATGATTGCATCCGCAGGCAGGGTTTTCGCCTTCTCAAGCGCCCGCTCCTTCGAGCCGGGGATATAGAGGACCGAGCGGAAGGGCCGGATCTGGGTCTGCATGATTCCTCGCCTTGAAACAAAGTTGCGCAAATCTTCACCGAAGAGACGCATTTGGCAAGCGCTCTTTCGCCGCAATGCAGAATTTCCCGACGCCCATCCGCCATTAACCATTTGTTGGCAGATTCGCAGCCAGAGTCTTCCTGATTTCGAGGTAAATTGTCATGATCCGCCCCCTGCCTGCCCTTTCACTTGCCCTTGCCGCAACCGCTTTCGCTGCTGCGGCGGCGCAGGCGCAGGCCGATCGCAGCTGCGCTGCGCGCGAGAACGTGCTTGCGCGGCTGGCGCAGCTTTACGGCGAAAGCCGGCGGGCCTTCGGGATAAGCGACGACAACCGGATGATGGAGCTTTTCGCCTCCGAGAGCACCGGCAGCTGGACACTGATCGTCACCCTGCCCGACGGCCGCACCTGTCTCGTCCTTGCCGGAGAAGCCTTCGAGGAAACGGGCAGGATCGTTGCCCCTGTCGGCGAAGGGGCATGAGGAGGCATCCTGCCATCGATCATCGCCGAAAATGCCAGGGCCCGGTGCCTTCGCAAGACGCCGCCTCTCCACGCTCCCAGCTGCGTTTTTCGGGAGCGCACCGGGGGTGAAACCCGCTTCGCCCTTCGCCGCAGCGCAGCGCCCTTGCGCAACGGAGGCAGAATGGCTAGGCAACCGGCGTCATCAACCGGATGGAGAACCCAAAATGGCCAGACCCAAAATCGCCCTGATCGGTTCCGGGCAGATCGGCGGAACGCTCGCGCATCTTGCCGCAATCAAGGAGCTTGGCGATGTCGTGCTGTTCGACATCGCCGATGGCGTGCCGCAGGGCAAGGCCCTCGACATCGCCGAATCCGGCCCGATCGAGGGGTTCGATGCCGCGCTTTCCGGCACCACGGACTACGCCGATATCGCCGGTGCCGATGTCTGCATCGTTACCGCGGGCGTGCCGCGCAAGCCGGGCATGAGCCGCGACGACCTGCTGGGCATCAACCTCAAGGTCATGAAGTCGGTCGGCGAAGGGATCAAGGCCCACGCCCCGGATGCCTTCGTGATCTGCATCACCAATCCGCTGGATGCGATGGTCTGGGCGCTGCGTGAATATTCCGGCCTGCCGCACGAGAAGGTCGTCGGGATGGCCGGGGTGCTCGACTCGGCGCGCTTCCGCCACTTCCTCAGCCTCGAATTCGGGGTCTCCATGAGGGACGTGAGCGCCTTCGTGCTGGGCGGGCACGGCGATACCATGGTGCCCAGCGTGCGCTATTCGACCGTCGGCGGCATTCCTCTGCCCGATCTGGTGGAAATGGGCTGGACCACCCAGGACAGGCTGGACGCCATCGTCCAACGCACACGTGACGGCGGGGCCGAGATCGTCGGTCTGCTCAAGACCGGCTCGGCTTTCTATGCCCCGGCCGCCGCCGCTATCGAGATGGCTGAAGCCCATCTGAAGGACCACAAGCGCGTGCTGCCCTGCGCCGCCTGGGTCGATGGCGCCTTCGGGCTGAAGGGAATGTATGTGGGCGTCCCGACGATCATCGGCGCCGGCGGGGTCGAGCGGGTGGTGAACATCAAGCTCGACAAGGAAGAGCAGGAGATGTTCGACAAATCGGTCGAGGCCGTGAAAGGGCTCGTCGAAGCCTGCAGGAGCATCGACCCCTCTCTGGGCTGATCCTTTCAGGGCGGCTGCCGAAACGGCCGCCGGGCACAGCGGGCGCGACTCACCGCCACAGGTGGCGTCGCGCCCGAATTCACATCCTGAAATCAATATTTTCCAATATGTGATCACGCGCTTCAACCGTGTGATCACATATGTTGTTTTTTCCGCTTTCAGCTGCTTTCGCCGCTGAAAAACCGTTTATTCATCCCTCGCATTCATGCAAAGGGTCGGCGAAACGAACCAGCACGGGAAAGCTTCATGAACATTCATGAATATCAGGCCAAGGCGCTGCTGCGCAGCTACGGCGCCCCGGTGTCCGACGGACGCGTCGTCCTGCGCGCCGAGGAAGCCAAGACGGCAGCGGGACAGCTCGACGGCCCGCTGTGGGTGGTCAAGGCGCAGATCCACGCCGGAGGCCGCGGCAAGGGCAAGTTCAAGGAGGCCGATGCAGGCGATGCAGGCGGTGTGCGGCTGGCCCGGTCGGTGGAGGAAGCCGCCGACGAGGCCCGCCGGATGCTCGGCCGCACGCTGGTGACGAAGCAGACCGGCCCGGCCGGCAAGCAGGTAGGCCGCGTCTATATCGAGGAAGGCTCGGGCATCGAGCGCGAACTTTACCTGGCGCTTCTGGTCGACCGCGCCACCAGCCGCATCTCCTTCGTCTGCTCCACCGAGGGCGGCATGGACATCGAGGAAGTGGCTGCCAGCACGCCGGACAGGATCCTCAGCTTCTCCGTCGATCCGGCCACCGGCTACCAGCCCTTCCACGGCCGGCGCATCGCCTTTGCGCTGGGGCTGGAAGGCGCGCAGGTAAAACAGTGCGTCCAGTTGATGGATACGCTCTACCGGCTGTTCGTCGAGAAAGACGCCGAGATGATCGAGATCAACCCCCTGATCGTCACCGACAAGGGCGATCTGAAGTGCCTCGATGCCAAGATGGGCTTCGACGGCAACGCACTTTACCGCCACCCCGACATCGCCGAGCTGCGCGACACCTCCGAGGAAGACCCCAAGGAGCTGGAGGCCAGCAAGTACGATCTCAACTACATCGCGCTGGACGGCGAGATCGGCTGCATGGTCAACGGCGCCGGGCTGGCCATGGCGACGATGGACATCATCAAGCTTTACGGCGCCGAGCCTGCCAACTTCCTCGACGTGGGCGGCGGTGCCACCAGGGAAAAGGTGACCGAGGCCTTCAAGATCATCACCTCCGATCCCAACGTGAAGGGGATCCTGGTGAACATCTTCGGCGGCATCATGCGCTGCGACGTGATCGCCGAGGGCGTGGTGGCGGCCGTCAGGGAAGTGGGCCTGAAGGTGCCGCTGGTGGTCCGGCTTGAGGGCACCAACGTGGAGAAAGGCAAGGAGATCATCGAAAACTCCGGGCTGAACGTGATCGCGGCGGACGATCTGGCCGACGCGGCAAGAAAGATCGTGAAAGCGGTGAAAGGGTAGGCGGATGGCCATTCTCGTAGACGAAAATACCCGCGTGATCTGCCAGGGCTTTACCGGCAGCCAGGGCACCTTTCACTCCGAACAGGCCATCGCCTATGGCACGAAGATGGTCGGCGGGGTCACCCCCGGCAAGGGCGGGCAGACGCATCTGGGCCTGCCGGTCTTCAACTCGGTGCATGAGGCGAAAGAGGCAACCGGGGCGGATGCTTCCGTCATCTACGTCCCGCCGCCCTTTGCCGCCGATTCGATCCTCGAGGCGATCGATGCGGAAATCCCGCTGGTGGTGTGCATCACCGAGGGTATTCCGGTGCTCGACATGATGAAGGTGAAGCGGGTGTTGCAGGACTCCCGGACCACGCTGATCGGGCCCAACTGCCCCGGCGTGATCACGCCGGATGCCTGCAAGATCGGCATCATGCCCGGCCACATCCACAAGCGCGGCTCGGTGGGGGTGGTCTCGCGCTCGGGCACGCTGACCTACGAGGCGGTCAAGCAGACCACCGACGTGGGGCTGGGCCAATCGACCTGCGTGGGCATCGGGGGCGATCCGATCAAGGGAACCGAGTTCATCGACGTGCTGGAGCGGTTCCTCGCCGATGACGAAACGACAAGCATCATCATGATCGGCGAAATCGGCGGCTCGGCCGAGGAAGACGCGGCCCAGTTCCTGATCGACGAGGCGAAAAGGGGCCGCTCCAAGCCGGTGGCCGGCTTCATCGCCGGGCGCACCGCCCCCCCAGGCCGGCGCATGGGCCATGCCGGAGCCATCGTCTCGGGCGGCAAGGGCGATGCCGAAAGCAAGATCGAGGCGATGAAAGCGGCAGGCATCGTGGTGGCCGACAGCCCGGCGGAACTGGGCCAGGCAGTTCTGAAGGCAATAGGATGAGCATCGGCCGCCCGCCCGACAGGCGGGCGGCCGTCAGACATGTGATCGAGGTAACCCCATGACCGATCAACCCAGCAACGACACCTTCCGCGCATCCTCCTTCCTGCAGGGGCACAACGCCGAGTATATCGAGCAGCTCCACGCCCGCTACGCCCGCGACTCGCAAGCCGTCGATGAAAGCTGGCGCGAATTCTTCCGCCAGCTCGGCGACAGCGAGGCCGATGCCGAGCGCGAGGCCGCCGGCCCCTCCTGGGCGCGTCCCGACTGGCCGCCCATGCCCCATGACGAGTTGACCGCCGCCCTGGACGGCCAGTGGGCGGAAGAGCCGAAGAAGGCGGGCGAGAAGATCCGCGCCAAGGCGGCCGAGAAGGGAATCTCGCTCAGCGACGAGCAGGTGCGGCGGGCGGTGCTCGACTCGATCCGCGCGCTGATGATCATCCGCGCCTACCGCATCCGCGGCCATCTCGTGGCCGATCTCGACCCGCTCGACCTGCGCGAAAAGACCCACCACCCGGAGCTGGACCCCAAATCCTACGGCTTCACCGAAGCCGATATGGACCGGCCGATCTTCATCGACAACGTGCTGGGTCTGCAGATCGCCACGATGAACGAGATCCTCGACATCGTGAAACGCACCTATTGCGGCACCTTCGCGCTGCAGTACATGCACATTTCCGACCCCGAGCAGGCGAGCTGGCTGAAGGAACGCATCGAGGGTTACGGCAAGGAGATCTCCTTCACCCGCGAGGGCCGGCGGGCGATCCTGAACAAGCTGGTCGAGGCCGAAGGTTTCGAGAAGTTCCTTCATGTCAAGTACATGGGCACCAAACGCTTCGGGCTGGACGGCGGCGAGGCGCTGATCCCGGCGATGGAGCAGATCATCAAGCGGGGCGGTGCGCTGGGGGTGAAGGAGATCGTCATCGGCATGCCCCACCGCGGCCGGCTCAACGTGCTCGCCAACGTGATGGGAAAACCCTTCCGCGCCATCTTCAACGAGTTCCAGGGGGGCAGCTTCAAGCCCGAAGAGGTGGACGGGTCGGGCGATGTGAAATACCATCTGGGCGCCTCCTCGGACCGCGAGTTCGACGGAAATTCCGTACACCTCAGCCTGACGGCGAATCCCTCGCACCTGGAAGCGGTCAACCCGGTGGTGCTGGGCAAGGCACGCGCCAAGCAGGACCAGCACAACGATACCGACCGCACCAAGGTCCTGCCGGTGCTGCTGCACGGCGACGCGGCCTTTGCCGGCCAGGGCGTGGTGGCCGAATGCTTCGGCCTGTCGGGGCTGAAGGGGCATCGCACCGGCGGCACCATCCACATCGTGGTGAACAACCAGATCGGCTTCACCACCGCGCCGCATTTCTCGCGCTCCTCGCCCTATCCCACCGACATCGCGCTGATGGTCGAGGCGCCGATCTTCCACGTCAATGGCGATGACCCGGAGGCCGTCGTGCATGCCGCCAAGGTGGCCACCGAGTTCCGCCAGAAATTCCACAAGGACGTGGTGATCGACATGTTCTGCTATCGCCGCTTCGGTCACAACGAGGGCGACGAACCCATGTTCACCAACCCACTGATGTACAAGCGGATCAAGCGCCACAAGACGACGCTGCAGCTGTACACCGAGCGGCTGGTGAAGGACGGGCTGATCCCCGAGGGCGAAATCGAGGACATGAAGGCCGCCTTCCAGGCCCATCTGAACGCCGAATTCGAGGCCGCCAAGGACTACAAGCCCAACAAGGCCGACTGGCTGGATGGCCGCTGGTCGCATCTTGACCGCGAAGGCAAGGAATATCAGCGCGGCCAGACTGCCATTTCCGAAAAGCTGATGGCCGAGATCGGCACCGCCCTGACCAGCCCGCCGGAAAATTTCCCGGTGCACCGCACGGTTGCCCGCCTGCTGGAGCACCGGGCCGAGATGTTCCGCACTGGCCAGGGCTTCGACTGGGCCACCGCCGAGGCGCTGGCCTTCGGCTCTCTGCTGACGGAAAACTACCCGGTCCGCCTGTCCGGCCAGGACAGCACCCGCGGCACCTTCTCGCAGCGCCACGCGGCACTCGTAAACCAGGAAACCGAAGAGCGTTACTACCCGCTCAACCACATCCGCGAGGGCCAGGCCAGTTTCGAAGTCATCGACTCGATGCTTTCGGAATATGCGGTGCTGGGTTTCGAGTACGGCTATTCGCTGGCCGAACCCAATGCGCTGACGCTGTGGGAGGCCCAGTTCGGCGATTTTGCCAACGGCGCGCAGATCATGTTCGACCAGTTCATCTCCTCGGGCGAACGCAAGTGGCTGCGCATGTCCGGGCTGGTCATGCTGCTGCCGCACGGCTTCGAAGGCCAGGGGCCGGAACATTCTTCCGCACGGCTGGAGCGTTTCCTGCAGATGAGCGCCGAAGATAACTGGATCGTCGCCAATTGCACGACACCGGCCAACTACTTCCACATCCTGCGCCGCCAGCTGCACCGCAGCTACCGCAAGCCGCTGGTGCTGATGACGCCCAAGTCGCTGCTGCGCCACAAGCTGGCCACCTCCAATGCCGAGGAGTTCATCACCGGCAGTTCCTTCCACCGGGTGCTGTGGGATGACGCCCAGAAGGGCCATTCGCAGACCCGCCTGCTGCCCGACGACAAGATCCGCCGGGTGGTGATGTGCTCGGGCAAGGTCTATTACGACCTGCTGGAAGAGCGCGACGCGCGCGGCCTCGACGATGTCTATCTGCTCAGGATCGAACAGTTCTACCCCTTCCCGGCGCTCAGCCTGGTCAAGGAACTGGGCCGCTTCCCCCAGGCCGAAATGGTCTGGTGCCAGGAGGAGCCCAAGAACCAGGGGGCCTGGAGCTTCATCGAACCGAATCTCGAATGGGTGCTGACCCGCATCAAGGCCAGATATTCGCGCCCGGTCTACGTCGGCCGGAACGCCTCGGCCTCGCCCGCCACCGGGCTGGCCAGTCAGCACAAGGCTCAACAGACGGCGCTCGTCAACGATGCGCTGACCATCAAGGGATAACCGAACATGTCCGTAGAAGTGCGCGTGCCCACGCTTGGGGAAAGTGTTACCGAGGCCACCGTTGCCACCTGGTTCAAGAAACCGGGTGATGCGGTGGCCGCTGACGAGATGCTGTGTGAGCTGGAAACCGACAAGGTGACGGTCGAGGTGCCCGCCCCGGTGTCGGGCACCCTTGGCGAGATCGTGGCCGCCGAGGGCGAGACCGTCGGTGTGGATGCCCTGCTGGCCACCATCGAGGAAGGCGCCGGCGCCGAAGCGCAGCCGCAACAGGCCCCTGCCGCCACGGCCACCGCCACCACCTCCGCCAGCCCGGGCGAAATCGCCGAACCGGCTGAAGCCGCGCCTGCACCCGCGGGCGCCGAAGCCAGCGTGGATGTCATGGTTCCCGCGCTTGGCGAAAGTGTCACCGAGGCTACGGTGTCCAGCTGGTTCAAGAAAGTGGGCGACAGCGTTGCCCAGGACGAGATGCTGTGCGAACTGGAAACCGACAAAGTGTCCATCGAGGTGCCCGCCCCCGCCGCCGGCGTACTCAGCGAGATCCTCGCCGGTGAGGGCGAAACCGTTCAAGCCGGGGCCCGGCTGGCGGTGATCGCCGCCGGCAAGGGCGCCGCGGTTGCGCCATCGGCCCCTGCCACGGCCCCCGCTCCGGCACCGCAAGCCCCGAAAGCCCCCGCCACCGGCCCCGAAGATGCGCCCTCGGCTAAGAAACTGATGGCCGAACACGGCCTGTCGCCCGAAAAGATCACCGGCACCGGCAAGGATGGGCGGATCATGAAGGAAGACGTGCTCAAGGCCCTGGCCGAACCCGGGCCCGCGCCCCAGGCGCAATCCGCCGCGCCGCGCGCTCCGGTCCCGGCCGAGGATGCCGCGCGCGAGGAACGGGTGAAGATGACCCGTCTGCGCCAGACCATCGCACGCCGCCTGAAGGACGCCCAGAACACCGCAGCCATCCTCACCACCTACAACGAGGTGGACATGTCGGCGATCATGGGCCTGCGCAAGCAGTACAAGGAGCTGTTCGAGAAGAAACACGGCGTGAAGCTTGGCTTCATGTCCTTCTTCACCAAGGCCTGCTGCCATGCGCTGAAAGAGGTGCCCGAGGTGAATGCCGAGATCGACGGCACCGATATCGTCTACAAGAACTTCGTGCACATGGGTATTGCCGTGGGCACGCCCTCGGGGCTGGTGGTGCCCGTGGTGCGCAACGCCGATGCCCTGTCCTTCGCCGAGATCGAGAAGAAGATCAACGAACTGGGCGCGAAGGCCCGCGAAGGCAAGCTGAGTCTGGCCGAGATGCAGGGCGGCACCTTCACCATTTCCAACGGCGGGGTTTACGGATCGTTGATGTCATCGCCCATTCTCAACCCGCCGCAATCGGGTATCCTCGGCATGCACAAGATCCAGGACCGCCCGGTGGTGGTGAATGGCGAAATCGTGATCCGGCCGATGATGTATCTGGCCCTGTCCTATGACCACCGTATCGTGGACGGCAAGGGGGCGGTGACGTTCCTGGTCCGCGTCAAGGAGGCGCTGGAGGACCCGCGGCGGCTGCTGATGGATCTGTAGAATTCCGACCCTGAGGAGGGCAGAAGGATGTTTGACAACGAGCTTTCGATCCTGGCCAGCTACGGCCTGCTGGTGGCGCTCACGCTGGTGCTGCAGACCACCGGCCTGATGCAGCAACTGGGCATGGGCTACATGCTTTCTGCCCGCGACGAGGGCAAGACCGCCGCCGGCATGACCGCCCGGCTGGAGCGGGCGCTGAACAACTCGGTCGTCGCCATGACGCTGTTCGCCCCCCCGATCCTGATCCTGGCCTTCAAGGATGCCTTTTCCGACAACTCGCTGCTGGCGGCCAAGATCTTCCTTCTGGCCCGGGTGGCCTACCTGCCCTCCTACGCCTTCGCCATCACCGGCGTAAGGACGCTGGCCTGGCTGACCGGCTTCCTGGCCACAGTCACGCTCTACTTCATGGCCCTGTGACGGGCCGCCACCCGGCCCGTCCGCACGCTGCGCAACGCATGAAATTCCGAATGCCAATCCCGACGAAAGGTGGCCTCCATGGCAAACTATGACGTGATCATCATCGGCGCCGGCCCCGGCGGCTATGTCTGCGCCATCCGCTGTGCCCAGCTGGGCCTGAAGACGGCCGTGGTCGAAGGGCGCGAAACCCTCGGCGGCACCTGCCTGAACGTGGGCTGCATCCCCTCCAAGGCGCTGCTGCACGCCACCCACAGCCTGCACGAGGCCGAGCACAACTTCGCCAGGATGGGCCTCAAGGGCAAAAGCCCCTCGGTGGACTGGGCGCAGATGCAGGCCTACAAGCAGGAGGTCGTGGCCCAGAATACCAAAGGTATCGAATTCCTCTTCAAGAAGAACAACATCGACTGGATCAAGGGCTGGGCCACCATCCCGGCTCCGGGGCAGGTCAAGGTGGGCGAAGAGGTGCACGAAGCCCGCCGCATCGTCATCGCCACCGGCTCGGAGCCGGCTACGATTCCCGGCGTCGAGATCGACGAAAAGCGCGTCGTCTCTTCCACCGGGGCGCTCTCGCTGCCCAAGGTGCCGAAGAAGATGGTGGTGATCGGCGCCGGCGTCATCGGGCTGGAACTGGGCTCGGTCTATGCCCGCCTCGGCACGCAGGTGACGGTGGTCGAATATCTCGATGCCATCACCCCCGGCATGGACAAGGACGTCCAGAAGACCTTGCAGAGGATCCTGAAGAAACAGGGGCTGACGTTCATCCTCGGCGCCGCCGTTCAGGAAGTCAGTTCCACCAGGGCCAAGGCAAAGGTCACCTACCAGCTGCGCAAGGATTCCTCCGAAGCCACGCTCGAGGCCGATATCGTCCTCGTGGCCACCGGGCGCAAGCCCTTCACCGACGGGCTCGGGCTTGAAGACATCGGCGTCGAACTGACACCGCGCGGCCAGATCCGGACCAACGGCCACTGGGCCACCAACATCCCCGGCATCTACGCCATCGGCGACGCGATCGAAGGCCCGATGCTGGCCCACAAGGCCGAAGACGAGGGCATCGCCGTGGCCGAGGTGCTGGCCGGCAAGGCGGGCCACGTGAACTACGCGGTGATCCCCTCGGTCATCTACACCACGCCCGAGGTCGCCAGCGTCGGCCTCACCGAGCAGGAGCTGAAGGAAGCCGGCCGCGCCTTCAAGGTGGGCAAGTTCTCCTTCATGGGCAACGCCCGCGCCAAGGCGGTCTTCCAGGGGGAAGGCTTCGTGAAGATCATTGCCGATGCGCAAACCGACAGGATCCTCGGCGCCCACATCATCGGCCCGGCCGCCGGCGACATGATTCACGAAATCTGCGTGGCGATGGAATTCGGCGCCGCCGCTCAGGACGTCGCCCTCACCTGCCACGCCCATCCGACCTACTCGGAAGCGGTGCGCGAGGCGGCGCTTGCCTGCGGCGACGGTGCGATTCACGCCTGAGCAACGGCTCGCAACAACGACGCCCAAGCGGAGGGGCGCAGGGGCAGTCATCCCTGCTGCCCTTTCTCTGGAAACCGCAGAGAGGCGGACAGCCCCTTCCTACCCCACCAGAAGCCGCAGCGCGCCTGTCACGTCCGTGCGGACCGCCAGACGCAGCCCCGGCTCGTCCCCGGCCCGCAGTGCCGCCAGGATCGCCCGGTGATGCGGCGGCACGCCGGTGCGCTGCAACCGGCCGTAAAGCTTGCGCATGGTCGGGCCCAGCTGCAGCCAGACCGTCTCGGCCATGGCCAGCATCGCCGGGGCCTGGGCCCGCAGGTAGAGGGTGCGGTGGAACTCCAGATTGGTGCGGATGTAGCCCACCGCATCGCCCTTCGCGATCACTTCGGCCATGGCCATGTTGATGGCCTGGAGCCGGTCGATGAGGGCGATATGAGCGCGCGGCAGGGCACGGCTGGCCAGCTCGGGCTCCAGCAGCGAACGCAGCGCGGCCAGCTCCTCAATCCGCTCGCTGGACAGCTCCGGCGTGGTGACGCGCCCCGAACTGGTGATGCTCAGCGCGCCTTCCGCCGCCAGCCTCCGCACCGCCTCGCGCGCCGGGGTCATCGATACCCCGAACTGGCTGCCGATGCCGCGAAGGGTCAGTGCCGTGCCCGGAGGTAGCTCTCCGTGCATCACCTGGGTGCGGATCGCCCGATAGACCCGTTCATGGGCTGAAGCGCTGGCGTCACTTGTCCTGGGCAGGCTGGGCATGGGTTCATGTGATCGCAAACCGGCCTCCCGGTCAATCGCCGAACCGGTAACGATGCAGAACTGCCCCGTTTTGCCGCAGCCATTGGCGATGCTCGCGATAATCCGGCATCAGCCCTTCCACCACCGCCCAGTAGGCCGGAGAATGGTTGAGCTCCACAAGATGGGCCACCTCATGGGCGGCCACGTACTCCAGCACCTCGGGGGGCGCCATCACCAGACGCCATGAAAACATCAGCCGCCCCTGCGCCGTGCACGACCCCCAGCGCGAGCGCGTATCGCGCAGGGTGATCCGCCCGTAGCTGCGGCCGATTCGCCCGGCATGGCGGTCACAGGCCGCGGCAAGGCGCTCGCGCGCCACCACCCGCATAAAGGCACCTAGACGGCGCGGCGCGGCCTCGGCTCTGCCCGGCACCACAAGCCGACCCTCCTCCAGCCGCACGCTGCGCCCGGCACCGGCCACCACCGGCACCGGCACGCCCTCGAAATGCACCCGGGCACCGGGCCCGGGCACCACCGGTTCGTGCCGGCAGGCCAGATGGCCCCGTACCCAGCCCTCCTTTTCGCGAAGGAAGGCCAGCGCTTCGGCACGATGCAGACCCGGCGGCATGGACAGCGTCACCCGCCCGTCCAGATGCGACACCCGCAGCGACAGGCGCCGCGCGCGGCGGTTTTCGCGCAATCTGACGGTGACGGGAGGATCCCCCTCCAGCACGATCTCGCCCAATGTATTCCGCCCTCCTGCCGCCTGCGCCGATCATAGCCCGCGCCCCTGCGCGAGTTCCAGCCGCAACAACATCGCCGCCCCGCCTGAAAGGCTTTGACAGCACGGCCGGGTTATGGCACAGGGCGCCAACTCTCTGAAATGACGGACGATGGAAAGGGGTATCAAATGCCCAAGGAAGAATGGGGCGTCAAGCGTATCTGCCCGACCACGGGGCGGAGGTTCTATGACCTCAACAGGGATCCGATCGTCAGCCCCTACACTGGCGAGGTGGTGACCGTTGATGCGAATACCCGCACCAGGGTGGCGATTCCCGAGAAGGCCGAGGTGAAGCCCGAGGCCGAAACCGAAGTCGCCGACGAGCTGCTGGAAGATGCCGATCTGCTGGTCGCCGATGATGCGGCAGACCCGGATATCGCCGACGACCTGCTGGAAGACGACGACGATGCCGATGTTCCGCTCGAGGAAATCGCCGATGTCGCCGCAGATGACGAAGACAGCTAGATCCCGTTCTTTTTTGGCTTGATCTGCCCTTCGCCATTCCATAGATACACGCGGGCGGGCGCAACCGATGCCCGCCCACGGTCGGGGCCATAGCTCAGTTGGGAGAGCGCTTGCATGGCATGCAAGAGGTCAGGGGTTCGACTCCCCTTGGCTCCACCAAACCTCCTTCGCCATCATCCGTTTCCGCCTGGAGCATGCCGATACTCGATCGGTGTCGCTTATCGTCGCAACCGAAGTGCAGGAGCATCCCGGGCGAGGTGAATGCGGGATTAACGGAGCCTGAGTCTAGCCAAGGACGGAAAAGCTCGACTCCTCGTTGACGGGCCGGCGGCGCGAGTAGAACCCCACGTCGATCTCCTGGCCGATATGCTCGAGCGTGAAGCGCAGCGGCCTTTCATCGTGATCCGCGCCGTTTTCGCAATAGTCCACGAGGGCAGCCATCATCTTGCCGGCAACAGGGGCGTTCTTGAACTGGTTGCCGCTGGTGCCGCAGGCCATGTAGAAGCCCGGCAGCTGCGACTTGTCGTAGATCGGGATCCAGTCGGTCGAGGCATCGTAGAGGTCCACCACCCCGCGCATGCGGCTGGGAATGCCCAGCGTGGGCACGCGCTGGGCATAGCGCATGGCCTGGGTCGTCCACTGCTCGGTGAAATCGCGGTTGAAATCGGTGTCGTCCTCCACCCACTGATGAGGGTCGCAAGGCGGGTCTTCGCTGCCGATCAGGATGTGGTTCCCCTTCTCGGGGCGGCAATAACAGCCGATGTCGCCGTCAGAGACGATCGTGCCACGTGATTCGAAATCGAACCCTTGCGGCGCGGGCAGATGCACCACCTCCTGGCGCAGGGGGCGGGTGCGGATCGTCATGTCGTCCAGCACGCCGGCCATGGCATTGATTCGCGCCGAAGCCGGCCCGGCCACGTTGAGGACCACCGGCGCGTGGATCTCCTCGCCCGAAGCCAGGCGCACCCCCGAGACACGTCCGCCCTGGCGCAGGATCGCCACCACCTCCGAGCGGGTCCGGAAGGCCGCACCAAGGGCGCGGGCCGCCTCGGCCAGGTTCCGGGCGGCCAGGGCCGGGTCGTTCACGTAACCCGCATTGGGCCAGAACACCGCCCCCTCCAGCCGTCCGCCATTGGGCTGGCCGAAGGCGGGATCATCCAGGCGCCGGGGCGGGGCGTAGCTTTCAAGTGTGTAGATGGGCAGCCGCGCCAGAATCTCCTCCGCGCCCCATTCCTCGAACGGGCAGCCAAGGGCGGCACTGATTTCCACGTGCTTGGCCAGCCCGCCATTGGCCGGGGTCTTCATCACCAGGCAGCCGGTTTCGCGAAACCGCGCCAGCGGCGCGCCAGCAGGCAGGCGCAGGTAATCGGCCCAGTTGCGCCAGTAGTGCCAGCCCTCCCAGGCCGTGGCGGAACCCTCGAACGTGGAGTAGTGCATGCGGATTATGGCACAGGAGGAGGCGGTGGACCCATGGCCGATCTGGCCGTTGCGCTCCAGCGAAAGCGTCTTCCAGCCCTTTCGCGCCAGTTCCAGCGCAATCGCCGTGCCGATCACGCCGGTGCCGATGATGATCGCGTCTGCGGTGCCAGCCATGTTTTCCCTGCCTTCTTCCGGCCCGCTCAGCCGGTCTGCCGCTGTGCCACCCGGGTGCCGGGCTCCAGCTCCGATCCGGGATAGAGCACGATCCGCTCGCCCGGCTCAAGCCCCGAGGCGATGCTCGCCGTCACCCCGTTGTTCTGGCCGACCTCCACGCGCCGGATTTCCACGACCCCGTCGCTGACCACGAAAACCGCCCAGCTTCCCGCATCCCTGAACAAGGCGCTGGAGGGCACGATCACGGCGTTTTCCTCTTCCCAGATCACGATCCGCGCCTCGACCCGGAACCCGTGCCCAAGCCGGCCCCGGCTTTGCGGCGGATCAGTGAAGCGGACATAGACCCTGACCCGCTGCTCCTCCACACCCAGCGCCGAGAACTTGGTGAAGCCCCACGGATCTACCCGGTCCACCACGCCCGAAAGCGGCTCATCCCCGCCCCATTTGTCGATGATCACCCGGTCGCCCGGCCTGACCTGAACCGCATCGGTGGAGAGAAGTTCCACCACCACTTCCAGATCTTCCTCGATATTGCCGATCTCCATGATCGGCGTGCCGGCGGGCAGCACCGTCTCGCTTTCCTGCATCACCCGCAGGACGGTGCCGGTTGCCGGCGATTTCAGCGGGATCGGCTTCAGCTGACCGGCCCCGAGCGCGGCTGCAAGGCGCTGGTCGTCAAAGCCGATCAGCTGTGCCTGGGCATTCTTCAGCTCGGCCGCGCGCATCGAGATCGCGGCGGTGGCCGTATCCAGCGCGGCACGGGCCGCCTGAAGCTCACGCTCGGCACGGTCGAGCGCGGCCTTGCTGACGGTATCGCTTTCCCACAGCTGCTTCGTCCGGTCGTAGTTTTCCTGGGCCAGCTCGTAATCGGCATTGGCGCGCAGGTAATCGGCCTGCGCCACCCGCAGCGCCGCCTGGGCGGCCTGCACCGCCGCCTGCGCCTGTTCCTTCGTGCGGATGTCCAGCGCGGCGGGGTTGGTCGGCAGCATCCACGCCACGATGGTTTCACCCTGCACCACCGTATCGCCGGGTTCCAGCGTCACACGCATCAGCCGCCCTGCGATCGGGGTCGAGACAACATAAGTGTTGTGCACCTGGGTGCGCGCATCCTCGTCGATCGTCACCACGATCGGTCCCCGCTTCACCTCCGTCATGTCCACCAGAACGGGGCGGGGCCAGAAGGCGTAGCCCAGCGCCACCACGACCAGCACGGCGACGATCACCATCAGAAAGGCCCGGGTCCTGCGTCGTGTCATCTTGCTACTCCCTCGTCTTCAGGGCGGAGACCAGTTCCATCCTGTCCAGTTCGCGCTTGACCAGCAATCCGGAGACCACCGCCGCCGAGAGGACGGCAACCATGGCGCTGCCGTAGCTTTGAGGGGCAAACACCGCGGGCACCTGATACAGGTCGGTACTGTAGGCGGCGGACAGGGCAAAGGACAGATAGTAGCCAAGCCCCGCACCGATGGGCAGCGCCACAAGGGTAACCAGCGCCAGCTCTCCCAGCAGGATGTAGGCGGCCTCGCCTTTCGAGAAACCGATGACACGCAGGCTGGCGAGGTCGCGGGCCCTCTCGGCAAAGGCGATGCGCGCCGAGTTGTAGATGATTCCGAAGGTGATGATCGCGGCAATCGCGGCCATGACATAGCGCGTCGCGCCTGCGCCGGTGTTCACCTGCCGCACCAGCGATTCGCGCGTCACCTCCTTCTCGCTGATACCCGCCACCGCCGGCATGTCCTTCAGCTTGCGGTAGACCTCCTTGCGGAAGGCCGCGTCCACCCGCAGGAACGCCCCGGATATGCGGCCCGGCTCCCGCAGGGCCCGGTTGAGAGCACCAATCTCCATGTAGGTGGGAGAGCCGAGCAGGCTTTGCGCAATCTCCACCACCGGGATCTGCAGCACCGGCCGCCGACCCTCGCGCACTTCGACGGTGATTACCTCGCCGGCAGAAACCTCAAGGATGTCGGCCAGCGGCTCGGACAGGATGATTCCGTCCTTGCGCATGAAGATCGGCCTTGCGTCCTTGTCCAGGGCCCGGTTCAGAACCGGCTCCTCGACAAAACCGTTGATCGAACCGCGATAACTGTTCAGCCCGTTGCGCAGAACCACCGGCACGATCCGGAACGGCTCGGCGGCGATCACCCCCTCCATGCGGCGCAGCTCGTGGACCGTCCGGTCCGACATCGGCGCCACGAAGGCAACCGCGGCATCGCTGCGGTCGATCACCGTGAAGGTCACGTCGAGCATCTGGGTGAAGGCCACCATCAGCGCGCTCGTGGCCACCGAAAGCGCCATGCCGGCGGCAATCCCGACAACCGCCCCGATCATCCGCACCGGCTGGCGCATGATCCGGCGCAACACCATCCGGCTGGGCTGGTCGAGCAGCCGCCGCATGACCCGGCCGAACTGCACGGTGCGCGAATAGTCCGGTGGCGCAGGCGGGCGCATGGCAACCGCAGGGGTCAGGGAGAACACCCGGCGCAGCACCAGCAGACCGCCCGCCGAGGCCGAGGCGATGGAGACGAGGAACCCGATCACGAAGGTTCCCGGATCCAGCCGGAAGACGAGGAACGGAAACTTGAAGAAATGCTGGTAGAATACCGCGAAGGCACGGCCGGCCACGATTCCCGCCAGGCTGCCCAGAATCGCCCCGCCGATGGCGATGACCAGCACGAACTTGAAGTAATGCAGGCTGACCTCGGCCCCGGAATATCCGAAGGCCTTCAGCAGGCCGATCTGCTCGCGCTCGGCCTGCACCATACGTGTGATGACAATAAACAGAAGAAAGGCCGCCACGCCGAGGAACAGGGGTGGCACGCTGCGCGAGGTGTTGCCCAGCTCTTCGATCTCGGTGCTGACGAAACGGTTCGAGAACTGATCCGCGAGGCTGTAGGCCCCCAGACCGCCGTAAGCCTCCAGCAGGCGGTCCACCGCCTTGAGCACCGCCTTCTCGTCAGCCCCCCGGCCAATCGACAGCAGCGCCTCGTTGAAGGCGCCCTTCATGTCGTAGGCCGCGGCCATGGCCGCCCGGTTCAGCCACAAGACGGCAAATCGGGCGTCATCGGGCAGCAACTCTCCCGGCGCGGTGGTGTAGAGAAACTCCGGAGATTGCGCCAGGCCGACGATCATGAAGGTGCGGCGCGATCCGTTCATGGTGGCTGAAATGGTATCGCCGGGCACCAGCCCATGGGCCCGCGCGAAGCTTTCGAGCACCAGAACCTCATCGGGCTGCTCGGAGTTCAGCAGGCGGCCCTGCGAAAGATGGATATCGTTCAGCCGCGGCGCCCCGGTTGCCGGCAGCGAGACCGCCCGCGCCCGGACCGGCAGGTCGGCCCCCTCGACATCGATCAGGGCATCGCCGACGACGCGGCCCTCGGCGGCGGCCACGCCCGGAAGATGCGCAAGATCGTCCAGCAGCCGTTCCGGAGCGCGAGCGACCGGTGCGAAGACATCGGCCAGCCGGTAGCGCTGGTAATAGGCCTGCCGGGTTTCATCGAGCATGTTGACCAGGCCATCCATCATGATCAGCAGCATCGTGCCCACCGCGATCACCAGCCCGATGGCCACCGCCTGCCCCTTCATGCGCCACAGGTCGCGCAGCAGTTTGCGGTCCAGCGGGCTCACCAGTGAATCTCCTCGGGGTCGAGGCGGGTTTCGTTGACGACCACGTCGCGGATGTTGCCATCGGCGAAGTTGATCACCCGGTGCGCCATCGCCGCAGTGGCCGCCGCGTGGGTGATGATCAGCACCGTGGTGCCCAGCTTGTCGTTGACCTCCTTCAGCACCTTCAGAACCGAACGCCCGGTGGTGCTGTCCAGCGCGCCGGTGGGCTCGTCGCAGAACAGCACCGTGGGCTGCTTGGCCACCGCGCGGGCGATCGCCACGCGCTGCTGCTCGCCCCCCGAAAGCTGGGCGGGAAAGTGATCTACCCGCTCATGCAGGTCGACCAGCTCCAGTGCTTCTTGCGCGCTGAGGGGGTTTTGCGCGATCTCGGTCACCAGTTCGACATTCTCGAACGCCGTGAGGCTGGGCATCAGGTTGTAGAACTGGAACACGAAGCCCACGTGATCGCGGCGAAACCGGGTGAGTTCCGTGTCGCTCATGGCGGTCAGTTCCATGTCGCGAAACCAGGCCGTGCCGCCGGTGGCGCTGTCCAGCCCGCCAAGGATGTTGAGCAACGTCGACTTGCCGCTTCCCGACGGCCCCAGCAGCACGACGATCTCGCCCTCGGGAATTTCCAGATTGACGCCGCGCAGGGCATGTACGGCGGCCGCACCCTCTCCGTAGACCTTCGTGAGGCCGCGGGTGTGGAAGGCTGGGGTCATTTGTGGAACGTCGCCCTTCGGCATGGTCTGCCTCACCCAAAGCCGTTCATGGGCTCACCATTCCACCCCTCAGAGGCGCAAACAACAAAAACCGCGTGGCAGTCGGCATTTGCCGGGCGGCGGGCCCTCAGACCGGGGCGCGAAACCGCGAGAACAGCACTGAAACGAGGTAGATCAGTGTCGCTGCCACCACGATGCCCGGCCCCGCTGGCGTGTCGGCAATCACCGAGGCCCACACCCCGGCCACCGACGCGCCCGCGCCGAAGACGGCGGCAAGTGCGGCCATGGTCTCGGGGGTGCGCGAAAAGCCCCGTGCCGCGGCAGCCGGCACGATCAGCATTGCGGCGATCAGCAGCGCCCCAACCACCTTCAGCGCCAGCGCCACCACCAGCGCCAGCGTCAGGATCAGCACCAGACGATCGCGGCTGGGGTTCATCCCGGCCGACCAGGCCAGCTCTTCGCTCACGGTAGCCGTCAGCAGGGCCGCCCACCGCCAGACGATGAGCACCACGATCAGCCCCGCCCCGCCCCAGGTCAGCCACAGCTCGGCAAGGCCGACCGTGAGGATATCGCCAAACAGGAAGGCGGCCAGATCAACCCGGACACCGCGCAGGAGCGAGACCGCCACCAGCCCGAAAGCCAGCGCACTGTGGGCCACCACGCCCAGGGCCGTATCCATGGCCTGGCCGCGGCTGGCGAGCCCCGCCACCGCCAGCCCCGCCGCCAGCGTCACCACCAGCGTACCGGCCAGAACCGAGATGGAAAAGCCCAGCGCCAGGGCCACCCCGAGGATCGCCGCATGGGCCATGGCATCGCCGAAATAGGCCATCCGCCGCCAGACCACGAATGCCCCGAGCGGCCCCGTAGCCAGCGACAGGCCCACCCCGGCCAGCACCGCCCGCAACACGAAATCATCCAGCATCGCGCCCCCCTCCGGCATGCTCCCCGGCTCCATTGTGGTCATGGTCATGCTCGTGACGGTAAAGCGCCAGTGCCCCGCCGGTGCCGGGGCCGAACAGGGCCCGATACTCGGGTGCGGCCGAAACCACCTGCGGCGAGCCCTCGCAGCAGATGTGGCCGTTGAGGCAGATCACCCGGTCGGAGGCGCTCATCACCACGTGCAGGTCGTGGCTGACCAGCAGAACCGCACAGCCCGTCTCGCGGCGCAGCTCTTCGATCAGCCGGTAGAACTCGGCCGCACCGGGCTGGTCGAGGCCCTGGGTCGGCTCGTCGAGGATCAGGATGTCCGGCCCGGCCAGCAGCGCGCGCGCCAGCAGCACCCGCTGGAACTGCCCCCCGGACAGCGCCCTCATCTGCCGCCCCTCCAGCCCCGCCGCGCCCACCCGCGCCAAGGCAACCGCACGCCTTTGCGGCGGCTGGCGAAACGGCACAGAGAGGAACCGCGCCACCGTCATCGGCAAGGTAGCGTCGATGGCCAGCTTCTGCGGCACATAGCCGATCCGCAGCCCCTTCCGGCGCTCCACCACCCCCCGCGAGGGCGGCAGCGCCCCGAGAAGAGCACGCAGAAGCGTCGACTTGCCAGAGCCGTTGGGGCCGACGATCGTCACGATCTCGCCCCTGTCGATGCTGAAATCGACATCCTCCAGCACCAACCGCCCGCCGTATCTCAGGCTCAGCCCCCTGGCCCGGATAAGGTTCATGGCGCGGCCTCTTCCCCATGGCAGGCCGGGCAGATGCCCGCGGCCTCCAGGTTCATCCGCTCGATCTCGAAACCCATTTCCCGGGCCGCCTCACCCATGGCGGCGCCGACCCCGGCCAGGACCGCCTCGGCCACCGACTCGCAGCGGGTGCAGATGAAGAAGGCCGGCACATGGGCCTCTCCCGGGCGCATGCAGGCGGTAAAGGCGTTGAGGCGGCGGATGCGATGGGCAAGCCCGGCCTTCACCAGAAACTCAAGCGCCCGGTAGGCCACGGGCGGCTGGCGGGCAAAGCCGCTGCGGGCCAGCCGGTCGAGCACCTCGTAGGCACCCAGAGCGCGGTGCTCTTCCAGCAGTATCTCCAACGCCCGGCGGCGCACCGGCGTCAGGCGCAGCCCGGCCTCGGCCGCCATTCTCTCCGCCCGGCGCATCACATCGCCGCAGCAGACCCGGTGGTCATGCGCCTTGAAGGCGGTGGCGGGGAAGGCGATGGCGGGGGTGACAGTTTGCGGCATTCCGTTTCCTCTGTCGTCTTGCCTGTTCAGCAAATGTAATGTTATATCATATCATTCTTGCTGACAAGGACCCCAACGATGCGCCTTCTTCTCCTCTGGTTCGGCTTCGCCCTTGCCCTGGCGGCCCAGCCTGGCCGGGCCGATCCCCCGCGCGTGGTGACTGACATCCCGCCGGTGCATTCCCTCGCCTCCATGGTGATGGCGGGTATCGCCACCCCCGCGCTGCTGCTCGATACCGCTGCCAGCCCGCATCAAAGCCAGCTGCGCCCTTCGCAGGCGCGCGCCCTGGCGCGGGCGGATGTGGTCTTCCGGGTGGGCGGCGCCCTTACCCCATGGCTTGAACGCGCTATCGCAGGGCTGGCGGAAAGCGCCGTGCCGCCCCCCCTTCTGGAGGCTCCCGGCACCCGGCTGCGCCGCACCGGCGGCGGCACCGACCCGCACGCCTGGCTCGATCCGCAAAACGCCATCATCTGGGTGCGGACCATCGCCGAGACCCTCTCCGCCCTCGATCCGGACAACGCCGCCGCCTACCGGGCCAATGCAGGCACCGCCGTAGCCACGATCGAGGCCGCCATGAAACGGGCGACGGAGAAGCTGGCACCGGTGCGCACTCTCCGGCTGGTCTTTTCCCATGATGCCTTCGGGTATTTCACCGCCCGCTTCGGCCTGCGCACCGTGGGCACCATCGCCGATGGAGATGCCGCCGCCCCCGGTGCCGCACGCCTTGCCGCGCTGCGCAAGATGGCCCGCGAGGGCGGCATCGACTGCCTGCTGGTCGAACCCGGCACCAGCCCCGCGATGGCCGGGCTGATCGCTGCGGAGGCGGATATTCCCCAGGCCGTGGTTGATCCGCTGGGCTTCGCGCTTCCCGTCGGATCGTCCCAATACCCGCAGCTGATCCTCGGCATGGCCGAAACCATTGCCCGCTGCGCCCGGTAGCGGCGCCAGGCCGCAAGAGAATGGCTTGCAGATCCTCCCCCCACGGGTGTCTTATGGAACTGCCGTCATCCGGGAGAGCAAGAATGGAAGCGAAAATCCTCGATCCCACGCCGTGCCAGCTTGGCGAAGGGCCAATCTGGCACCCCGAGCGCGGGCAGCTCTTCTGGTGCGACATCCTCGGCAGGAAGCTCTTCACCCATGCCGCCGGCGTCACCAACTGCTGGAGTCTTGCCAGCCATGTCTCGGCCCTGGGCTGGATAGACGAGGAACGCCTGCTGCTGGCCAGTGAAACCGAACTGGCGCTCTTCCGCCTCGACACCGGGGAAAGCGAAACGCTCGTCCCGCTGGAGGCCGACAAGCCCGCCAACCGCTCCAACGACGGCCGGGCCGACCCGTTCGGCGGTTTCTGGATCGGCACCATGGGCAAGGCCTTCGAAAAGGGCGCCGGGGCGATCTACCGCTACTACCGTGGCGAGCTGCGCAGGCTCTACCCCGGCATCACGGTGCCCAATGCCATCTGCTTCAGCCCTGACGGGCAGTTTGCCTATTTCACCGATTCCGCCATCGGCATCATCATGCGCCAGAGGCTGGATCAGGCCGATGGCTGGCCTCTGGGGGAGCCGGAGCCATTCCTGGACCTCAGGGGGCAGGGCTGGGTGCCCGACGGTGCGGTGGTGGATTCGGCGGGCAACATCTGGAATGCCCAGTGGGGCGGATGGCGGGTGGCCTGCTATTCGCCCGGCGGGGAATTCCGGCGCGCGGTGGAATTCTCCGCCGCCAACACCAGCTGCCCGGCCTTTGGCGGAGAGGGGCTGAACACCCTCTTCTGCACCTCGGCCCTGTTCGGAGTCAGCGACAACGATCTGGACAGGAGCCCCGATCACGGCAAGACCTTCGCCGCCGAAGCCGCCGGCACCGGCCTGCCCGAATACCGTGTAGTGCCCTGAACGCCGTCGGGCGGGGGCCCCGCCCTTCCCGCATCCGGCCCGCACCCCGGAGCACGTGACCGGGGGTCAGTCGCCCCCGCCCGTTGCGGCCCGGTACCAGGCCACGATCCTGGCACGCTCCACCGGTTCCATGTAGGTGAGGTTGGCCGGCGGCATGGCGTCGGTCAGCCCTGCCTGCATGTAGATGCGCGGTGCGGCCAGGGCGATCTCGCGGGCGGTCTCCAGCCGCACGCCCCTGGGCGGGGCGGGCATCCCTTCCCAGAGGGGCTCGGCGGCATGGCACATGGCACAGCGGGCGAGAACGATGTCCTGCACCTCCTCGAAGCCTTCGGCCGAGGCGAATTTCTCCGCCGCTCCCTGCAGCGCGGCTTCTTCCCCGTCCGTCCCGTCGGCCCGGAACATCGGCGCAGTGGACAGCCACATGATGACGATGAACAACACCGCCGTGGCGGCCCATGTCCACCACGGCCGGCCCTTGCGGGCATGCATGGTGTTGAAGAAGTGCCGGATCGTCACCCCCATCAGGAACACCAGGCTGGCGATCAGCCAGTTGTACTGGCTGGCGAAGGCCAGCGGGTAGTGGTTGGACAGCATCAGAAAGATCACCGGCAGTGTCAGGTAGTTGTTGTGGGTGGAGCGCTGCTTGGCGATACGGCCGTATTTCGCATCCGGCACCCGCCCGGCGATCAGGTCGGCCACCACGATCTTCTGGTTGGGGATGATGACGAAGAAGACGTTGGCCGTCATGATTGTAGCGGTGAAGGCACCAAGGTGCAAAAGCGCCGCGCGGCCCGAGAACACCTGCGCATAGCCCCAGGCCATGACCACCAGGATGAGGTAGAGCAGCACCATCAGCCGGGTGTTGTCCTCGCCGAAGCGGCTCTTGCAGATCGTGTCATACAGCAGCCATCCCAGCCCCAGAGAGACCAGCGAGATGAGAATCGCCCCCCAGGTGGGGATGTCCAGCACCTCCGGATCGACAAGGTAGAAATCGGCCCCGAGGTAATAGACCAGCACCAGAAGCGCGAAGCCCGACAGCCAGGTGCTGTAGCTTTCCCATTTGAACCAGACCAGATCGCCGGGCATCTTCTCGGGGGCCACGAGATATTTCTCGATGTGGTAGAACCCGCCGCCATGCACCTGCCATTCCTCGCCGTCGGCGCCGCTGGCCAGGTTGCGGTCGCGGTGCAGCCCGAGATCGAGCGCAATGAAGTAGAAGGACGAGCCGATCCAGGCGATTGCCGTGATCACATGCAGCCAGCGTACCGCAAATTCCAGCCAGTCGCCCATTACTGCCAGATCGAACATCTGCCTCTCCCAGATTGCCTTGCGCAAGGCTATACCGGGGGCCACCTTTTTGTGTATCCTTGAAATGATCTACAGACTTTCAAGACAACGCGTAAAATCGAATGGCTTATGTCAGAAATCTCCGGATGTTCGTGCGGGTCTATGAACTGGGCTCCATGAGCGCCGCCGCGCGCGATCTGCGCACCTCGCCGGCGGTGGCCTCCAGCCGCATTTCGGATCTGGAGCGCCACCTGGGCGTGCGCCTGTTCAACCGCACCACCCGCGCTCTGCAGCCCACCGAGAACGGGCACCTGTTCTACCGCGGCGCCCGCAAGGTGCTGGAAGCCATAGACGAGGCCGAGGCCGCAATTGCCGGGGTGACAGAAAAGCCGCGCGGCTCCGTCTTCGTCTCTGCGCCGCTGGGGGTCGGCCGCCGCTTCATCGCCCCCGCCGTGCCCGCCTTCAAGGACAATAACCCCGGCATCGACGTGCGCCTGCGCATGTCCGACCGGGCGATCGACATGACGGCCGAGGGGCTGGATCTGTCGTTTCATCTCGGGCTTCTGGAAGACAGCAACCTCAAGGTGCGGGTGATCGCCGAATGCGAGCGCGTGCTGTGCGCCGCCCCCGCCTATGTGGCGCGCCGGGGCATGCCCGAAGACGGCGAGGCGCTGGTGCGCGACCGCCACGACTGCCTGAACCTGCGCTTCCCCGGCGCCAGGGAATTTCGCTGGACGCTGATCACCGGGGACGGGCCACGGCGCTTCCAGATCACCGGGCCGTTCGAATCGGACGACGGCGACGTGCTGACAGCCTGGGCGCTCGACGGGCGGGGGATCGTGATGAAACCGATCTTCGAAGTGGCCGAGCATCTGCGCTCGGGCGCGCTGGTGCCGGTGGCCAGGAAAACCCCGCCGGTGCCGGTGAACCTGGCCTGCCTGTCGCCGCACCGCCGGTTGAAGGATCCGAAGGTGCAGCTGTTCGCCGATTTCATGATCGCCCATATCAAGGCGCAGCTGGCCGAGGCCACCCGCGGGCTGGTCAGCTCCCCCGGTAGGTCGAATAGCCGAATGGCGAAATGAGCAGCGGCACGTGGTAATGGGCCGTCTCGTCGCTGATCCCGAAGCGGATGGGAATCTCGTCCAGAAACCGCGGGCTTTCGGGCGGGGTTCCCCGGGCATCGAGATATTCCCCCGCATGGAAGAGCAGCTCGTAGCGGCCGGCGCGAAATTCTCCTGCCGGCAGGATCGGCCCGTCGGTGCGCCCGTCGGCATTGGTAAGCATCTCGCGCAGCCGGCGCCGCCCGCCATCAAGCGCGAACAGCTCCACACGCATGCCCGCCGCGGGCACCCCGCGTGCGGTGTCCAGAACGTGGGTCGTCAGAAACCCTTCGGCCATCTTCGCCTCCCCCTTCTTCGGTTTCACCCCTTTTGTCACGAAGCCCCCGCCAAGGCGACAGCCTTGCCTCTCGAAAGGTGTTTCCGCCATTTCTTGAAAGACGGTCCGGGCTTTCGCAGCTACCTTGCAGGAACTTCGGCATTTTCCGGGAGCTGAGCAGTGAAACGATACCCCCGCGACATGCGCGGCTACGGCCCAAATCCTCCTGATCCGAAGTGGCCGGGGGGGGCGCGTCTGGCGGTACAGTTCGTCGTCAACTTCGAGGAAGGCGGCGAGAACAACATCCTTCACGGAGATCCGGCCTCCGAGGCCTTCCTGTCGGAAATCATCGGCGCGGCCCCCTGGCCGGGACAGCGCCACTGGAACATGGAATCGATCTACGAATACGGCGCGCGGGCGGGGTTCTGGCGGCTGCATCGGATCCTTGCCGGGGCGGGCATCCCCGTCACCGTCTATGGCGTCGCCACCGCACTGGCGCGCAGCCCCGAACAGGTGGCCGCCATGCAGGAGGCCGGCTGGGAGATCGCCACCCACGGGCTGAAGTGGATCGAATACAGGGACTGCCCCGAAGAGGTGGAGCGCGAGCACATGGCCGAGGCCATCCGCCTGCACGCGGAAGTCACCGGCGCGCGCCCCCGCGGCTGGTATCTGGGCCGCTGCTCGATGAACACGGTACGCCTTGTGGCCGAGGAGGGCGGCTTTGCCTACATCTCGGACGCCTACGATGACGATCTGCCCTACTGGAAGCGCATCGGCACCCGCGATCAGCTGATGATTCCCTACACGCTCGATGCCAACGACATGCGCTTTGCCACCGCGCAGGGCTTCAATTCGGGCGACCAGTTCTTCGCCTATCTGCGCGACACATTCGACACGCTTTATGCCGAGGGCGGGCGGATGATGAGCATCGGCCTGCACTGCCGCCTTGCCGGCCGGCCGGGCCGGGCCGCGGCGCTGAAGCGCTTCATCGAACATGCCCAGGGACACGAGGGCGTATGGTTTCCCCGCCGCATCGACATCGCCCGCCACTGGGCCGAACATCACCCGCCGGAAAGACGCGAGCGCCCCTCGGAGATGACGCGCGAGCGTTTCATCGAAGCCTTCGGCAGCATTTTCGAACACTCCCCCTGGGTGGCCGAACGTGCCTGGCGGCTGGAGCTGGGCCCCGCCCATGACTGCGCAGCAGGCGTTCACAACGCCCTGTGCCGCGCCTTTCGTTCGGTGCCCGAGGAAAAGCGACTCGGGGTTCTCCGCGCACATCCCGACCTTGCCGGCAGGCTGGCGGCGGCCAGACGCCTCACCCCCGAAAGCACGGCCGAACAGGCTTCCGCCGGGCTCGACGTCCTGACCGACGCCGAACGCGCCGCCTTCACCGATCTGAACACCCGCTATACGGAAAAGTTCGGCTTCCCCTTCATCATCGCGGTGAAAGACCACGACAAGCCCTCGATCCTCGCCGCCTTCCGGCAGCGCCTTGAAAACGACCATGAAACCGAGTTCGCCGAGGCCTGCCGACAGGTGGAGCGCATCGCCTGGCACCGGCTGAAGGAGCGCCTGCCATGAGGCGCTACCACACCCCGAAAGGCGGCCTGCCGGACCAGTCGCAGCGCCTTTATGCCCCGGCCCGGTTCACCAGTTCCCACGCGGTGATCCCGGCCCACGCGATGACCGATATCGTCACCTCCCGCCTGCCGGACTGGGAAGGCAGCCGCGCCTGGGTGCTCGCCCGCCCGCTTTCGGGCTTTGCCGAAACCTTTGCCTGGCTGATCGTGGAAACCGCCCCGGGCGGCGGCAGCAGCGCGCCCGAGCCCGATCCTCGCGGCGAATGCGTGCTCTTCGTCACCGACGGCACCCCTGTCCTCACGATCGCCGGCACCACCCATGCCCTGGGCCCCGGAAGTTTTGCCTACATCCCCCCCGGCGAAGACTGGACCATCGCAAATTCATCCGACGCCCCCGCCTCCTTCCACTGGATCCGCAAGGCGTATGACCCCGTGCCGGGCCTCGCCCCGCCGCCGCCGCTCGTCACCCACGACGATGCCGTCCCCGCCGAGCCCATGCCCGGCACCTCTTCCTGGGCCACCACCCGCTTCACCGACGCCGACGACATGCGCCACGACATGCAGGTGAACATCGTCACCTTCCAGCCCGGCGGGCGCATTCCCTTTGCCGAAACCCATGTGATGGAACACGGCATCTACATCCTGCAGGGCCGTGCCCGCTACCTGCTGAACACCGAATGGGTGGATGTGGGCCCCGGAGATTTCCTCTGGTTGCGCGCCTTCTGCCCCCAGGCCTGCGAAGCCACCTCGGACGAGCCCTTCCGTTACCTGCTCTACAAGGACATCAACCGTCACCCGAAGCTGAGGATCATCCCATGATCCTTCATCTTGCCGCAAATACTCCGGGGGTCCGGGGGCAGCGCCCCCGGCGCGCGCCATGAAGACGATCAGCCCCGAACCCCTGACGGCGGCCGGCTTCGCCCCCTTCGGCGACGTGCTGGAAGCCGCAGCCTCCCCCGACATGATCATCAACGCCGGCCTGTGCGAACGCTTCCATGATCGTGCCCGGCTGGATTTCGGCCCCGGCGGACGGGCAGGCATCTCGATATTCCGGGCCGAAGCCCGCGCGCTGCCGTTGACGATCGACATGCTCGAACGCCACCCCGAAGGCTCCCAGGCCTTCATCCCGATGAGCGAACACCCCTTCCTGGTGATCGTCGCCCCGGACGAAGGCGGCCGCCCCGGGCTGCCGCGTGCCTTCCTCGCCGCGCCGGGGCAGGGCGTCAACTACCTGCGCGGCACCTGGCACGGGGTGCTCACCCCGCTGCACGCGCCCGGCCTGTTTGCCGTGGTGGACCGCATCGGCCCCGGCCCCAACCTGGTGGAATACCGCCTCGATCCTCCCTGGCGGATCTGCCCCTGAACGACGGCCTCAGGGCTTGCCCCAGCCGCCCCCGCCAGGGGTGAGAATCTCGTAGACCGCCCCCGCCGGCAGGTCGATCTCGTCGAAGCCGTCGCGTTTCATCCGGGTGCCATCGGGCATCTCCGCGATGTTGACCCCCACCGCACCCGGCATCCCGCCGTCCACCCCGAAGGGCGGGATGCGGCGATGCGAGCACAGGGTCGTCACCTTCACCGGCACCAGGAAGCG
>Ga0256839_1001365_pt1 | contig 29679 bp, 21 predicted proteins | sample 354166metaG_FD_185968 | JGI IMG/M metagenome (GOLD analysis project Ga0256839, IMG submission 185968) | Hydrothermal vent microbial communities from Mid Atlantic Ridge, Atlantic Ocean - 354-166 | ecosystem: Environmental > Aquatic > Marine > Hydrothermal vents | place: Atlantic Ocean: Mid... | reverse complement strand
GCGGGCGTCGAGCGGCTGGTGCACGTGAGCACCGTGGACGTCTACGGCTACGTCGATCACGACGGGGCCGACGAGCGGACCCCCTTCCGCCCGGACGGGCTCTACTCCCGGTCGAAGATCGAGGCCGAACACGCCGTCGTCCGCTATTACGACGAGGAGGGCCTCCCCTGCGTGATCCTGCGGCCCTGCCTCATCTACGGCCCCCACGATCGCCACCTGATCCCCGCGGTGCTCGAGCTGCTCTCCCGCCGCTGGACCCCCCTCATCGCCGGGGGACGGGTGCTCCTCGACGTCGTCTACGCGGGGGACGTGGCCGAAGCGCTCTGGCTGGCCGCCCGAAGCCGGGAGGCGATCGGCCAGGCGTACAACATCACGGACGGGGCGCGGCGCACGCTGCGGGAGACCGTCGAGACCTTCGCCCAAGCGCTCGGGAGGTCCCCCCGCTTCCTCTCCGTGCCCTACGGGCCGGGCTACGGCCTCGCTCGCGCCGCGAGCGCCTTAGGAGGCCTCCTGTCGGTGCCTGTCCCCTCGTTCCTGCGGTGGGAGGTGGTCAAGGCCATGGGCCACCACCGCCACTTCGACATCTCCAAGGCCCGCGGGGAGTTGGGCTACGAGCCGAAGACGTCCCTAGAGGAGGGCCTGCGTGAGACGCTCGCCTGGCACCGGCTCCGAGCGCAAAAGCAAAAGGCCGAGGCGGAGGAGGCCGAGACCGTCCCCCTCTCGTAAGGCTTCCATGCTTATCCCAACCCCCAAGCCCCAGCCCCAGCCCAAGCTGAGGAGGACGCGATGACGCTGGCGATGCTGCTCGCCTTCGCCCTGTTGCTCGTCGCGCTCATCCTCTTCGCGCTCGATCTCTTCCCCATCGACTTCGTGGCCTTCGCGCTCATGGCCGCGGTGCTGCTCCTGGGGCCGTGGCTGAACGTCTCCCCCGAGGAGGCGATCTCGGGGTTCAGCAACCCGGCGACGATCACGGTGCTGGCGATGTTCATCCTCAGCGGAGGGATTTATCGTACGGGGGCCGTCAACCTCCTGGCGCGGCGGGCGATCCGCCTGGCGGGCGACAGCGAGCTGCGCCAGCTCCTGGTCGTGATGCTCTTGGTAGGCCCCATCTCCGCGTTTTTGAACAACACCGCCGCCGTGGCCATCCTGATCCCCTTCGTGATGGCCTTGGCCCGGGAGAGGAAGCGCGCCCCCTCCAAGCTCCTCATCCCTTTGTCGTACACCTCGCAGCTGGCGGGCGTGATCACCCTCATCGGGACCTCGACGAACATCTTGGCCAGCACCCTCTCGGCGCGCGAGGGGGCGGGCGGGTTCGGGATGTTCGAGTTCACCCCCATCGGGCTTCTCATCTTCGCCACCGGCGTGCTTTACCTCCTGCTGGTGGGGCGTCGCCTCCTGCCCGAGCGCCGCGCGGAGGAGATCGCCGAGAAGTACCACGTGAAGGAGTACCTCACCGAGGTGGTGGTGCTGGAGGACTCGCCGCTGGTGGGCAAGACCCTCTTAGAGAGCAAGCTGAGCGAGCAGTTCGACATCCAGGTGCTCGAGATCCTGCGGGACGGCCACAAGCTGAGCCCCCCGCTGGCGGATCGGGTGCTGCAGCCGGGGGACGTGCTCTTCATCCGAGCGAGCCGCGATCAGCTCCTCAAGATCAAGGACGCCGAGGGCCTAGCGCTGGCACCCGAGGTGCGCCACGGGGCGCATCTCGCCGAGGAGGGCGACGAGATCGCCCTCTTGGAGGTGGTGATCGCCCCGAACTCCGAGCTCATCGGCGGCACCCTGGAGACGACGAACTTCCGCAACCGCTACGGCTGCACCGTGATCGCGATGTGGAAGCACGGGGTGCTCCTCCGGGAGCGGCTGGGGAAGGTCCGCCTCGACTTCGGGGACACGCTCCTCCTCCAGGGGGAGCGCAGCGCCTTGGAGAGGGTCAAGCGCGATCCGGGCTTCATCGTCACGGAGGAGGTCGAGCTGGAGGCCTTCCGCACGGAGAAGATCCCCGTGGCCCTGGGGATCCTCGCGGGCGTGGTCGTCTTCGCGGCGTTGGGGATGCCCATCCTGGTGACGGCTCTCGTGGGCTGCGTGGCGATGGTCCTCACCGGGTGCTTGAAGGTCCACGAGCTGCACGAGTCGATCCGCTGGGACGTCATCTTCCTGCTGGCGGGGGTGATCCCCCTGGGGTTGGCGCTGGAGAACACGGGCGCGGCGGCGTGGCTCGCCGGTCTGGCCTCCGAGGCCGCGCAGTACGTCCCGCCCCTGGTGGTGCTGGGGCTCTTCTACGTCACGACCATGATCCTCACGGAGCTCATCTCGAACAACGCCGCGGTGGTGGTGATGATCCCCGTGGGGGTGACCACGGCCCGCCTGCTGGGACTCGACCCCCAGGCGTTCGTCCTGGCCATCATGTTTGCGGCCTCGACGAGCTTCTCCACCCCCGTGGGATACCAGACGAACACCATGGTCTACGGCCCCGGCGGCTATAAGTTTCTAGACTTCACCCGCGTCGGCGGGCCGCTCAACCTGCTGCTGGCGGTCCTTACGCCGCTGTACATCTACGGGCTCTGGGGCCTTTGACACTCGCAGCGGAGCGATCCGATCTTCGCGCCGGCCGGCCCGGCTTTTCTCCTCTCCGTACAGCAGCTGTCTCCTATACGAGGGGATAAAGGGTTGACAACTCGGAGAATCTCGGGTATGATGGAATGAGCCTCCGAAAGGGCAAACCCGCCGAAAGGCGGGGACGCAAAGCCACGGGCCTACGGGCAACGGGACCTAGGGCAGCCGGGCTGCCGAAGAGGGTGCGTGAGAGTGTGCACATAGAGTTGGTTCCCTTTGGACACCACCTCCTTGCAGGCAGGACGCGCTTGGCCGGCGCAGGAAGCGTAGAGCTTCCTTCCCCTGTGTCCCAGAGTTTTCCCGGGGTTCCCACCTCCTACGACGGCCCACGGGTTTTTGCTCAGGACGCGGGGGCCAGGCCGGCCAAGCGCTCCTCCTTCCTGCCGGGGTGAGAGGGGGTAGGGGGAAGCGCCGTAGGCCACACCCCAAGTACGGAAAGACGGGCTGATGAGTGGCTCGGGAACCTGCGGGGGAGTGTGGCCTACGGCGTTTTTCCGTCTCTGCGCGGAGAGCAAATCGCTCGCGCAAGCCTTGGGGGAGCTCTCTCACTTTGTTAGCCCACCTTCCCGCGTGCGTCCCGCTCCGGATCTCCCTACGGCCCTGCGGAACCGGCCTTCTAAGGGATACTAACATACCGAGGGGGGAGAGGTCAACCGCTCCGACTAGGAGCTTACGGCGGCCTCCGCCGCCACCCGCTCGAAGGTGAACCGATCGCCTTCTCCCTCCACGTCCACGCGCACCCGGTCGCCGGGCTGAAGCTCGCCGTCGATGATTCGGTTCGCCAGCGGGTTTTCGAGTTCCTCGCGGATCGCCCGTGCCAGAGGCCGCGCGCCGTAGAGGGGGTCGTACCCCTCCTCCGCCAGCTTCGCCCGGGCTGCGTCGGTGACCTCCAGCTCGATCTCCTGCTCCGCCAAACGGGCTGCGAGCTCCTTCAGCTTGAGGTCCACGATCTGCCGGATGTGCTCCGGCTCCAGGGGCTTAAACACGACCACGCCGTCGAGACGGTTCAGGAACTCGGGCCGGAAGAATTTTCGCACGTCGGAGAGCACCTGCGCGCGTACGGCGTCAAAGGCCCGCTCCCGCTGCTTCCTCTCCTCTGCGGAGCCCGCGTCGAACCCAATTCGTTTGGGCTGCGTAAAGTGCTCGCTCCCCAGGTTGCTCGTCATGATCACCAAGGTGTTGCGGAAGTCGACGGTGCGCCCCTGGCCGTCCGTGAGCCTCCCCTCGTCCAGGAGCTGCAGCAGCACGTTGAAGACGTCGCGGTGGGCCTTCTCGATCTCGTCGAACAGGATGACGCGATAGGGCCTTCGGCGGACCGCCTCCGTGAGCTGGCCGCCCTCCTCGTAGCCCACGTAGCCGGGCGGGGCCCCGATCAGGCGCGCGACCGTGTGCTTCTCCATGTACTCGCTCATGTCGATGCGCAGGAGCGCTTCCTCGTCGTCGAACAGAAACTCCGCCAGGGCCTTGGAGAGCTCCGTCTTGCCCACGCCCGTCGGGCCGAGGAAGAGAAAGGACCCGATGGGCCGCTTCGGGTCTTTGAGGCCGGCGCGCGCGCGGCGCACGGCTTGGGAAACGATTTGTACGGCCTCGTCTTGGTCCACGAGGCGCTCGTGGAGCTTCTCCTCCATGTGGGCGAGCTTTGCGCGTTCCTCCTCGAACATCCGCTCCACGGGGATCCCCGTCCACTGGGAGACGACCTCCGCGACGTCCTCCGCCGTCACCTCGGTGCGCTCCCTGCGGGCCGTCCACTCTTGCTGTAGGCGCTCGAGCTCCCGTTGAAGCTCCTCGCGCTTCGCTTCCAAGCGCTCACGGGCGTGACTCTCGGCCCGTTTGAGCGATTCATCCAGGCGCCGCAGGCGGGCCTCCAGCTCCTCGATCTGGGGCGCGAACGTCTTGTCGATGCGGATCTTGGAGGCGGCCTCGTCGAGGAGATCGATCGCCTTGTCGGGCAGGAAGCGATCCGTGATGTAGCGGTCCGAGAGGCGCACCGCGGCCTCAATCGCTTCGTCCGTGATCGTCAATTTGTGGTGCTCCTCCAGCTTGGGCCTAAGGCCCTGGAGAATTTCCACGGTCTCCTCCACGGAGGGCTCCTCGATCAAAACTTTCTGGAAGCGCCGCTCCAGCGCGGGGTCCTTTTCGATGTGCTCCCGATACTCGTCGAGGGTGGTCGCCCCGATCACCTGGAAGGTCCCGCGGGCGAGGGGGGGCTTCAGGATGTTCGAGGCGTCGATCGCCCCCTCGGCCCCCCCGGCCCCCACCACGGTGTGCAGCTCGTCGATGAAGACGAGAAACTTCCCGTGGGCGGCCTCGATCTCGCGGATCGCGGCCTTGAGGCGTTCTTCAAATTCCCCGCGGAACTTCGAGCCCGCGACCATGGCGGCCAAGTCGAGCTGGATGAGCTCCTTGTCCTTGAGGGTGTCGGGGACCTGGCCCTGGACGATCCTCTGCGCTAAGCCCTCGACGATGGCCGTCTTGCCCACGCCGGGCTCCCCGATAAGCACGGGGTTGTTCTTCTTGCGTCGAGAGAGGATCTGCGCCACGCGGCGGATCTCCCGCGCCCGCCCGATCACGGGGTCGAGCTTCCCCAGGCGGGCCAGCTCCGTCAAGTTGACGCTGTAGCGCTCCAGGATCTGATACCGACTCTCGGCGGCCCGGTCCGTGACCCGCTGCGCGCCCCGCACCTTTTGCAGAGCGTTGTATACGGCCTCGGGGGTGATGCCGTGCTTGTCAAGCACCCGGCGGAGCTTGGGGTTCATCTCGCGGCTTAGGGCGATCAAGAGGTGTTCCACGCCCACGTACTCGTCTTTGAGGCGCTGGGCCTCGCGCTCGGCGGCTTTTACGATGCCGTCGAGTCGGGGGGTGATGTAGATCTGCTGCCCCACCACCGTGGACACCTGAGGCTTTTCGCCGAGGAGGGCTTCCAGATCCGGGAGGAGTTCTTCGACGTTTACCCCCATCTCCTCCAGGAGCTCGCGTCCCACGCCCTCCTTGGAGGCCAACGCGTAGAAGAGGTGCTCCACGTCGAGCTGGTTGTGCTTAAATCGCTCCAGGAGTTCCGCGGAGTCCTGGAAGAGCTCTTGGGCCTTCTCCGTGAGCCGGTCGAAGCGGATCATCTTCGCTCCTCGTTCGACCCCCCGGGATTAGCAGTCTTCTCCCGAGAGTGCTAACCGCAGTATACGGGACGGAGGGGAGGGAGTCAAGGGCCCCGGTGGGCGGAGAGGGGCCGCCGGAGCAGAAAGGCCAACAGGGCCTCGGAGAGCTCCTGGGGATCGAGGGGATGGCCTTGGCGCCGCAGGTGTTCCACCACGTGGCTGAGCGCCCCGTAGAGCGCCACCGCCAGCAGCTCCGTGGGCCAGGAGGGATCCAAGAGGCGGGCTGCCTGTCCCGCGAGGAGGACCTTGGCCAAGAGGCGGACGAGCTCCCTCTGCAAGCGGAGGACGGTCTGTGTGCGCAGCCCGGAGTCCGGCTGCCAGGGGAGCACCAAGAGCCGCAGGCGCTGAGGGCGCTCCGCGGCCCAGTCGGCCAGTCCCCGGACCGCTTGACAGAGCTGCTCCTCCGGGGAGTCCGCTTGGACCTCCAACGCTTGGCGCATCCCCCGGATCTCCCGCTGCAGGGCCTCCCGGATCAGCGCCTCCTTGCTGCGGAAGTGGTAATAGAGGGTGGCTTTGGTGACCCCGGCCCGCCGAGCGAGCTCCTCCACGGGGAAGCCGGAGCCGCGCTCGGTCAGCAGCTCCAGCGCGGCCTCCAACAGCCGCTCGCGCGCTCCCGGGACCCGTCCCTTGGCCCTTCGGTTTGCCGTGGCCCCCCTCCCGCCGGCCCTCGATACGAGAGATTCCCCTACACCTCCGCCCGCCATTCTGCGGAAGCCGAAGAGGGGGATCAATGCCTGACCTGCAAGACGAGAGACGAAAGAACCGCCCCGGGAGGGCAGCACCCGCCCCGGAGCGGCTCCGTGCTCGGCTGTACTCTGTTTGCTTTATCCCGTGGGTTCCGCCTTGAGCGCGCCCCACAGGCCGAAGGCCCCGCCGAGCACGCCGGCGATCAAGTTGTTCCAGAGGGGCGTCGCCTCGGCAGAGAACCCCCACACAAAGGGGGAGAGGACCATCCAAACCCCGACGACGACGTCCCCCCAGTAGGCCTGCGGGCGCTCCTTGAAGTAGGCCCACAGCGCGAAGATCATCAAGAGGGCTCCGGCGATGAGGTTGTTCCACAGCCCGGACGTAAGGCCACTAAAGCCCAAGAAGAAGGGAGAGAGGATGACCCAAGCGCCGACGACCACCGTCAGCCACGCGGGCCAGGGATTTTGCTTCCGCTCGCTGACCTGTGTCGTCATCTCCACTCACCTCCTCCGAGCTCGCAACGCACGAGTCATACTAACTGGTTAGTCCGCATAGATTTATACCGAGGCTCCGTAAAATGCGCAAGAAGACCCTGCCTTTGAGAAAATCCTTCCCTGCCTGACCCTCTTGGCAGGGCCGGTTCTCTCTTCTCCCAGACGGAGGGAAAACGGCTAAGGGAGCAAGCTCGTGAGGGAGAACGAGGCCCCCATGCTCAGCTGGAAGACGACCGTAGAGGCGCTGGCTCCCGGAAGGAGCGTGAGGCTCCCCTCCACCGAGAGGGTTAGAGGGAGGGGAAGCTCCCACTGCGGGGCCGGGGCCTCCGCGCCCGCCAACAGGACCCCGCCCGATACCCAGCCCTCCACAGACTGCAGGAAGACCATCCCCGCGCCCACGAACGGTCGGAGCGGCAGACCCGCCACCTCCCGCTCCCAGCCCACGGGGAAGAGCTTTACGGCGGCCCGGCCCTCGAAGTCCACCAAGGGGGCGCTAAAGCCCGGGATGGCCGCCGAGGCCTCCACCCGCACCCAGTCCAGGGCGTCCACGGCCACAAACCCCGAAAGCGGCACCCGAAGGCCGACTTCCACAGGAGGGATCGCCTGTCCATACCCATACGCAGGCGCAACGAGGGCCACCGCCATCCAAATTCCGATACCCGCACGCACGACGGCACCTATACGCTTCAACAGAAGGCCTCCTTGGTTCTCATCGAATCCCGGCGGAAGCGAGGGGGGCCTAGACCTAGCCCACCTGGGCCATGATCTCCTCGGGGACGTCGAAGTTGGCGTACACTTCCTGGACGTCTTCGAGGTCGTCGAGCTTGTCGATGAACTTGAGGATCTTCTCGGCTTCCGGCCCCTGGAGGGAGACGGTCTGCTTGGGAACGAGCGTCACCTCGGCCCGCTCGATCCGCACGCCCTGGGCCTCTAGACCCTCCTTGACGGCCCGCAGCTGCTCCGGCGGGCAGTAGATCTCGACCTCGCCCTCCTTCTCCTCCAGGTCCTCGGCCCCCAGGTCGATGGCCCGCATCAGCAGGTCATCGAGGTCTTGGCCGGGGCTCGCTTTGAGGGTGAGGACCCCGCGGCGCTCGAAGAGCCAGGCCACCGACCCCTCGAGGCTGCCCCCGAAGTCGTCGAAGACCTTGCGGATGGCGGCCACCGCCCGGTTGCGGTTGTCGGTGACCGCCCGGACCATCACCGCCACCCCGAAGGGGCCGTAGCCCTCGTACATCACTTCCTCGAACTGCTGTCCCGGCAGCTCCCCTGTGGCCCGTTTGATCGCCCGCTCGATGTTCTCCTTGGGCATGTTCGCGGACTTGGCCCGCTCGATCGCCTGGGCGAGCCGGGGGTTCTTCTCCGGGTCGGGGTCGCCGAGCCGCGCGGCGATGGTGATCTCCTTGGCCAGCTTGCTGAAGAGCTTCCCGCGAAGCTGATCTTGTCGCTCTTTACGGTATTTGATGTTGGCCCATTTCGAGTGGCCCGCCATCTTGATCCCCTCCGAAAAGAGTTTAAAATATCCCGTCTCGGGGATCAAGCCGCCGCGTCGCGTTCTGTTCCCTATCCTCTCCACTGAAATCGAATCGCGCAGGCCGCCCGGAGGCGGCCCGTACGGTAGTAGAGGGAGTAGGAGGAAGGAGCCTTTTTGTCATGACGGAAGCAGGCAGAGAGCCTCGACGGGCGCGTCGGGAGGACTCCCGCCCCCGGAGGCCCCCAGAGTACCCGGAGCCGGAGGTCGTCCGGCTCACGGAGGAGCTGGAGGAGCGCTCCCCGGAGGAGACGCTGGAGCGCTTGGAGGAGCTCCCCTCGGAGCTGGCCGTAGAAGTCCTGGAGCACATGGACCCGGAGCGGGCCTCCGAGCTCTTAGAGCGGCTGGAGGACGCCGAGGCGGCCCGGCTCCTGGGGGAGATGTGGCCGGACAACGCCGTCGACGTCCTCGAGGAGCTCCCCGCCGAGCGGCGTCGGGACGTGCTGGAGCGGATGGCCCCCGCCGAGGCCGCCCCGATCCGTCGGCTCATCGCCTATCCCCACGACACCGCCGGAGGGCTCATGTCCCCCGACGTCGTCGCCCTCCCCGAAGACCTCACCGTGGAGGAGGCGATCGAGCGTCTAAGAGAGATGGCCGACGAGGCCGAAACCCTGTATTACGCCTACGTCGTGGACGAGGACCGCCGGCTCCGGGGCGTGCTCTCCATGCGGGACCTCATCCTAAGCAGCCCGAGGACCCCCATCCGCGAGGTCCTCCGCCGCGACGTGGTCAAGGTCCCCGTGGACGCCGACGCCGAGGAGGTGGCCCGGATCTTCGACCGCTACCACTTCCTGGCCCTTCCCGTGGTGGACTCGGAAGATCGTCTGTTGGGGATCGTCACCTTCGACGACGTGATCGACGCCATCCGCGAGGAGGAGACGGAGGACATGCACCGGATGGTGGGCGTGGCCCCCGAGGACAAAGTTTTAGATCCCTGGCACGAGTCCCTGCGACGACGGCTCCCCTGGCTGTTGATCAACCTGGTGACGGCGTTTGCCGCCGCGGGCGTGGTGGCGCTCTTCGAGGGGACGATCGCCAAGGTGACCGCGCTGGCGGTGCTGATGCCCATCATCGCCGGGCAGGGGGGGAACGCGGGCTCCCAGACCGTCACGGTCGTGGTGCGCGGGATCGCGCTGGGAGAGGTGCGGCCCGGCGAGGGCTGGCGGATCGTCCTCAAGGAGGGGCTGCTGGGCGCGGTCCACGGGATCGTGATCGGGGTCATCGTGGCCTGGATCGCGTATCTATGGCAGGGGGACCCCATGCTGGGGTGGGTGGTGGCGCTGGCGATGGTCTTCAACTTGATCATGGCCGGGGTCTTCGGGGCGCTCATCCCCCTGGGGCTGCGGTTCGTGGGGGCCGATCCGGCCCTGGCCTCGACGATCTTCCTCACGACCGTCACGGACATCTGCGGGTTCTTCTTCCTGTTGGGGCTAGGAGCCCTGCTGCTGGGCTGAGGAAACAGAAGCAGGGGCAGGCTGCGCTTGCATCTCCTTCGAGGTTTGCAGGGATAGAGGGAGCGCGAAGGTGAACGTAGCCCCTCGGCCCGGGGCGCTCTCGACCCCGATCCGCCCGCCGTGGGCCTCTACGAGCTGCTTGGCGATCGCCAGGCCCAGCCCGGTGCCGCCGCTGGTGCGCGTGCGGGAGCGGTCCCCCCGCCAGAAGCGCTCGAAGACGTACGGCAGGTCTCCGGGCGGGATACCCGGCCCGGTGTCCGAGACGCTCACCCGGGCCTCCCCGTCGCGGCGCTCGGCCCGCACGGCGATCCGACCGCCCTCGGGGGTATGGCGCTCCGCGTTGCTCAACAAATTCAGCAACACCTGGCGGATCCGCTGGGGGTCGGCCTCCGCGGGCAACGGCTCCTCCGAGAGCTCCACCCGCAGCTCGATCCCCTTCGCCTCGAGGCGGGGCTGGACGACCTGAGCCGTCTGTTGGACCACGTCCCGAAGGTCCACCCGCTGCTTGTGCAGCGGGAGCTCCCCGGCCTCCGCCAAGCTCAGCTCCCTCAAGTCGTGGATGAGACGGCTCAGCAGAAGACTTTCCTCGTGGATGGAGGCGATCGTCTCCGGCGTGGGCTCGAACACCCCGTCGAGGATCGCCTGCAGATCTCCCTGGATGACGGTAAGGGGGGTCCGCAGCTCGTGCGCGATGTCTTGGATCATCCTTCTTCGGAGTTCCTCGGAGCGCTGGAGGCGGGCGGCCATCTCGTTGAAGGTCTCCGCCAGCCGTCCCAGTTCATCCCGCGCGTGGACGGGGACCCGCTGTGAGAGGTCCCCCTGGGCGAGCCTCCGGGCGGCCTCGTCCAGGCGTCGTAGGGGGGCGATCACCTGCTGCAGGAAGAGCCCTCCCAACAGCAGCGCGATCGCTCCCGCGGCCAGCGCGGCGGTGAAGATGGAGCGCTGGACGGAACGCAGGAACGCCTGCTCCAAGGGGGTGAAAAGGCTTAGCGCCGAAGCGGAGATCAGCCACCCGACCGTTTGCCCCCCCACTTCGATGGGGATGCCCGCCCGCTGTAGGATCGGCTCCGGCACCTGTTCCCCCGTGTGGACGCGATCCGGGTCCAGCCGGATCCTTCCTGACGCGTCCGCAAGCATCAGATCGTAGAGAAGGACGATCATACGGGCCATCATCAGGGGGGTCATGGTGTGCTCCTGCATCATGCCCTCATGGAGGGACGGCACTTCGCCTCCCCGGGGTTCGTCGAAGCCCAGCACCCGGTCGATGCCCTCCCAGCCCCCGGCTTGGGTGTAGTAGTCCGCGAAGAGGGGGATGAGGGTGGGGGCATAGGTCAGGGCTCGGGTCGTGTTGAACCGCGCAAACTGCTCCACGGTAAGACGACTGAGCAACGAGGTAGAGACGAGAACTCCCACGACGATGATCGCCAGCACGACGCCGAAGAGCTTGAGGCCTAGGGGCACGTCGTTGAATCGCTGGAGCCCACGGCGCAGCCGGTGGGAAGTCGACGTTGGGAGGTTGGGGATCGCGCTCCGCGTGCTCACGAGGCCGATCGCTCCTCCCGTCGCGCCCGGAGCTGGGGGGACGGCGTCTCGGAGGCATCGGGGGCGTGGAACTTGTAGCCCACCCCGTGGACGGTCAGGATGTGCTGCGGGTTCTTGGGGTCGGGCTCGATCTTGCGGCGCAGGTTCTTGATGTGGGTGTCCACCGTGCGGTCGGAGGTGGCGTAGGTCGTGCCGTACAAAGCGTCGATGAGCTGGAGGCGCGTGAAGACCCGGCCCGGTTGCTCGGCCATCGTCGCGAGCAGCTGGAACTCCGTGGGGGTGAGGTCCACGCGCTTGCCGCCGAGCCGGACCTCGTGGCGGTCCAGGTCGATCTGGAGATCCCCCGCCTCGATCAGCCGGGGTCGGGGGATCCCCTCGGCGCGGCGGAGCACCGCCCGGACCCGGGCGACCAGCTCCCGGGGGTTGAAGGGCTTGACCACGTAGTCGTCGGCGCCCAGCTCCAGTCCGGCCACCCGATCCGCCTCCTCCCCGCGGGCGGTCAGCATGATGATCGGGACCTCCGACTCCCGCCGGATGGCTCGCGCCACATCCATCCCGTCGAGGTCGGGGAGCATCAGGTCCAACACGATGAGGGCCGGGTCTTCTTGTCGGAAGCGGTCCAAAGCTTCCTGCCCGGAGTAGGCCGAGAGCACTTGGAAGCCCGCCCTCTCTAGATACGCCCTTACCACCCGCACGATTTTGGGTTCGTCGTCTACAACCAGGATCTTCTTGCCCATGATGAGGCACTGTCCGGCCGGCGATCCTCCCCGTACGGTCCCACCCCACGGGCCTCGGTACCGATCCGCCTGTGGCGGCAGCCGGCAGACGCAACCGAGGCTATCGTACCCGCTTCGGTCAGGACGGGACAACCCCCCCTTCCAAGAAGGCTCCGAACATCCGAACGAGGGGATCCAGCCCCTACCGATCGAGTCGAGACCCCACCGAGCCGCGAATGCTCAGCGCGGCTTCTCTATCGCTGGATCCGAAACCCCTTAGGGAAGAGATCCCAGCGGAAGATCAGGGCTTGCGTGTCCCCGAAGCCCACAGACACGAGTCCAAGGAACTCCCCGTCCTTGAGGAAGAGCTCGTAGTCGTACACCCGCCCGTCCGCCTCGAGGGCCAGCTCCAGCCGCTCTGCCGTCATCTCTTCCCCCGTGTCGTTGCGGACGATCGCGGCAGGCAGAAGCCGCCGGAGGCGGACACGTTCCATCGCGTCGTGGAGAGGGTTCAGGTACACGGCGGTCAGCTCGTCCTGACCTAAGCTCACGAAGAGCTTGAGCAAGACGAGCTCGCTGCTCAACACGCCCGGCTGCAGGACCACCACGGGAAGATCCGGGAGCTCCCAGGCCCGCCGCTCCACAGAGGGCGTCGGGTGGGTCCGGCGGACCTCGGCCTGCGCTCGGCCCTCGGAGCCCGCGAAGACGACCTGAGCGCTCAAGATCTCCGGTTCCCCCGGATCCTCCCGCTCCACCGTCCTCAAAAACGTGTACGCTTGGGGACGATACCCCGGACCCAGCGCCCACGAGACGACTTGACGCCCCTTCCTTCCTCCTCCCGCTCCCGACGGCTCCTCAAACTCGGACACGGCCAGGAGCACAAACCCCTCCCCCTGCTGCCACAGCGTGAACGTCTCCTTCTCGATAATCTTTCCGCGGCGAACGCGGGCCAACACCCCCTGCTCGACCCACAAGCCCCCTCGTTGGGCTGCGGCGGCCTCCGTCCCTCGATTTGCCCTCGACGGCGAAGGCTTGGGCTTCCGGGCGGTGGAGAAGGGCTCCCCGTCCACCTCGTACAGCAACCTCGGGAGGTCCCTAAACAGGTGCTTCTCTTCGTCGTAGCCCTCGAACGGCGCGATCATCCGCACACCCACGAGCTTCTTGTCGGGGTAGATCACGAGGTACTGCCCCAAGTACCCCTGCGCCCAGTACCCGAAGACGCTCCCCTCCGGATCGCGCAGGAGCCACCAGAGCAGGCCGTGCTCCGGCATCACGTCCAAGGGGCGGAAGCTCTCCTCGAACCAGCCCTCGTCGATGAGCCGCTCTCCCTGCCACACGCCCTTGTTGAGCACGAGCTGGCCCAGCTTCGCTAAATCGATGGGGAAGAGCGCGAGCCCGGCCATGGCGTGCGGGTTGCCCGCCCGATCCCGCTGCCACGAGAACTCCCGGATCCCCAAGGGTGCGAAGACCTCGTCCCGCATGAACTCGTCGAGCTTCTTGCCGGAGGCCCTCTCGACGACCCCCGCGAGGAGGTTGACGGCCTTGTTGTTGTACTCGAACCTCGTCCCCGGCGGGGATTTCAGCTCCGCGGCGAGGGCCAACTGCACGAAGTCGGGGCTGGGGTAAATCTCGACGCGGGCGTCGGGGACGTTCTGCAGCCCGGAGGTGTGCGAGAGGATGTGCCGTATCGTGATCTCCTGCTTGCGGCCCTGTTTCCACTCGGGGTAGAACGTGTACACGGGGACGTCGATGGACTCAAGGAGCCCCAGGGTGAGGAGGCGTCCGATGGCCAAGCTGACGATGGACTTCGTGACGGACATCGTCTCGAGGAGCCGAGGTTTTCCGTTGAAGTACCACTCCCCGACGAGTTTGCCATCCTTGAGGATCACGACGGCGTCCGAGCGGGCCTCCTCCGCGGCCCGGAGCAGCTCGGGAAGCCCCGGAAGTTCTCCTTCGTACCTCTCGAACATCTCGGAGGCTATGGTATCCCGAGGGTGGGAGGGGGAGAACCCACCCCAATTCGAGAGGGCGAGGAGCAGCCCGACGATCCCGGCCACCACCACGAGCGCAAGGAGCCACGCGCGGGTCATGGTCTTTCCTCCTCGTGTTGGATGCGAGTGCCATTGTAGTCGACGAGGTCAGTCCCGCTCCACTCGGAACCCCTGCGGGAAGAGGTCCCGGCGATACACGAAGGCTTGGGATTCCTCAGCGACCCGGATCCCTAGGAAGGTGTAGCCCTCCCCGGCCCCTTGGGTCTGGAAGAGGACCTCCAAGGGAGGGGTCTCCGGACCGCGGATCCAGAGGAGGCGTTCGGCCTGCTGGGCTGCTCCCGTTGCGTTGTCCACAATGCGAACGGGGTCCGCACGTTGGATCGTCCGCTCGAAGGAGCGCCGCGGCAGGGGCATCACGGTGAGGACCTGCTGCTCCTCCGCGTCCCGCGCCTCGAGGAACAGCAGGGGGACGAGCGCGAAGGGGCTAAAGGTGTCCATCTCGATCACGATCCACGGTGCCTGAACGGGGACGGGGATTGAATCGCCTCCTGAGAACGTCTTCGCCGGAGCGTTCGGCTCCACGAGCGCGAGGTCCTCCTCGCCCAGCCGGAACTCCCCCGCTACGACCTCCCCCCAGAGCAAGTTGATTTCCCAAACTTCCCGATCTCCCTCGGCAAGGGCTTGAGCCACCCGACTCGCCCGATAGCGAACGGGCTGAAGTTCCGGCGAGAGCGTTAGCACGCTTTGGGTCCGGGCTTCAAACCCCTTCTCCTTCGCAACCAACCGCGCGTTCAGCGAGAACTCCCATTCCTCAGCCGTGCGTAGGACGGCGTAGGCTTCCTCTGCTTGGACGGTGCCCCCCTCCCCGCTCACTCGAACCGTCAGGAACCCGCGATCCACGAAGGTTGGCGACGAAGGAGGTTGAGCCTGCAAGCTCGCACCTGAGAGGAGGAGGTGTCCCAACAAGAGCAGGGCCAAGGCGGTCCCGGTCACGATCCCGAGCGTCTTCGCTCCGTTTCGCATACGATCTCCTCCTTTTCTCTCCATGTTCATCTTGTGCATGTCTCCTTCACCTGTGGAGGTTCAGGAATGCGGAGGGAAGTCTAACCCGAAGGGCGAAAACCGAGAAGCGATTTGGCCTGAACGGCCCTCGGATGGCCTTAAGCGGCGCGGAGACGGGAACGAGCGGACAGGCTTGCGGGGTCAGAGCGAGAGCTTTCCGCCCAGCCGCTCCTCGAGGAGGGACTTATACCGGCGGCTCGCTTTGAGTTCCGTGCCGTCTTGCAGCACCAACACGAGGTCCCCGTGGAACCAGGGGTGGATCTCTTTTAGGCGCTCGACGTTGACGATCGCGCTCCTGTGCACCCGCACGAAGCGGGCATCGAGCTTCTTCTCCAGCGCGCTCAGCGACTCCCGCAGGCGGTGCGTCCGTCCCTTCGCGTGAACGAGGGCGTACTTCCCCTCGGCCTCGATGTAGTCGATCTCGTCGAAGGGCAGGAACGCGATCCGCCCGCCGGACTTGATCAACAAGCGCTGGGGAGCCCGTCCCTGCCCCTGCCCCTGCGCGTTGAGGAGCGCTTGTAAGCGCTCGAGCGTCTCGTGGAGCCGGGCACTTTCGAGCCGGGATTTCGCCCTGCCGATGGCCTCCCGGAAGCGCTTCTGGGAGAAGGGCTTCAGCAGATAGTCCAGAGCGTGGACCTCGAACGCCCGAAGGGCGTATTGATCGTAGGCCGTGATGAAGATCACCAGCGGCAGCTCCCGCCCCCGGGCCCGGAGGGCGCGCAGCAGCTCAAACCCATCGGGCCCGGGGAGTTGAACGTCCAACAGCAACAGGTCCACGGGCTTTTCGTCCAGAAGCCGAAGGGCCTCCTCCGCGGTGGAGCAGCTCCCCGCCAACTCCAAATCGGAGTCTTCCCGCACCAGCGCGCAGATGTGCTCTCGGGTGACGGGCTCGTCCTCGACGACCAGCACGGACCACTTCGCTTTCATGAGCCCCGTTGCTCCTCCAGGGGGATCTCGATGCGGGCCATAAGCCCGCCCTTCGTCCCGTCGAGAAGCTCCAGCTTGGCTTCCGAGCCGTAGAGCGTTCGGAGGCGCTCCCTCAGGTTCCGCAGGCCGTGGCCCTCTTGGAGCCGTCCGTTGAGGCCCGGCCCGTCGTCTCGGACCCAGAGCACGAGTTGGTCTTCACGAAGCCGGGCCCCGACGGCGAGGCATCCCGGCTCGGGGCGGGGCGCGATCCCGTGCTTGATCGCGTTCTCCACCAAGGGCTGGAGCACGAAGGCCGGGACGGGCCGCTCGCGGGCGGAGGGCTCGACCTCCCAACGCACCCGGAGCCGCTCCCCGAGGCGGGCCTGCTGGAGGTCGAGATAGCGCTCCACAAACGCCAGCTCGTCGTCCAGCGGGATCAAGGGCCGGTCGCCCAGCTCCAGGGCCGTTCGTAACAACTCCCCCAGCTTCTCGATCAGCGCCTCGGCCCTTTGGGGGTCGCGGGGGATGAGCGCCGAGATCGTCTGGAGCGTGTTAAACAGAAAGTGCGGGTGGAGCTGCATCTTTAAAGCTTGCAGTTTGGCCTCTTGGAGCTGGGCGCTCAGGCGCTCGGCCCGGAGTTGCTCCTCCCGCCAGCGGCGGTAGGCGTCCACGCCGTAGAAGGCCCCCAGCGCGGCCCAAGCGTTGAGCCAGCTGCTCATGTACACCGTCGGCTCGAGGTGGAGCATCCAAGCGAGGAGCGAGCCCGCGCTGCCGAGCACCCATCGGGGCACCCACACGAACAGCGAAAAGAGCAGCACGTGGAGCAGCGCGAATCCTGCGGTGATCGGGACCTGAAGGGCGATCCAACGGAGCCAACCCCAGCGTCGGGGGCGCACCCGATCCGCTATGGCCCATAAGGGCGGTATGACGACCAACCAAAGCGTGGCAAGCAGGAAGTTGTAGCCGATAGAGGGCCAGTAAGGGCGCTCCCGCCCCAGAAGCACGAGCTGGGAGACCACGGATTGAGCGGCGCTATAGGCTCCCAGCAGCAGGAGGATCCCGAAGACTCCGAGCCAGCCCCGCTTTCCCAGTCGAATCATCGCCGTTCGGCTGCGGCGCTACCGCGACCGCGAGAAAAAGACCTTCGTCAGAGAGATCTCCAGTCCCGGCAGCAGGGGGGAGCGCAGTGCCTCCTCCACGTTACAGAGGGCGGCCCGCTCCCAGCTCTCCTCCTTCAGGGTGAAGACCTCCACGGCGCTCAGAGCGGGATCGACGATCCAGTACTCTTGCACACCGTGACGAGCGTAGAGGGTCTTTTTGTAAGTGCGATCGCGCTCTGCAGTGGACGGCGAGAGGATTTCCACAATCAGATCGGGCGCCCCGTACACGCCGTCCTCTCGGATGATCGAGGCCCGCTCGTGCGAGATGTAGAGGATGTCAGGCTGCACGACATCTTCCTCGCTCAAGACGACGTCCAGAGGGGCACCGACCACATGCCCCAGATCGTGCTCGTCGACAAAGGCCTGGAGGTGAAACTGCAATCGAGAGGAGATCTCCTGGTGCTTCCACGTGGGCGAGGGGACCACGACCAGCTCACCCCCCAAGAGCTCGTAGCGCTTCGTCTCCGACTCCGGCAGCGCCTTGTAGTCCCGCACGGTGAACGGGATGCGCACCTTGGGCATCGACCTCACCCTCCCCTCTGCTCGGTAAGGGGAGCTTACCCCGTCTGCCCCGTGAACTGCCAGCCTTGGATGTAGAGCGCGGGCACAAGCTGGTAGAAGGTCCCGCTCGCCCCCTCGACGCAGGCCTCCCGCTCCCGGCCCACGCGCTGAATTTGGGAGAACGCGCGGACCATGCTGTCGAGCCAGCGCAAGTTGGGCACCGCGTGCTTGATCTTCCCGTCTTCGATGTAGAAAGTCCCGTAGCGGGTCATCCCCGTCATCACGGCCTGAGGCGGGTCGAGGAAGCCGTTCAGGTAGTGGAAGCGCTCGATCAGCAAGCCCCGCTCGCACCCCTCGATCATCTCGTCGAGGGAGGCGTCTCCGGGCTCCATGCACAGGAACCAGGGGAGGGCGCCGAAGCCGCTCCCCGGCGGCCCCGCGTGGCCCGTGCTCTCCGTCCCGGCCTCGTGCGCATCGAGGCGGTCGAACGCGACGCCTCGGGCTATCCCGCGCTCGATCAGCAGCAGCTTGCGTTTGGGCGTCCCCTCGAAGTCGAAGGGGAGCGACCCGATCTCGGGCTCTCGAAACGAGTCGTAGAGGGTGACGTTCTCCCCCAGGAGCTTCTGCCCGAGCTTGCCCGCCAGGAAGCTGCTCCCCTCCAGGAACGCCCGGGACCCGAACGCGATGAACGAGAGCCACTGCAGCACCTCCGCCACGCAGGGGGGCTTTAGGATCACGTCGTACGCCCCGACGGGGATCTCCTTTACGTCTTCGCAGCGGGCGCTCGTCTCCATCGCTCGGTGGGCGATCTTCTCGACGTCGAGCTGCGTGAAGTCGCGGGCGAAGCCGTCGGCCATCGCCAGGCCCGCCACCGCGTCCGCCGAGGCGCCCTTGGGTAGCGCCACGACCTTGAGGTACGCACCCGTAAGCGGCTGATAGGCCTCGACGCCGTTGGAGTTGACGACGGCGACCTCGCCGACGCTCGTCTGGAAGGTCCCCGAAAGCTCCCTCCCGGTGCGCTCCGCGGCTTGGAACGCCCGACGGAGGGCCTCGGCCCGCTCGAGGGGCGTCGTCCGGGCCGTCGTCTCGAAGAAGGTCTCGACCCGCTCGTAGGCGGCTCGGGGCGCGAAGTCGTCGAAGTGGGGATTTTCGGGCTGTTTGCGGCTGAGCTCGTGCGCCCGTTGTACAGCGTCCGCCCAGGCCTCGCGGTCGGAGGCGTGGACGCTGGCCACCCCCAGCCTGCGCCCGTTGGCGACGCGCACCCAGAGTTGGGCGTTCACCTCGGAGACGTTCTGTGTCACGGCCGAGGCCGCGTACCGCGTGAGATCGGAGCGCCCGCCGATGTACACGGCCTCCGTGCGCTCGGCAGGCGAGCGCTGGACCACCTCGCGGAGCCGCTCCAGCAGCGCATCCGGGCCGAGCAGCCCGCCCTCGCGTTGGACGTCCTCGGGGATCGCGATGTTCTTTCCCAAGGTCACGGTTATCGCCCTCCTCCCACCTTCACGCCGCGGAAGCGGGCGGGCGCCGCGCCGTGTCCTACGTGCATCGTCTGCATGGGCTCCCCCTTCCCGCAGTTCGTGAGCCCCCACATCCGCCACTCTCGGGGGTGGCAGACGGCGTCGCACGAGCCCCAGAACTGGGGCGTGATCCCGGTGTAGACGGGGTTCTTGAGCACCCGGCCCAGCCTGCCGTTTTGGATCTCCCAGGCGATCTCGCAGCCAAATTGAAAGTTCAAGCGGCGGTCGTCGATGCTCCAGGCCTTGTTCGTACACAAGAGGAGCCCCCGCTTCGTGTCCGCAATGAGCTCGTCCAATGAGGGCCCGTCGGGGTCGGGCTCGAGCGAGAGGTTGACCATCCGCACGATGGGGACGCGGTTCCAGCTCTCGGCCCGGCACGCGCCGGTGCTCCGCTGGCCGATGCGCGGGGCCGTGTCCCTGGAACTCAAATAGCCGACGAAGAGTCCCCGCTCGACGATGGGCCAGCGCTGGGCGGGCACCCCCTCGTCGTCGTACCCAAAAGACCCGAGCGCGCCGGGGATCGTGGCGTCGGCCGTGATCGTGACGTGCTCGGAGCCGTAGCGGAGCTTCCCCCGCTGATCGGGCGTGAGGAAGCTCCCGCCGGCGAAGCTGAGCTCCATTCCCAGGGCGCGATCCAGCTCCACGGGGTGGCCGCACGACTCGTGAATCTGCAGCGCGAGCTGGTTCGTGTCCAGAATAACATCGAACTCGCCCGTGGGGCAGGGCTCCGCCCGCAAGAGCTGGAGGGCCTCCTCGCGGATCCGCTCCGCGTTCTCCACCAATTGGAGGGATTCGATGAACTCGAAGCCGCGGGCGGCCGTGTCCCCGCCGTGGGCCGCCGGATAGGAGCGCTGCTGGACCTCCCCGTTCGCGACGGCCTTCACCTCCAAGCCGCCCCCGCTCTCCGTGATGCGCTGGGTGATCTCGGCCCCGTCGCTGCTCAGGAAGACTTTCTGGGCGGTGTGACAGTGCAAAGAGCTTTCGGCCGTCTGGACCTCGGGGGCCTTCCGTAATACCTCATCGGCCCGGAAGAGCAGCTCGAGTTTCCCGTCCAGGGGGACGGCGAAGGGGTCCCGCTCGCAGGGGGACTCGTACGTCCCGCGCTGGGGCTCCCAGTCGTCGAGCGTGACGGGCTCCTTGACGGTCAGCGAAGACGCTCTCGCGATCTCGAAGGCCCGTTTCGCGACCCGCTCGATCTCTTGCTCTGTGAGAAAGGGGCTGGCGGCAAACCCCCAAGCCCCCTTGTACAGCACCCGGATCCCGAAGCCCTCCTCTTGGTGTTGGGTGAGGGCAGCAACTTGGCCGTTCCTCACGAGAAGGCGCTCGGAGCGGTGGCGCTCCCAGCGGGCATCCGCATACGAGGCGCCCTGGGCTTTCAGCTTCTGAAGCGCCGCTTGGAGGGCTTCCTGCTCCTGTGGTTTCCTCACGGTTTGGATCCCCCCTTTCTCAGTTGAGACGGGAACGAGGGACTAGCCCAGATACGGCCTCCGCCAATCCCGCGCCGGGACGAGGGTCTCTTTAATAGCGCGGGGGCTCGTCCACCGCACGATGTTGAGCCAGAAGCCCGCCTTGTCGTTCGTCCCCGAGTGGCGAGCACCGCCGAAGGGCTGCCGCCCCACGATCGCGCCCGTCGGCTTGTCGTTGATGTAGAAGTTCCCCGCCGCAAAGCGCAGCACCCTTTCCGCCAAGGCGATCGCCCGACGATCTTTCGCGAAGATCGAGCCTGTCAGTCCATACTCTGTAGACTCGTCGCACAGCTGGAGCGTCTGCTCGTATTGGTCGTCGGGGTACACATACACGGTCAGCACAGGGCCGAAGATCTCCTCACAGATGAGCTTGCCGCGGGGGTTCTTTGTGAGAACGACCGTGGGGTGGACGAACCAGCCCTCCTCATCGCTGTACTCGCCGCCGTAGACGATCTCGTACTCGTCGGGGTGCGCTTTGGCGTGTTCAATATACGAGACAATCTTCTCGTAGGCGTCCTGGGTGATGATCGCGCCCATGAACACACTCAGATCTTCCACGGGGCCCACTTTCAGCTTGGGCAGCTCGTCGAGCATCCTCTGCTGGATCGTGGGCCACAGACTCTCCGGGACGTACATTCGGGATGCAGCCGAGCACTTCTGGCCTTGGTACTCGAACGCTCCCCGCAAAGTGTTGGCCACGACCTCCTCGGGGTCGGCGGAGAGGTGCACGAAGATGAAGTCCTTGCCACCCGTCTCGCCCACGATCCGCGGGAACGTCTTATAGCGGGACAAGTTTTGGCCGATCTTCTGCCAGAGCTGTACGAGGGTCTCGTAGCTGCCGGTGAAGTGCAAGCCCGCAAAATCGGGGTGGTTCAGCACGACGTCCCCGTGCCGCCCGGAGAAGGGCACGAACTGCACCACACCCGGCGGCAGACCCGCTTCCATCAAGACCTGCATGATGCGATAGTTGGCCAGGAGTACCGAGCGGGACGGCTTCCAGAGCGCGACGTTCCCCACCAGTGCCGGGGCCGTGGGGAGGTTGCCCCCGATGGAGTAGAAGTTAAAAGGTGGGATCGCCAACACGAAGCCCTCCAGGGGTCGCCAATCGAGTCGGTTGATCTCGCCCGGGGCTTGGTCGGGCTGCTGTTCATACAAGAACTGCATGTAGTAGGCGTTGAAGCGCCAAAAATCGACGAGTTCGGCCAAGTCGATCTCGGCCTCGAACGGGGTTTTGGACTGGTTGGCCATGATGGCCGCGATGTTCTCAATTCTGTAAGGCCCCGCGAGCAGGTCCGCCGCCCGGCGGAAGACGGCCGCCCGCTGGTAGCCGTCGAGCGCGGCCCACTCCTCTTGTGCTCGCAAAGCGCCCTCGATCGCCCGCTCCAGCTCTTGTTCTCGGGCCAGGTGCACCCGGGCGAGCACCCTCTGATGGTCGTGCGGCGAGCGCACCTCGTAGATCTCGCCCGTCTCGACGGGCTCTCCGTCGATGATGAGCGGGATCTCTTCCGTCTTCTGCTGGAGTTCGTCCAGCTTCTGCAGCAATTGCTCGCGCTCCGGGGTGCCGGGCGCGTAGCTCAAGATGCGGTCCATCTCGTTCTTTGGCGTTCCGAAGTCCCAGCGGATTTCCATGGACGTTCCTCCCCTTCAGCAGTTCTCGCTACGATGCGGTTTCCATAGCCCACGACGGGGCGTAACGTCATGATAGCAGGGGAGAAATCGACTGACCAAATCCCCCGGTCCCTCCGGCGAACCCGTTTTTCGTCGGGGGGACGGAGTCGACCGGGTCGGGATGGGGTCTCCCGCGCAGCCGTCAGGGTGTACTTGTGGAACGGGATAGGGCCGGACTATACTTAACAAGCTTAACGACACGGAATCGGGCGGTGAGATCGAGCGAAACGATGGGGAGCAAGCAGGCAGCGGAAGGAGGCGATGAGCGGATCGAGCGCTTCGTCCGGGAGCTCAGTCAGGTGGGGGGCGCGGCCTCCGTGCTCGACCCCGAAGGGGCTCCGAGCCGCATCGCCGCGTTGCTCAAGGAGCGGAAGGCCCAGAAGGTCATGCTCGATCCCGGCTCCCTGCCGAGGGAGCTCCCCTTGAAAGCCTTGAGAGATCGGCTCACGGAGGAGGGATTCGAGGTCCTGGAGGGGTTCGGGGAGGACGTATCCGCCCTTCGGGACGCGGCAGCGGGGGTGACGGGGGCGCTCGCCGCCGTGGCCGACTCCGGAACGCTGCTGCTGGGCGGGGCTCCCCGAGGCGGGTGGCAGTGGGCCAGCCTGCTTCCGCCGCTGCACATCGCCGTGATCCGCGCCGATCAGATCCGCCCCACCCTCGATGAGGCCCTCCGCGCGCTGCGGGAGCACTCTCAAGAGGGCGGGGAGGAGTTCGTCTGGATCACGGGACCGAGCCGCACGGCGGACATCGCCATCACCTTGCTCTTGGGGATGCACGGCCCCCGAGAGCTGCACGCGGTGATCCTGTCTTGACCCGAGACCTTCCGGCGGAGATCCATAGCGCCCTGAACGACGAGGCTCTTCAGCAGGCCCTGGGGACGTTCACCCAAGCGGTGGGGTTCCTGCGGGCCCAGGCAATAGGAGAACTGTCCGACTACGAGGCGCTGCGCGAGCGGGCCCGCCGCATCAAGGCCGAGACGATCCGAAACCTCGACGAACACCTCGAACGCCTCCGGGAGAACGTGGAAGCCCGCGGCGGCCGCGTGGTGTTCGCCCGCGACGGCGAGGAGGCCCTCCGCTATATTCGAGATCTCGCCCGCGCCCACGGCGTCCGGCGGATCGTGAAGTCGAAGTCGATGACCGCGGAGGAGATCGGGCTCACGGAACACCTGGAGGCCGAGGGCTTACGCGTTTGGGAGACGGACCTGGGGGAGCGGATCGTGCAGCTGGCCCGTGAGCGGCCCTCCCACCTCATCGGGCCCGCGCTCCACAAGACCCTGGAGGAGGTGCGCGAGGTCTTCCGGCGCTGGCTCGATCTCGACGATCCCCCGCAGGAGCCCAAGGAGCTGGCCCGGCTGGCCCGGACGGCCCTGCGGGACGCGTTTTTCGAGGCCGAGATGGGGATCACGGGGGTCAACTTCGCCGTGGCCGAGACCGGGCATCTGGTGCTCGTGGAGAACGAGGGGAACATCCGCCTGACGGCCCGGCTGCCCCGAGTGCACGTCGCCCTCATGGGCTGGGAGAAGGTCGTCCCCTCGTTGGACGATCTGGCGGTGTTTCTCAAGCTCCTCCCCCGCAGCGGGACGGGCCAGAAGCTCACGAGCTACGTCTCGTTCTTTATGCCCACCCCCGACCTGCATCTGGTCCTCTTGGACAACGGACGGACCCGCCTGCGGGAGGATCCCGAGCTGCGCGAGGCCCTGTACTGCATCCGCTGCGGGGCCTGCCTGGACAGCTGTCCCTCCTATCAAGCCGTGGGCGGGCACGTCTTCGGGGGAAGCGTCTACATGGGCGGGATCGGGGCGGCTTGGACCGCGGGAATCGGGAGTCTCAAGGAAGCCGCCGAGTTCCACGGGCTGTGCACGAGCTGCGGGCGCTGCACCGAGGTCTGTCCCGTCCGAATCGACATCCCCTGGCTCAACACCGTGATCCGGAGCCGCGCCCTGCGGCTCGAGAACCCAAAGCACCGCCGGGCCGCGAGGGTGTTGGGGGAGATCGACCGCTGGGCGCGCTGGGGGAGCTTCTTCGCGCCGCTCAGCAACCTCCTATTGGGCTCGAGGATCGGGAAGCTTCTCGCAGCCCGGCTGCTGGACCTGGACCCTCGGCGGAGGCCCCCGAAGTTCGCGCGGCCCACCTTCCGTGCACGAGCGCGGATGCGCTCCCGATCCGAGCAGAAGACCTCGACGGCAACGACAACCGAAGGCGTAAAACTCTTCGTGGACTGTTTTATAAACCACTTCGAGCCGGAGGTCGGGCTGGCGACGCTGCGGGTCCTGGAACGCCTCGGGGTTCGGGTGGAGCTCGCGGAGAACGTCTGCTGCGGGCGGGCGGCGCTCTCCCAGGGGCTCCTCGACCGAGCCCGATCTCTGGCGAAGGCGAACGCGCGCCGCTTCCTCCCCGAGCTGCGTGGGGGCGCGACGATCGTGGGGATCGAGCCCAGCTGCGTCGCCGCGCTGCGCTCGGAGTACCGCCATCTCCTCCCCGCGGAGGAGGCCCGCCCCTTCGAGGAGCGGGTGCTTGATGTGATGGAATATCTGGCCCGTCCGGAGATCTCTGAACGCCTCTCCCGGCTCCTCCCGGGTGGACCCGAGAACGGGAGGGAGAAGGGGAAGCAGATCATCTATCACGGCCACTGCCAGCAGAAGGCCCTCGGCGTCCACCGTGAGATCGTCGCGTTCCTCCAGAGCGTCCCCGGCCTGGAGGTCAAGGCGGTGGAGGTGGCCTGCTGCGGGATGGCCGGTTCGTTCGGGTATAAACGCGAGTTCTCGGAGCTCTCGCGGCACCTGGGGCGAAGGCTCACCAGACTTGTGGAAGCGCAGGAGGGGGAGCCCACGGCGTGCGGGTTCTCGTGTCGGACGCAGCTTCGGGACCTTTTGGGCCTGCGCGTCCGGCACCCCGTCGAGATTCTCGAGGAGATCTTATCGCAAGGACAACGGAGGGAGGGCTTATGACTGGGACGCAGCTCTGGGACTGCACGGGCAAGGTGGCCTTGGTCACGGGAGGCGGGCGGGGGATCGGGCGGGCGATCGCCTTGGCTTTAGCGGACGCAGGAGCCGACGTGGTCCCCACCAGCCGAACCCAAAGCGAGATCGAGCGGGTGGCGGGCGAGATTGAGACCCGAGGCCGCCGGACCCTGGTGCAGACCTGCGACGTGAGCGATCCTCCTCAGGTGGAGAAGCTCGTCCGGCGGGTGATCGACGAGCTGGGGCGGGTGGACGTGTTGGTCAACGCCGCGGCGATCAGTCCTTTGTGGAAGCGCATGGAGGAGGTGACGGAGGCCGAGTGGGACCGGATCATGAACGTAAACCTCCGAGGGGCGTTTCTGATCAGCCGCGAGGTGGGCAAAGCGATGCTCGAACAAGGGAGCGGCTCCATCGTGCACATCGCCTCGATCGCGGGCTTGAAGGGGGTGACCCACTTCGGGGTCTACGCGGTGAGCAAGGCGGGGTTGATCGGGCTGGTGCGGGTCCTGGCGCGGGAGTGGGCCCCTCAAGTGCGGGTGAACGCGATCGCGCCGGGGTGGGTGCGCACGGACATGGCGAAGCCCGTGCTGGAGCATCCCGAGATCTCGAAGGGGCTTCTGCGGGAGATCCCCTTAGGGCGCTTTGCGGAGCCCGAGGAGATCGCGCCCCTGGCCGTGTACTTGGCCTCGGACGCCTCGAGGTTCGCCACCGGACAGGTCTTCGTGGTGGACGGAGGGCAGCTGGTGTAGGGTGGCTCCAGAGGTCTGGCGGTGCATTTAGAGGGGCTTTGCGGGGACGGCGTGAGACGCTTGACAGCCCCGTAAACTCCGGCTAAACTACACGGCGCACAGGCGCCCGTAGCTCAGTGGATAGAGCGCTGGCCTCCGGAGCCAGAGGTCGCAGGTTCAAATCCTGCCGGGCGTACCATCTGTATAGGGCGTTGCCGGAGTGAAGCACCCGGTAGTTTCAACGGTAGAGAGGACGCCGGATTATTAGATTATACGACGTACTCGACAGTTTGCGAGTAGATGACCGACCCCGATCCCAGGGTCGGTCTTTCTCTGTGTCCTGATGGCCTAGTGAAAGGAACGACCCCTTTTTCGGTAGAGGAAGGAGCCCTCAGGAGACATCCATGAACGCCTATCTGGCGCTCGAGGACGGGACGGTCTTCGCGGGCGAGCCCCTGGGGGCCCGGGGCACCGTCTGCGGTGAAGTCGTGTTTAACACAGGGCTTACGGGCTACGTCGAGGTGCTCACCGACCCCTCCTACGCGGGCCAGATCGTGGTCATGACCGCGCCCCACATCGGGAACGTGGGGGTCACCTACGAGGACCTCGAGGCCGAGGAGCCCCACCTCCTCGGCTTCGTCGTCCGCGAGGCGAGCCCCGTCGTCTCCAACTGGCGCGCCCATCTCTCCTTGGATGATTTTTTGAAAGCTCACGGCATCGTGGGGATGACGGAGGCGGACACCCGCGCGCTCACCCGCCACATCCGCGAATGGGGCGCCCTGCGCGCGTGTCTCTCCTCGGAGATCGCGAACCCCGAAGCGCTCGTTGAGAGAGCCCGGGAGACGCCCCCGATCTCCGAGCTGCCCCTGGTCGAGGAGGTTACGAGCCCCGAGCCCCGGCTCTGGGACGATCCCACCGACCCCGCCTGGCTTCCGTCGGTTTCACGATCGCACGCAAAAGAGCTGCACGTGGTCGCCTACGACTTCGGGATCAAGCACAACATCCTGCGGCACCTGAGGGATCGGGTGGGGCGCGTGACGGTCGTGCCCGCCCACACCCCTGCGGAGCGCGTCCGGCGCCTGCGGCCCGACGGCGTCTTCCTCTCGAACGGCCCCGGCGACCCGACAAGCCTCCCTCGGGCCGTGCGGGAGATCGAGAAGCTCCTCGCGTGGGAGATCCCCGTCTTCGGGATCTGCCTGGGACACCAGCTCTTGGGGCTGGCCCTCGGGGCGCGGGCTTATAAACTGAAGTTCGGCCACCACGGGGCGAACCAGCCCGTGAAAGATCTGCAGACGGGCCGCGTCGAGATCACCACCCACAACCACAACTACGCTCTTGCGAACCTCCCCTCCCAGCTCGAGGTGACCCACATCAACCTCAACGACGGCACGATCGAGGGGATGCGCCACCGAGAACTCCCCCTGTTCAGCGTGCAGTACCACCCCGAGGCCGCGCCCGGGCCCCACGACTCCCTCGGGCTCTTCGATCGCTTCGTCCGGATGATGCTGCAACACCGACGGAAGCCGAAGGGAGAGGCACAGGGTGCCGAAGCGGACGGACCTTAAGCGGGTTTTGGTGATCGGCTCCGGCCCCATCGTGATCGGCCAGGCCGGGGAATTTGACTATTCGGGCACCCAAGCCTGCAAGGCCCTCCTCGAGGAAGGCTATGAAGTGATCCTCGTCAACAACAACCCGGCCACGATCATGACCGACCCCGAGTTCTCCACCCGGGTCTATCTCGAGCCCCTGATCCCCGAGGTCTTGGAAGAGATCATCAAGAAAGAGCGACCGGACGCGCTCCTGCCCACGGTGGGGGGCCAGACGGCGATCAACCTGGCCGTGGCCCTCTCCGAGAACGGGGTGCTGGAGCGCTACGGGGTGGAACTCATCGGCGCCCGCGTGGAGGCCCTTGAGCTGGCGGAGGACCGTCGGCAGTTCCAGGAGGCGATGGATCGGGCGGGCGTGCCCACGCTCCGCGGCGAGCTCGTCGGCTCCGTGTCCGAAGCGGAGCGGGCCGTAAAGCGCCTGGGGCTTCCGGTGGTGGTGCGCCCCTCGTTCACGCTGGGCGGCGGGGGCGGGGGCTTCGCCCGCACCGAGGAGGAGTTCCGCGCGATCGTGGAGCGGGGTCTGGCCGAAAGCCCCGTCCATCAAGTGCTCGTCGAGGAGTCCGCCCAGGGGTGGAAGGAGTTCGAGCTGGAGGTGATGCGGGATCGGGCGGACAACGTGGTGATCGTCTGTTCCATCGAGAACTTCGACCCCATGGGGGTTCACACGGGGGACTCGATCACGGTCGCCCCGGCGCAGACCCTCACGGATCGGGAGTACCAGCGCCTGCGGGATCTTTCCATAAAAGTGATGCAGGCCGTAGGGGTGGAGACGGGCGGCTCGAACATCCAGTTCGCCGTCCACCCCCATACGGGCCGGGTGGCGGTCATCGAGATGAACCCGCGGGTCTCGCGCAGCTCGGCGCTCGCCTCCAAGGCCACGGGGTTCCCCATCGCCAAGATCGCCGCGAAACTCGCCGTGGGCTACACCCTCGACGAGCTGCCCAACGACATCACCCGAACGACGAAAGCGTCCTTCGAGCCCACGATCGATTACTGCGTGGTGAAGATCCCGCGCTGGGACTTCCCGAAGTTCCCGGGGGCCTCCCGGCGGTTGGGGACGGAGATGAAGTCCGTGGGCGAGGTCATGGCCCTCGGGCGCACCTTCAAGGAAGCGCTCCAGAAGGCGATCCGCTCCTTGGAGATCGGCGCGCCCGGGCTGGTGGACCCCTACGGCGGCCAGCGGCTCCTCCTCCCCGAAGCCCTTCGAGAAGAGCTGGCTACCCCCACCCCGGATCGGGTCTTTCGCCTCTACGGCGCGCTGCGGGCCGGGATCTCCCCGGAGACGATCCACGAGTGGACCGGGATCGACCCCTGGTTCCTCGCCCAGATGAAGCAGATCGCGGACCTCGAGGGGGAGCTTCGCGCGCATGCCCTCGAGGCGGTCCCGAAGGAGCTGCTGTGGAAGGCCAAGCGGTACGGCTTCTCCGACGAAGGGCTCGCCCGCCTGTGGGGCACTTCGGCGGCGCGGGTGCGATCGCGGAGGGAAGCCCTCGGTGTGCGGCCCGCGTACAAGACGGTGGACACCTGCGCGGCGGAGTTCGAGGCCGAGACCCCGTACTTCTACTCGGCGTACGAGCCCTACTGCGAGGCCCGGCCCTCCTTCCGTCGCAAGGTCTTAATCCTGGGAGGCGGCCCCTACCGCATCGGCCAGGGGATTGAATTTGACTACTGCTGCGTTCAGGCAGCCTTCGCCCTCCGGGAACTGGGCTACGAGGCGCTCTTCCTCAACTGCAACCCGGAGACCGTCTCCACGGACTACGACACCTCGGACAAGCTCTACTTCGAGCCCGTCACCCTCGAGGACGTCCTAAACGTCGTGGAGCTTGAAAAACCCGAAGGGGTGATCGTGCAGTACGGGGGGCAGACGCCCCTGCGCTTGGCCCGGGGGCTTCAGGAAGCGGGCGTGCCCATCTGGGGGACGCCGCCGG
>Ga0256839_1001364_pt1 | contig 29694 bp, 24 predicted proteins | sample 354166metaG_FD_185968 | JGI IMG/M metagenome (GOLD analysis project Ga0256839, IMG submission 185968) | Hydrothermal vent microbial communities from Mid Atlantic Ridge, Atlantic Ocean - 354-166 | ecosystem: Environmental > Aquatic > Marine > Hydrothermal vents | place: Atlantic Ocean: Mid... | reverse complement strand
CGGCCTTCTTGGCTGCGGCTTTCTCGGCTGCGGCTTTCTCGGCTGCGGCTTTCTCGGCTGCGGCTTTCTCGGCTGCGGCTTTCTCGGCTGCGGCTTTCTCGGCCGCCTCGTGCCCTTCGCTTCCGGTTTCACCGCCTTCGGGCGCAGGCCCCGGTATCGGCGACTTCGGTGCCGGCGGGGCACTCGGCGGCGGCTGGTCGTCCGGCTTGCCGCGCAGCAATTTGATCAAACTGCGCCACAGATCACGCAGGAAGCGGTACAGAGCCAGCGCCATGGATGCGATGAAAATCCGGATGAAGGTGATCCCCGACCAGATGTAGTCGAGTACGGACTTGTCATCATCCCTGTCATCGAGGTCATCGAAGTCATCACCTTCGAGTATGGGGTCATAAGGCAAGTCGCCATAGACCGCCTGGCCACTCGGACCGATGGTCTTTTCGGCAAAAGCCTTGCGCACACTGATCGCGCCCAGAGGTATGACGACGAGGGTCAACACCGTAGAAACGAGCACGCCGAAGGCGAGGGATATGGCCATGCCCTTGAAGATGGGATCGAAGATGATGACGCCGGAGCCGCCCACCAACGCCAGCGCCGTGACCAGAATGGGCCGGGTACGCGCCTTGCAGGCCAGCAATACCGAGTCGGTTACAGGGCGTCCGGCCTCGACCTCGTGGCGGGTGAAATCGACGAGCAGGATCGAGTTGCGCACGATGATGCCCGCCAGTGCAATGAACCCGATCATCGAGGTGGCGGTAAATTCGGCACCAAACAGCCAGTGGCCGGGCACAATACCCACCAGGGTCAAAGGAATCGGCGCCATGATGACCGCCGGCAGGCTGAAGTTGCCGAATTCCATCACCACCAGCATGTAGATGAGGATGATGGCAGCAGCAAAGGCCATGCCCATGTCGCGGAAGGTTTCATAGGTGACGGTCCATTCTCCGGCCCATTCAAAGGCGGAATGCTCGTCATTTTCCGGCGGGCCGGTCCAGGTGCCAACCAGTTCGACGCCGTCCGGAGCCGTGTAATCCTTGAGGTAATCCATGACATCGAACATGCCGTAGATGGGCGCGCCCAGACGGCCGGTGGTTTCGCCGGTCACGTATTCGACGGTGCGCAGATCCTTGTGGTAGATGACCGGTTCCTGCTCACCCTGGTAGAAATCACCCAGTTCACCCAGTGGCACGGTAAAACCGTACTGGCTGCTCACCGGTATCTCCTTCAGGCGCGGCAGGTCCGCACGGGCCTCGTAAGGCACCTGGATCACCAGGAAGGTCGGCTCCAGCTTGTAGCCGCTCTTGACATCGCCAAGCACGAAATCGCCCAGAGCCATGCGCAGGGTGCGGTTGATGGTATCCACCGAGATACCGCGGCGCACGGCCTTCTCGCTGTCCACCTCGAAACGCCAGATGCTGTAGGGTTCGGTCATCAGCGTATCGACATCGGTGATGTTCGGCGAACGCATGAACATCTGCTCCAGGTCCCGCGCCACCTGCCGTCGAATGTCGTCGTCCGGCCCATAGACTTCGGCCACCACCGATTGCAGCACCGGCGGTCCGGGCGGCATTTCCACCACCTGAATGCGCACATCGTCACGGCCGTCGATGACCTCGAGCAACTGCAGGCGCACCTCTTCGGCGATCTCATGACTGCTGCGGTGCCGTTGCTTCTTGTCCAGCAACTGCACCTGGATGTCGGCTTCCCAGGGTTGTTTGCGCAGGTAGTAGTGGCGCACCAGTCCATTGAAGTTGAACGGGGATGCGGTACCCACATAGGTCTGCAGTGCGGTCACTTCCGGCACCTTGAGCAGGGTGTCGGCCAGTTCATTGACCAGGCTGGCGGTCACCGGCAGGGCAGTGCCTTCCTTCATGTTGATGACGATGTTGAATTCCGGCTTGTTGTCCAGCGGCAGCATCTTCACCGGAACGCTTTTGGTGTAGAACAGGAACACCGAAAGGAAGAACACGACGAACAGGCTGATCAGAAAAATCCTTCCCACCGATTTGCGGGTGATCAGGGGGATCAGAATCCTGCGGAACAGCCGGCCAAGCCACTCGTTCTGCTTGTGCTCCGAACGCTCCATGTCCTGCAGTTTTTCCATCGACGGCTTGATCCGCATTGCCAGCCAGGGAGTGAAGATGAATGCCGCAAACACCGAGAAGAGCATGGCGAAGGAACCCAGCGCAGGGATCGGTTCCATGTACGGCCCCATCATGCCGCGTACGAAGCCCATCGGCAGCAGCGCGGCGATGACGGTGAAGGTGGCGAGAATGGTGGGGTTGCCCACCTCGCGCACGGCGTCGATGGCGACATCGGTATCCGTGCTCTCGTCGAGCAGCCAGCGCCGATAAATGTTCTCGACGACCACGATGGCGTCATCCACGAGTATTCCGATGGAGAAGATCAGTGCGAACAGGCTCACGCGGTCGATGGTGTAGCCACTGATCAACGCATAAAAAACGGTGATCAGGATGACCACGGGGATCACGATCATCACCACCACCGCCGGCTCCCAGCGGAAATTGAGCGCGGCCCAGATCAGCACCACCACGATGGCGGTGGCAATGAACAGCTTGAGGATCAGTCCGTTGACCTTGTCCTTGGCGGTCTGGCCGTAGTTGCGGGTGACCGAAACTTCCACATTGTCGGGAATGATGTTGCCCTTGAGTGTCTCGACCTTTTCGAGGATGTCCTGCGCCACGGTGACGCCATTGGACCCTTTCTTCTTGGCCAGCGCCACGGTCACTGCCGGGGTGGCGTAGGCTTCCCGGCCGCTGGGCGGCAAGTGATCGGGCTGGGTGTAGAAATTGACGATATGACGGGCATCCGCCGGCTCCGCCACGACCTTGGCAATGTCGCGCACATAGACCGGCGAGCCGTCCTGAATGGCCACCACCAGACCTTCCACATCCTGCACCGTTTTCAGGAAGGCACCGGTATAAACATTGGAGCTGGTGTTGTCGGTTTCGATGGCGCTGAGGCCGAGTTCGCTGTTCGCGGTGCGGATGGTGTTGGCGATCTGATCCAGCGTGATGTCGTAGCCGGCCAGCCGTTCCGGCAAAACCTGGATCTTGAGTTGATCACGCCGCCCCCCGACCACAAACCCCTGACTGGTGTTCTCGACGGTACTCAAGGCCTGAAGCACATCCAGCGCAACCAGGCGCAGAGCAGCATCGTCCATCTCGTCGGACCACAGGGTCAGCGTCACCACCGGCACATCGTCGACGCCCTTGGGCTTGACCAGCGGCTGTTCCACGCCCGGCGGGATACGGTCCATATTCGAGGCCAGTTTGTCATAGACCTTGACCAGCGATTCGGTCATGTCCTCGCCCACATCGAATTGCACGGTGACCATGCCCTGTCCGCGCATCGAGGCCGAGTAGACATGATCGACGCCCTCGATTTCGCTCATGATGCGTTCCAGAGGTTCCGTGGCCAGGCGCGAGACCTGACGCGCCGAAGCGCCGTCGTAGCGGACGAAGATGTCCACCATCGGCACGGAAATCTGGGGGTCTTCCTGCCGAGGAGTCAGAATCACACCCATGATGCCGAGGATGAAGCAGGAGATCAGCAACATCGGCGACAACGGCGAATGAATGAACATCTTCGCCAGGTTGCCGGCAATGCCCAGAGGCTTCTTCTTTTGGGAATGGTTATTCTGTTCTGTCATGGTCCTCGGCCGTGTTGTTCAGTGGAAGATCGGGGCGAGACCGGCTCAGCCCTTGCTCTCTTCGTCACTGCCTTGTCCATCATCGGCGGTGGGTGACCATCCAGAGCGGATGTTCTTGGGTGGCGAACTGATGATGCGGTCGCCGGGGTTAATGCCCGAAAGCACCGTCACGCGCGTATCGTCGAAATCGATCCCGAGGCGCACCAGCCGCATCCGTGCCTTGTTGTCCTCGTCGAGCACATAGACGCTCGGCAGGCTGCCACGACGGATGACCGCATCCTTGGGTATGACCGGCATCGGCTTGCGGCTGGATGTGACATCCTTGATCGTCACTTCGGCATACAGCCCCGGCCCGCCCGGAGTGCCTTCCGGCAAATCGAACTTGACGGTAACCGTGTGCTTCTTGGAGTCGGCCACTGGATAGATCTGAGCCACCCGCGCCTTGGTGTGTACATTGCCGATGTCGAGTTTCACATCCACATACTGACCCTTGGCCAGACCGATGATCAGGCGCGCCGGCACCTCCGCCTGGATGCGCAGGTACTGGGTCAGCGCAAAGCGTACCAGCGGCACGCCCGGCTGTACGGTGTCGCCCACCTCGACCATCTTGCGCACCAGTTGCCCGTCAAACGGTGCGATCGCCCGCGCATCACGCAGCTTGGCATCGATTTCTTCCAGCATGGAACGGGCGCGCAGTACCGCTGCCTCGGCCTGCTTGACCTGGGAGACAGAGGAAAACAGTTCGGCATGGCGTTCGACACTGGGGTCGCCATAGCCCATCCAGTCACCGACGTTGCGGGTGAACAGATTATCGAACAGGGTCGGCATGCCCATGCCCGGCATGGTACTCGGGCTTTTCGAGCGCGGTGCAATCAGTTCCCGGTTGTACTGAACCTGTGCATTGCGCAGATTGGCTTCGGCATTGGCCAGCTGAGCCAGGGCCGCCCGGCGCTTGGCCACCAGATCATCGTCGTTGATCGCCACCAGCAGGCTGCCCTTCTTGAAGAAATCGCCCTCGGAACCCGCGATGTATTGCACCCGCCCGGGAATCTGGGCGCTCAGCGTCACCTCCTTGAAGGGGATGATGGTGCCACCGATCTTGATCTTGTTGGCCACCTCGGCGGCCTCCACCGTCATCAGCTGCCATGCGGAGGCAGGAGCGGCGAAAGCGGTCAGCGAACAGGCAACCAGCAGTGCGGAATATCGGGAGAGGCTTCTAATCATTGTTTTTTCAACCGTTTATCGTGGTACCCGGCAGTCGTCCATGCCATCGGCAACGACCGCCCGCCAGCCAGCACCAGACGGAGGGAACTCGGGCATCAAGCGCTGGAGTCTATCAAGATTACAAAAACCACGCATTGACTTCGATTTATTTTTTTAGTGCGGGCCAATGCCTTTGGCGGTGGTTTGATCAAGTATATTAGCTTATTAGCATATAATCAATCGGGTATTCAGCCATCTGACGAAAAACTGCGCACTATCCACTCGGCCAGCAGCAGGTCTTCCGGGTGCGTGATCTTGATATTGCGCCGGTCTCCTCGTACCAGGCGCGGTGAATAGCCGGCCAATTCCATCGCCGATGCATCGTCGGTCAGTGGAGCGTCATCGGATATGGCCAGCTCCAGGGCCTTGATGAGCAGGTAAAGCCTGAAGGCTTGCGGTGTAAGGGCCTGCCACAAGCCGTCTCGCGGCACGGTATCGAGCACTCGGGGTGGAGCCTTGCCCGTCGAGTCGCTGCGCTTGAGCGTATCGGCCACCGGCGTGGCCAGCAGGGCTCCGTTGTCATCCTCCAGGGCCTGATCGATGAGCCGATCCAGGTCCTCCTCCAGCAGAAACGGCCGCACCGCGTCATGGACCAGCACCAACGCATCGGTACCCAGATGGCCATGAAGCCTGAGCAATGCGGCATGGACAGAGTGCAGCCGTTCAACGCCTCCGGTGCTAAGCAGCAGCGGCTTTTGGTGCTGGAAGCCCAGTCGCTGCCAGCGATCGTCCTGAGGCGCCAGCGCCAGCACGGCGCCTTCGACACGCGGATGATCGAGCAGTTGGAAGAGGCTGTGTTCGAGCAGGCTGCGGCCACCGACCCGCAGGTATTGCTTGGGAAGATCGGCGCCCATGCGCCGTCCGACGCCACTGGCGGGCACCACCGCCCAAACCGGAAGGCTCATCGGCCCTGACCCTCTGGCTGGGGGCGACCGATGATCTGGTAGAAGGTTTCCCCCTTGCGCACCATGCCCAGATCCTGCCTGGCTTGCTCCTCGTAGGCGTCAAAGCCCTGCTGCAGGTCGAGCACCCTCGCCTCCAACCGGCGGTTGCGCACCTCGAGTTCGCGCAGCCGCTGCTTCTGTCGCTCGAGCTCCTTGCTCAGCTGCACCACTTCGGACAGACTGCCGTCTCCGAACCACAGGCGGTACTGCAGCGTGACAAATGCCAGCGCCAGCGCGAGCAGCAGCCATTTCATCGCGTGTCGGGCGCGCCAGAGCGCCGCGGATCAGAGACTTCGGAAGGCGCTTTTGCCGGGAAAGCGGGCCTGATCGCCCAGCAGTTCCTCGATGCGCAACAGCTGGTTGTACTTGGCCACCCGGTCGGAACGGGACAGGGAACCGGTCTTGATCTGACCGCTGTTGGTGGCCACGGCGAGATCGGCGATGGTGACATCCTCTGTTTCCCCGGAACGGTGTGAGACCACCGCAGTATAGCCCGCATCATGGGCCATCGAAATGGCATCCAGAGTTTCGCTGAGGGTACCGATCTGGTTGAACTTGATGAGGATGGAATTGGCGATCTTTTCCTCGATACCGCGCTTGAAGATTTCGGTATTGGTCACGAACAGATCATCGCCGACCAGTTGCACGCGCTGCCCCAATGCCTCGGTGAGTCTGGCCCAGCCTTCCCAGTCGTTTTCGGCCATGCCGTCCTCGATACTGATGATCGGATACTGATCGACCCAGCCCTTGAGGTATTCGGTGAACCCAACGGCATCGAAACTGCGATTTTCCGACGCCAGCACATAGTGACCGTCCGAGTAGAACTCGGAGCTGGCGGCATCGAGTCCCAGGCAGATGTCGTCACCGGGCTTGAAGCCGGCCAGTTCGATGGCCTCCAGAATCACTTCGATGGCTTCCTCGTTGGCCGACAGGTCAGGCGCGAAGCCCCCCTCATCGCCAACCGCAGTGTTGAGGCCGCGCCCGGAAAGCACGGATTTCAGCGCATGAAACACCTCGGTGCCGTAACGCAGGGCTTCGGAGAAACGCGGCGCACCGACCGGAAGTATCATGAACTCCTGAAGATCGACGCTGTTGTCGGCATGTTCGCCTCCGTTGATGATGTTCATCATCGGTACCGGCAGGGTTACCGCCGCATCACCGCCGAGGGAACGGAACAGCGGCAGACCGCTGGATACCGCCACCGCATGGGCATTGGCCAACGATACCGCGAGTATGGCGTTGGCACCCAGGCGGCTTTTGTTGTCCGTGCCGTCGAGTTCGATCATCGCCTGATCGAGCGCGCGCTGATCCTGTGGATCGAAACCCCGCACGCACTCGGCAATCTCTGCATTGACATGGCCGACGGCCTTGAGCACGCCCTTTCCGCCGTAACGGGCCGGGTCGCCATCACGCAATTCGATGGCTTCGCGTTCGCCGGTGGAAGCACCGGAAGGCACCGCGGCGCGGCCGATGCTGCCGTCGGACAGACTGACTTCCGCTTCCACGGTCGGATTGCCCCGGGAATCGAGTATCTCCCGGCCCTTGATTCGAGTAATGCTCGTCATGTGTTTCTCCTTGAGATCAGATTGCTGATGGGTGCCCGCCGGTGATCGATGACGAGCTTTACCGGCTACATGAACCCCTGTTCATGCAGCGTCTGGGATTTGACCGTCCGGTCGAGGGCTTTCAAAACCTCGAGCAGACTGCGCATCTGGCCAAGCGGCCAGGCATTGGGGCCGTCACTGAGGGCTGCGTCCGGGTCGGGATGGGTTTCCATGAACAGCCCGGAGACACCCGCGGCCACTGCCGATCGGGCGAGGACCGGCACGAACTCGCGCTGCCCGCCGCTGCGGCTGCCCTGCCCGCCCGGCAACTGCACCGAATGGGTGGCGTCGAACACCACGGGAACGCCGGTCTCGCGCATCACCGCCAGGGCGCGCATGTCGGAGACCAGATTGTTGTAACCGAAGCTGACACCGCGCTCACAGGCCATGATCCGGTCATTGCCGGTGGCCCGGGCCTTGTCGATGACGTGTTTCATGTCCCAGGGGGCGAGAAACTGCCCCTTCTTGATGTTGACCGGCTTTCCGGCGGCGGCGACCCGCTGGATGAAGTTGGTCTGGCGGCAGAGGAAGGCCGGAGTCTGCAGCACATCGACCACGGACGCCACCTCGTCGATCGGCGTGTCCTCATGGACATCGGTCAGCACCGGTACTCCGACCTCGGCGCGTACCCGTTCGAGGATACGCAAGCCCTGTTCGAGGCCCGGCCCGCGAAAACTGTCGCCGCTCGAGCGATTGGCCTTGTCGAAGGAAGACTTGTAGATGAAAGGGATACGGAGATCCTCACAGATCCGTTTCAACTGGGCCGCGGTCTCCAGGGCCAGCGCCTCGGATTCGATGACACAGGGGCCGGCAATCAGAAACAGCGGACGGTCCAGCCCGGCTTCGAACCCGCAGAGCTTCACGCCTGGGCCTCGGAGGCATTGGCCAGTTGTTCCAGCTCCTGCTTGTGTTCCTGCTGATATTTCAATGCCGCGCTGACGAAACTCTTGAACAGCGGGTGTCCTTCACGCGGCTGTGAGGTGAATTCCGGATGGAACTGGCAGGCCACGAACCACGGGTGGTCGGAAAGCTCGATCATTTCCACCAATTCACCGTCCACCGACACACCGGAGATGACCAGGCCGGCGTTCTGCAAGGGTTCCAGGTAGTTGTTGTTGAACTCGTAGCGGTGGCGGTGGCGCTCGGAGATGACCTCCGCACCTTCGTAAGCGCGCTGGGATACCGTGCCCGGCACCAGCTTGCACGGCTGGGCGCCGAGCCGCATGGTGCCGCCCAGATCGGAGTTCTCGTCACGCTTCTCGATGCTGCCGTCGATGTTCTTCCATTCGGTGATCAGGCCGATCACCGGTTCGGGCGTCTTCGGATTGAATTCGCTGCTGTGGGCATGGTGCAGTCCGGCCACATTGCGCGCGAACTCGATCACCGCAACCTGCATGCCAAGGCAGATCCCCAGATACGGCACCTTGCGCGTGCGGGCATAATGCACCGCGCGAATCTTGCCTTCGACCCCGCGGCTGCCAAAGCCGCCGGGCACCAGGATCGCATCCAGTCCTTCCAGCAGGTGTTCACCCTCGGTCTCGATGCGATCGGAGTCGATCTTGACGATGTTGACCCTGGTGCGGGTGTGGATGCCGGCATGGGCCAGCGCCTCGTTGAGTGACTTGTAGGCGTCGGTGTGCTCGATGTACTTGCCGACGAAACCGATATTGACCTCGTGCTCCGGGTGTTCCAGCGCCTTGACGATGCGGTCCCAGTCCGACAGATCCGCCGGCGGGGCTTCGAGGCCGAATTTCTGGATGACGATGTCGTCCAGCCCCTGCTCATGCAGTTCACGGGGAATCTTGTAGATATGGTCCACATCCACCGCGGAAATGACCGCTTCGGGACTGACATTGGTGAACAGGGCGATCTTGCGCCGCTCGTCATCGGGCACCGGCCGGTCGGCTCGGCACAACAGAATATCCGGCTGGATGCCGATGGAACGCAGCTCCTTTACCGAGTGTTGGGTCGGCTTGGTCTTGATCTCGCCGGCGGCCGGTATGTAGGGCACCAGTGTCAGGTGCATGAACAGCACCTTGTCATGGCCCAACTCGACACCCAGCTGGCGGATCGCTTCCATGAACGGCAGGGATTCGATGTCGCCGACGGTACCGCCGATTTCCACCAGTACGATATCGGCATCGTTGGTGCTGCTCAGCACCGAATGCTTGATCTGGTCGGTGATGTGAGGGATGACCTGCACCGTGGCGCCCAGGTACTCGCCACGACGCTCCTTGGCGATGACGGTCTCGTAGATGCGCCCGGTGGTGTAGTTGCTGCGCTTGCTCATGCGGATGCCGGCGAAGCGTTCGTAATGGCCCAGATCCAGATCGGTCTCGGCACCGTCGTCGGTGACATAGACCTCGCCATGCTGGAACGGACTCATGGTGCCCGGATCCACATTGATGTAGGGATCGAGCTTGATCATGTTGATGCTGAGTCCGCGAGCCTGAAGAATGGCGCCCAGAGAGGCAGACGCAATGCCCTTGCCCAGTGATGAAACCACACCACCGGTAATGAAGATGAATCGGCTCATAAAATGATGAAAGAAGCGCGCACAGCGAGAGTTCCGGACGGGCGGGAAGCCTAACAGATCGGCTTTTTCAACTCAATCGGATTGCGCGCGGCAGACGGTCCGAAGGGCGGATTTCGCAGGGGCTTTGCACGGCCCGCAAGCCACGGTTGAAACGGGCTGCCGCGGACGGAGGAGGCCGATCAGCCCGGTCGTCGCGCCAGCAAGACCGCCCTCAATGGCGCCGGATGACCTTCGACCGTATGCGAAGGATCTGACGCATCCAGGCACTGAGGCAATGACTCGAATGTCATCCACTCCGTACTGCGCTGTTCCTCGGTGGTGGTGCGGCTGACATCCACGCAGCGGACATCAATGAACCCGCTGCGTTTCAGCCAGTGCTCGAGTTCGGGCACGGAAGGCAGAAACCAGACATTGTTCATCCGCGCGTAGCGCCCTTCTGGCACCAGCACTTGTCCCCTGCCACCTTCCACGACCAGAGTCTCCAGGCACAGCTCACCCCCCGGTCTGAGCAAGCCCTTGAGCTGGATCAGATGGTCGAAGGGCGAACGGCGGTGGTAGAGCACGCCCATGGAAAACACCGTATCGAACCACTGCATGTTGGCCGGCATCGCCTGTACCGTCAGCGGCAGCAGGTGGATGCGCGGGTCGCGCAGGTAATGCCAGGCGGCAAGAAACTGCAGATTGAACAGCACTGACGGGTCGATGCCCAACACCAGTTCCGGCGCGTCCGCCAGCATGCGCCAGGCATGGTAGCCATTGCCGCAACCCACATCGAGTATGCGGCGGCCGCGCAAATCGCTCAGATGCGGCCTGACCCGGTCCCATTTCCAGTCGGAACGCCATTCGCTGTCGATGCCCACATCGGCAAAACGCCAGGGACCCTTGCGCCAGGGACTCAGCCCCATCAGGGCCGTTTTCAAGGAATCGGGGGCGGCGCAGCGGCCCTCGATGGTGACCGCCGCCCGGACGTAGTGCCCGCGGGCACCCTCGATGGGCGGCAATGCCTCCAGAGCCGCGGACCAGCGCGCGTAATCACCGTGATGCTCCGGCGTGAACCACTTTGCCGACTGCTCTTCGAGGTCGGCGACCCAGCCCGAAAAGCCGGCCTGGCGCAAGCGTTCGAACAGCGGCTGGTGGTCCGGGCGCGCCCGACTCATGCCTTGACCGCCAGCCAGGAGACGAACAACAGACCGCGAAAACATTCGTCGATTTCCACGAAACCGGCCTCGCGCATGCGTTGTCGGTGCTCGGCCTCGGTATCCGGCAGCAGTACCTTCTCCAGCGCACTGCGCTTCTGGCTGATCTCCAGATCGCTGTAACCCTGGGTCTTCTTGAAGGCCTGATAGAGTTCAGTCATCCGCCGCTGCAGGGCGGCATCGGGGTAGCGGATTTTCTCGGTCAGCACCAGCGCCCCGCCCGGCCTCAGCCCTGTGTGAATACGCCGCAGCAATTCCAGCCGCTGAGCCGGGTCGATGAACTGCAAGGTCAGGTTGAGCACCACCAGCGAGGCGTCCTCGATGGGCAGATCCGTGATGTCGGCGCACTGCCAGTCGATGGGCAAACCGTGATGCCGGCTACGGCAGCGTTCGATCATTGCCGGAGAGTTGTCCACCGCGACGATCCGCGCCTGCTCGCCGGCCTGCCGTGCCAGCACGCGCGCCGCCAGTCCGGTGGAGCAGCCCAGGTCGTAGACACGACTGTCGGGCTGGACGAACACATCGCCATAGAGCGCGATCAGCCTCAACAGCAGGTCATAGCCGGGTACCGACCGACCGATCATGTCGTCGAAGACCCGCGCCACCTCTTCATCGAACTCGAAGGCGCGGACTTCCGACCAGGCGCGGGCGAACACCCGGTCACGGGCGGTATCGTCAGGGGTGATCTTGCTCACAAACTCTCTTCGCATGGATGCTAGAATGCCGGCCCGGATTATCGCACAGGAACCGCAACACCATCATGCTCAAGAAATGCCTCTACCCCGTCGCCGGCTACGGCACCCGTTTTCTGCCCGCCACCAAATCCATGGCCAAGGAGATGCTGCCCATTGTCGACAAGCCGCTGATCCAGTACGCGGTGAGCGAAGCGATGGACGCCGGGCTGATCGAGCAGGCCTTCGTCACCGGCCGCACCAAGCGCTCGATCGAAGACCATTTCGACATCAGCTACGAACTGGAAAACGAGATCCGCGGCAGCAGCAAGGAAGACAAGCTGGCCGAGATCCGGCACATCCGCGAGCAGTGCGTGTTTACCTACACGCGACAGAAACAGATGCTGGGCCTCGGACACGCCATACTCACCGGCGAGCCGCTGATCGGCAACGAAGCCTTTGGCGTCATCCTCGCCGATGACCTGTGCATCGCCGACGGAGACGGGGTGATGAAACAGATGGCCGACCTGTACCGCGAGCACCGCTGCAGCATCGTTGCCATCGAGGAAGTGCCGCGCGAGGATACCGCCAAGTACGGAGTGATCGCCGGCGAGGCCATCGCCGATGACCTGTACCGCATCACCGACATGGTGGAAAAGCCGGCGCCGGAGCAGGCGCCGAGCAGCCTGGCCATCATCGGCCGCTACATCCTCACCCCCGACATCTTCGATTTCATACGCGCAACCCGCCCGGGCGCCGGAGGGGAGATTCAGATCACCGATGCTCTGTTGCAGCAGGCACGCCAGGGACGGGTGCTGGCCTACCGGTTCAAGGGGCGGCGTTTCGATTGCGGTAGCCTGCACGGCTTCGTCCAGGCCACCAACTACTGTTTCGAAAAGTTTCACCGCCCGGACGAATAACTCCGCTCCAGCCCGACCACCCGATCGCCCTCCATGCGCAAGGGTATCCGGCCGCGGCGCCAGGGCGGCACACCCGCCTGCTGGAACAGCCGCTTGAGCCGGTGCCGGTTGCGCTTTTGCACGGCCAAAGGAAGCGTATCGCGGCAAACCACATCGCGGTCAGGTGCCTCTTCATGCAAGGCGCAGAGGTACCAGGCGCCGCGATAACGCCGCAGTACCGCCGTAGCCAGCCGGACCTCCGGTTGCGCATCCTCGCGCGCCCCGCTCTGTTCCACAAGCTGCTCCAACCGCCGCCGGTCAATGGCATGACCGGCCTGCAACAGCCAATGGCGCAGCAGGTTCTTCTGACGCGCAGCATTCAGTTTCTGCAGGGAATCCAGGTCGACACAGAGCTGTTCCGCGAAGGGCCGGTCGATCAGGCAGTGCCGCGCATCCATTCTGGCCAGCTGTGTCAGCAGACCTGCAGTTTCCGATTGCCAGTCGGCCGCCTGTTTGAGGCTGGACGCGGCTGCAGGCCAGCGCTCGCTCAGCAACGGCAGCACGCGGTGGCGCAGGAAATTGCGGTCGGCATGGAGTTCGACATTGCTCGGGTCTTCGACCCAGTCGAGACCCGCCTCGCGCACACAGTTATGAATGTCCCTCCGTGTCATGTCCAGCAGGGGCCTCAGCAGCCAACCCCGGCCCAGCGGCCGCAACCGGGCAATGCCTGCCAGCCCGGCCGGGCCGGCACCACGCATCAGAGCGAGCAGCAGGGTTTCCGCCTGGTCATCGCGATGGTGAGCGGTGAGCAGGGCGCTGCGGGCGTCCAGCCCATCGGCAAACAGCCGGTAGCGGGCCTCGCGGGCAGTGGCTTCGAGATTGGGCTGATCCGGATCGAGACGGAGACGGTCGATGCGGCATTCGATGCCGTACCGCCGCGCGGCAATACGCGCCTGTTCGGCCATGGCGTCGGCATTGGGCTGCAATCCGTGATGGACATGCCACAGTCCGAGTTCGTAGTGTTCTCGGAATGGCTGCAACAGGTGCAGCAAGGCGACCGAATCGATGCCCGCGCTGTAGGCCACCCACAGACGGTCGACCTCCCCGGGCAGGGCCTGCAGCGCGGGCCGCAGGTCCATCAATTCTCGCTGTAGGCGCCGTAGTTCATCAGCTTCTGGTAACGCTGGTCCAACAGCTTGTCGATGCCGATGGACTGCAAGCGGTCGATGTCCTCGATCAGCTGCTCGCGCAGGGTTGCGGCCATCTGTTCCGGATCGCGGTGCGCGCCGCCGAGAGGCTCGGGGATGATGTTGTCGATCAGTTCCAGCTCCTTCAGCCGTTCGGCGGTGATGCCCAGGGCTTCGGCCGCCTGCGGCGCCTTGTCGGCCGATTTCCACAGGATGGACGCACAACCCTCTGGCGAAATCACCGAATAGGTCGCGTACTGGAGCATGTTGATGCGGTCACCGACCGCTATCGCCAACGCACCCCCGGATCCGCCCTCCCCGGTGATGGTGCTGATGATCGGCGTCTTCAGTTCAGCCAATACATAGAGGTTGCGCGCGATGGCTTCGCTCTGGCCGCGCTCCTCGGCGCCGATGCCGGGATAGGCACCGGGCGTGTCCACCAGCGTGATCAGCGGCAGCTTGAATTTTTCCGCCAGCCGCATCAGGCGCATTGCCTTGCGGTAACCCTCCGGCCGCGGCATGCCGAAATTGCGCTTGATCTTCTCCTTGGTATCGCGGCCTTTCTGCTGCCCGATAACCATCACCGGTTTGCCATCCAGGCGGCCGATGCCGCCGACCATGGGCGCATCATCGGCATAACAGCGGTCACCGTGGAGGAATTCGAAGTCCTCGAAGACGCGATCGATGTAGTCCAGTGCGTAGGGGCGGTTGGGGTGGCGGGCAAGCTGGGAAATCTGCCAGGGCGTCAGTTTGGAAAAGATCGACTGGGTCAGGGTCTCGACCTTGTTCTGAAGGGTGGCAATCTCTTCGGTGATGTTGATGTCGGAGTCGTCGGTGACGAAACGCAGTTCTTCGATCTTGGCTTGCAACTCGGCGATCGGCTGCTCGAATTCGAGGAAATTGGGATCCATCGTATGCTTCTTGGGTGGCGGGTTCAGGCGGGCATTGTAGCCGCTTGCAGTAGCAGTGTCAGCCGCCAAGGCTGCGCCGGATTCGCTCGAGTTCCGCCACCGGATCGGCAGCCTGGGTGATCGGCCGCCCAATGACCAGATAGCTGGCGCCGGCCTCGATCGCCTCCCGCGGGGTCATCACCCGGGACTGGTCACCCAACGCGCTGCCCTCGGGCCTGATGCCCGGCGTCACTAGCAGCGGGGCATCACCATGGGCGGCGCGCAGCTCCGCCGCCTCCCATGCCGAGCAGACCATTCCGTCGAGTCCTGCATCGAGCGCCAGCCGGGTCAGCTCCATCACCTCCTTCTCCAGGGGCCTGTCGATGCCGATCTCGGCCAGGGTGCGCGAATCCATGCTGGTCAGCAGTGATACGGCGATCAGCCTGGGCCGTAGCGGCGCCGCTTCCACCGCTTCGCGCGCGGCTTCGAGCATGGCCCGACCACCCAGTGCATGCACATTGACCATCCATACACCCAGCCGGCTGGCCGCGGCCACTGCTCCGTACACCGTATTGGGGATGTCGTGAAACTTGAGGTCAAGAAAGACCTCATGACCCAGGTCGCCCAGTCGGCGAACCAGATCCGGGCCTTCAGCGGTAAACAGCTCCTTGCCGACCTTCAAGCGGCACAATCCGGCGGGGATGCGGCGAGCGAATTCCAGTGCCGGGCTGGCTTCCGGGTAGTCCAGGGCAACGATGATTCTGGGGTCTTCGGGGGATGACATGCAGTACTCCTGCGTTCAGACGGGTTTGAAACTGGACCAGGACTTGCAACTCGGGCATTGCCACTGAAGACTGCGCGATCCGTAACCACAGCTCTGGCAACGCCAGGCCTCACGCTTGCGGTTGAGGGTTTCCAGGTAACGGGTCAGTTCCGGCCAGAAGCCCTGCAACTGCTGGGCACGGGCAGGCGACTTGAAGTAGTGGAAACAGAAGTCCATCAGTTGCAGCGAACCCGGCTGGCGCAAGGCCTGGCGCAGAAAATCAAGCAGCTCATCGTGTCGATTCTGGTCCCGGTAGAGCTGCAGGACTTCCAGCGCCACATCCGGTGACGGATGCCGGTCGTACAGGGCGCGCATGAAATCCAGCCCGGCTTCAGCGTCACCACTGGAGGCAAACAATCGCCGAGCCGGCTCGATGAAGCATTCGGCAAACTCGGGCAAACGCTCAGCGGCCTGCTCCAGCCGCTTGATCGCCTTGCGCGTTTCCCCCTGGCGTTGCAGGATGTCGATCAACAGCAATTCGGCCCTCAGGCACTGGCTGTCGGTGTCCAGCGCCTGCCGGGAAAGTTCGCGGGCGAGGCGGGTATTGCCCCGTTCCAATGCCTGTTGCGCCTGCTCGCAGAGACTGTGGCTGAGCAGCAATCGGCTTTCCGGATTTTTCAGCTGTTGAAGCCGTTGGGCCACTTCGGAGGCATCGTTCCATGAATGCTCGATGCTGTAGATATCGAACAACCGGCGCAGCGCATTCTCGTGCCGGGGCCGGATCTGCAGCAGTTCCTTGTACAGGTTTTCTGCACGGTCCAGCAGGCCGGCCTTGAGGTAGTCCTCGGCCAGTTCGGTCAGCGCCATGATCCGCTGTTGCGGGTCCAGATTGGGTCGTGCCAGCAGGTTCTGGTGAATCTTGATCGCCCGGTCCACCTCGCCCTTGGAACGAAACAGGTTACCGAGCGCGAGATGGGTCTCAATGGTGTCGCCATCTACCTTGATCAGCTCGACGAAGAGATCGATGGCCTTATCGGGCTGATTGGACAACAGGTAGTTGAGGCCCTGGATGTAGGAACCGGCACAATCGCCGGAATCGGGCTCGGGTTCGCGGCGGGACGGAACCGAAAAGCGTCCGATCAGCCAGCCGACCAGCAGGGTAACGAGAATGATGGCAAGCAGATCGATATCCATAAGCGCCGCCATTCTACAGGGACGCCCCGTTCTTTGACAGGGCGCAGGAGCTGGAGATGCGTAACCGGTGCCTCAGCGGCGGGGTGGCTTCTGGTTGTTGGCGCGGTCGCGCAGTTCCTTGCCTGGCTTGAAGTGGGGAACGTATTTACCCGGCAGTTGCACCTTCTCGCCGGTTTTCGGATTGCGCCCCATGCGGGGTGGGCGGTAATGCAGACTGAAGCTGCCGAAACCGCGGATCTCGATGCGGTCGCCCTGCGCCAGGGCGCTGCTCATCATTTCGATGAGACTCTTGACTGCGATTTCCACATCCTTGTAGTTGAGATGACTCTGACTGCGCGCCAGGTTGTCGATCAGGTCGGAACGGGTCAGTGAAGGCGTGAAATCACGGTCGGTCATGTCGGATGAGGCAGGCAAAAGCTCAGAATACCGTTAGATTGTTCAAAATACCTCGAAAAATCAAGGACTTTTAAAAGTATTTGCATATTTTGGGCAAAAAAAGGGAGCCGAACGCGTTCGGCCCCCTGTTTGCCGGGTGACGAGGCTTACTCGCTGCCCAGTTTTTCCTTCAGCAGATCACCAAAGCTGGTGGTCGCGGAAGTGTCGGCGCTGGCGGTGTAATCCTGCAGCGCTTCGGCCTCCTCGTCGGCATCCTTGGCCTTGATCGAAAGGAAGACCTGCCGGTTCTTGCGGTCCATTCCGGTAATCTTGGCTTCCACCTCGTCGCCTTCGCTGAGGAAGGTGCGGGCATCCTCGACGCGGTCGGTGGCCATTTCGGAGGCGCGCAGCACGCCCTCGATGCCCTCGCCCAGATCGACGATCGCCGCCTTCGGCTCGACCGAAATGACGGTACCCTTGACGATGCTGCCTTTCGGGTGTCTGCCGATGAAGTTGGAGAAGGGATCCTTGTCCAGCTGTTTGATACCCAGCGAGATACGTTCGCGCTCGGGGTCGATCGACAGCACCATGGCCTCGACTTCCTGCCCCTTGCTGTAGTTGCGCACCGCTTCGTCACCGGACTGGTTCCACGACAGGTCGGTCAGGTGAATCAGGCCATCGATATTGCCTTCCAAACCGACGAAGATGCCAAAATCGGTGATCGACTTGATCTTGCCGGTGATGATGTCGCCCTTGTTGTGGCTGGCGGCGAACTCGTCCCAGGGGTTCGGCATGCACTGTTTCATGCCCAAGGAGATGCGGCGGCGCTCCTCGTCGATCTCGAGGATCATCACCTCGACTTCGTCACCCAGGTTGACGACCTTGTTCGGGTTGACGTTCTTGTTGGTCCAGTCCATTTCGGAGACATGCACCAGACCTTCGACGCCGTCCTCGATCTCGACGAAACAACCGTAGTCGGTGATGTTGCTGACGCGGCCGAACAGACGGGAGCCTTCCGGATAGCGGCGGGTGATGTTGACCCAGGGGTCATCGCCCAGTTGCTTGAGGCCGAGGGACACGCGGTTCTTCTCGCGGTCGAACTTGAGCACGATGACATCGATCTCCTGACCGATCTCGACCACTTCGGAGGGGTGCTTGACCCGCTTCCAGGCCATGTCGGTAATGTGCAGCAGGCCGTCGATGCCGCCCAGATCGAGGAACGCACCGTAATCGGTCAGGTTCTTGACAATGGCCTTGATGATCATGCCTTCCTTCAGGTTTTCGAGCAACTTCTCGCGTTCCTCGCTGAACTCCTGCTCGACAACGGCGCGGCGGGAGACCACCACATTGTTGCGTTTCTGGTCGAGCTTGATGATCTTGAACTCCAGGTCCTTGTCTTCCAGATAGGTGGTGTCGCGTACCGGTCGTACATCGACCAGGGAACCGGGCAGGAAGGCGCGGATGTCGCCGATATCGACGGTGAAACCGCCCTTGACCTTGCCGGTGATGCGGCCGGTGACGATCTCGTCGTTTTCCAGGGCCTGTTCGAGACGGGCCCAGGCACGGGCACGCTTGGCCTTTTCGCGGGACAGGCGGGTCTCGCCGTATCCGTCTTCGATGGCTTCGAGAGCGACTTCGACCTGGTCGCCGATCTTGACTTCCAGCTCGCCGTTCTCGTCGAGGAACTGTTCGATCGGGATCACGCCCTCGGACTTGAGTCCGGCATTGACAATGACCACATCGCGCTTGATGTCCACCACTTCGGCGGTGATGATCTCACCCACGCGCATGTTGGTCTGAGCGATGCTTTCCTCAAACAGTTCAGCAAAATTTTCTGACATGGAGTTACCTAAAGAATAGAGAATGATCCGGGCAGGGAACCCGAAATCACGGTTCACGTTGAACATACAAGCCAGAGCTGGCGCTCCGGCTCACCAAAAAAGTCGTCGGCAGGAAGGCGAGTCAGTCGTTGACGGGCGCGCGGCCCGCATTGACATCCTCAATGTGTTGCATGACCAGATCGAAGACCTGATCGAGATCCATCATGCTCGAATCGACAATGATTGCATCCGGAGCAGGAACCAGCGGCGAGACGCTGCGATTGCGGTCGCGCTCGTCGCGATCCTCGATTTCCCGAAGCAAGTCAGCCATATTAGCCTCGATACCCATATTTTTCAACTGCTTGTAGCGTCTTTTCGCCCGCTCCTCGGCCGAGGCATGAAGGAAAATCTTGATCCGCGCATCGGGAAACACGGTGGTACCCATGTCGCGGCCGTCGGCAACCAGTCCGGGAGGCTGCAGAAAATCGCGCTGAATCTGCAGCAGGCGCTCGCGTACCGCGGGATAGGCGGCGATGATGGAGGCCGCGCGGGCCGTCTCCTCGCTGCGGATGTCGGAAGAGACATCCTCGCCGTCGAGATAGGGTACGGTGAGTTCATCGCCGCGCTCGAAGCGGATGTCGAGGTCGCGAATGGCCTCCAGCACCGCCGATTCGTCGTGCAGGTCGACGCCGGATTTCAGCGCCTTCAGGGCCGCCAGGCGGTAAATGGCACCGGAATCCAGGATATGGAAACCCAGCGCCCGTGCCACGCGCAGGGCCAGACTGCCCTTGCCGGCTCCGCTGGGTCCATCGATGGTGATCACATAGGGCGTCATTCAGCGTCTTCCTCCACCGTCTCCGCGGCATCGGCAGTGGATTCGATCTGCAGTCCGGCCTCAGCGGCCAGCGCCACGAACCCCGGGAAGGAGGTATCGACATTGTCGCAATCGTGGATCTCGATGCTGCCACTGGCACGCAGGGCCGCCACCGCAAAGGCCATCGCAATCCGGTGATCGCCTTCTGAATCGACGCGCCCGCCGTTGAACACCGTCTGCCCGGGGTTGCCCTCGATCTCGATGCCATCGGGCATGGCGCGCGCGGTGATGCCCAGCGTCTGCAGGCCGTCGGCCATGACCTGAATGCGGTCCGATTCCTTGACCCGCAACTCCTCGGCACCGGTCAGCCGGGTCACACCCTCCGCACAGGCGGCGGCGATGAACAGGGCCGGAAACTCGTCGATGGCGCGCGGAACCGTTTCCGTGGGGATGTCGATACCCTTGAGCGGCGCATGGCGCACCCGCAGATCGGCGACCGGTTCGCCTCCGGCCTCGCGCTCATCGAGGATTTCGATGTCCGCGCCCATCAACCGCAGGATATCGATGACGCCGGTACGGGTCGGGTTGATGCCGACATGGGTCAGCAGCAGCTCGCTGCCGGGCGCTATGCTGGCAGCAACCATGAAGAAGGCCGCCGAGGAAATGTCCGCCGGTACCTCGATGGCGCCGCCGGTGAGGACGCCGCCGCCGTTGAGGCAAACCCGTCCGTCGGTGCTGTGCACCGGATAGCCGAAGCCGCGCAGCATGCGTTCGGTGTGATCGCGGGTCGGCGCCGGTTCGCTGATGCAGGTCTCCCCCTCGGCATAGAGGCCGGCGAGCAGCAGCGCGGACTTGACCTGGGCGGAGGCCACCGGCATCGAGTAATCGATGCCGTGCAGCGACTGCCCGCCGCGTATGTGCAGCGGCGCGGTGCCCTCTGGCAGGCATTCGATGACCGCGCCCATATGGGTCAGCGGGTTGATGATGCGCAGCATTGGCCGGCTGGACAGGGAAGCATCGCCGGTGAGTATGCTGTCGAAGGGCTGCCCCGCGAGCAGCCCGGTCAGCAGCCGCATGCCGGTGCCGGAGTTGCCCATGTAGAGTTCGTGTTGCGGCGCCTGCAGGCCATGCAGTCCCACCCCGTGCACGCAGATGTCCTCGCCGTTGTCATCGATCTGCACGCCGAGATCGCGAAAGGCCTGCAGCGTCTTGAGGCTGTCCTCGCCATGCAGGAAACCGCTGATGTCGGTGACGCCCTCGGCGATGGAGGCCAGCATGATCGCACGGTGCGAAATGGACTTGTCGCCCGGCACCCGGAGCTCGCCACTGACGCTGGAAGAGGGTTGGCAGATGAAATCGGTCATGTTTCTGTACCTACAGGTGCTTCAGTTGATCACGGGTCTGCTTGGCGGAACGGAAATGTTCGAACAGGGCATCGGCATCGCGCTGGCGTATCGCCTCGGCCACTTCCTGCAGTTCGTGCTGGAAGCCTTCGATCAGTTCCAGCAGGGCTTCGCCGTTGGCCAGACAGACATCGCGCCACATTACCGGATCACTGGACGCGATTCGAGTGAAATCACGAAAACCGCCAGCGGCGTATTCGAAGATCTCGTCCTGATCGCTCATCTTCGAAAGGTGCGAGACCAGGGCGAAGGCCAGCATGTGCGGCAGATGTGAGGTGGCGGCCAGCACCCGGTCGTGATGGACCACGCTCATGCGCTCGACCTCGGCGCCGGCCGCCCGCCACATCGCCGAGACCCGTGCCTCGGCGGAAGCGTCGGTTTCGGCGACCGGCGTCAGGATCACCTTGCGCTCGCGAAACAGTTCGGCGAAGCCGGCTTCGACGCCGCTGTTTTCGGTGCCGGCAATGGGATGACCGGCAACAAAGCGCGGAAAATGGGCACCCAACTCGGCGCGGGCATCGGCCACCACCGTGGCCTTGGCGCTGCCGACATCGGTGATCACGCAACCGTCGGACAGATGCGGGGCGATGGCCGCAAACACGGGGCGGATCGCGCCCAGTGGAGTGGCGACCACCACCAGGTCGCAACCGCGCACGGCGTCGGCCGGATCCAGCGCATAGCTGTCGAGCAGACCCCGTTGGATGCCTTTTCTGAGGCTGTCCTCATTGCGGGCATGGCCCACCACATGCCCGACCACTCCGGCCTGTTTCAGCGCCAGCGACAGGGAACCTCCGATCAGGCCAACCCCGATGAGGCACAGGCGACGGATGCGAAAGCCGTCCTCGCTCACAGCTCGACCTTGGGATAGGACCCGAGGATCTTGAACAGTGCCGCCTGCTCCTGCAATTCCTCCAGCGCCTCGGCGACATGGGTTTCCGACTTGTGGCCGTCGATATCGATGAAGAACACATACTCCCACAGGCGGTTGGGCGACGGCCGGGATTCGATCTTGTTCATGCTGATGCCGTGCTCGGCCAATGGCTTGAGCAGGGCCAACAGGGCGCCGGGGCGATTCCGCGCGGAGAGCAGGATGGTGGTCTTGTCGTGTCCGCTGGGCGCCACTTCCATGTCGCCGATGACCATGAAACGCGTGGTGTTGTCGGCCAGGTCCTCGATGTTGACGTGGCAGACCCGCAAGCCGAAGATGTCCACCGCCTGCAGGCCGCAAATGGCGGCTGCGTCCGGTTCCTGGGCTGCCAGCCGCGCCGCCTCGGCGTTGCTGCTGACCGGAATCCGCTCGATATTGGGAAAATTCTGGTCCAGCCAGTTGCGGCACTGGGCAAAGGACTGCTGATGGGAGTAGATCCGCCGGATGTCGTGAGGGTCCTGGCTCAGATTGGCCAACTGGTGGTGAATGCGCACCTCCACTTCGCCGCAGACCTTGAGTTCGCTGTAGAGGAACATGTCGAGGGTATGGCTGATCACGCCCTCGGTGGAATTCTCCACCGGCACCAGACCGAAGTCGGCATGGCCGGCCTGCACCGCCGCGAACACATCGGGGATGCAACTCATCGGAATGGTATCCACCGAATGGCCGAAATGCTTGAGCGCGGCGGCCTGGGTGAATGTACCCTCCGGCCCGAGATAGGCGATCTTCAGCGGCTGTTCCAGCGCCAGGCAGGCCGACATCACCTCGCGGATCAGTCGTGCGGCCTCGCGGTCGGACAAGGGCCCGCTGTTCAGATCCTTGATCCGCTGGATCACCTCGGCCTCTCGATCGGGCCGGTAGAATTCCAGCCGTTCGCCCTCTTTCAGCTCCTTTTTCTTGGCTTCGGCCACGGCAATCGCGCATTCGGCGCGGCGATTGAACAGCTCCAGCAGCTGTTCATCGATGCTATCGATCTGCTGACGCAGTTTCTGCAGCTCACTGTTCATCTACAGGGCCCGGGCCTTGAGCACGCCATCGATGGCGCGGATCTGCTGCAGCACCGGTTCGGCGGGCGCGCTGTCGAGGTCCATCAGCGTGTAGGCGATGTCGCCCCGCGACTCGTTGGCCATGCGCTGGATGTTGATGTCATGCTGACCCAGAGCATGGGAGATCTGACCCACCATGTCGGGCCGGTTGGCGTTGACCACCGCCAGCCGGTGTTCGCTGCTGCGCGCCAGTCGCAATTCCGGGAAATTGACGGAATTGACCACATTGCCGTTTTCCAGGTAGTCGATCAGTTCGTCGGCCACCATCACCGCGCAGTTCTGTTCGGCTTCCACCGTGGACGCACCCAGATGCGGCAGCGTGATCACCCCTTCCCTGCCCTTGAGCAGATTGGAAGGAAAATCCGACACATAGGCGTGCAGCCGGCCCGATTGCAGCGCATCGAGTACCGCCGGGTCGTCCACGATGCCGTCGCGGGCAAAGTTCATCACCACCGCGCCCTGGGGCATGCGCGCAATGCGTTCGGCGTTGATCAGGTTGCGGGTGGCGTCGATCAGCGGCACATGCAGGGACAGGAAATCGGCCTGGGCGACCAGTTCGTCGGCGCTGCCCGCAGGCTGCACCTCGGAGGACAGGTTCCAGGCGCTTTTCACGCTGATGCCCGGATCGAAGCCGACCACCTTCATGCCCAGCGCTACCGCGGCATTGGCCACCTTGACGCCAATCGCGCCGAGACCGATCACGCCCAGGGTGCGGCCGGGCAATTCATAGCCGACGAACTGTTTCTTGCCGGCCTCCACGGCTTTGGCCACTTCGGCATCACTGCCGGAGAGCCCCTGGGTGTAGAACCAAGCGGGGCAGAGGTTGCGGCAGGCCAGCAGCATGCCGGCGATGACCAGTTCCTTGACCGCGTTGGCATTGGCGCCGGGCGCGTTGAACACGGCGATGCCCTGCCCGGTCATGCGTTCCACCGGAATGTTGTTGACGCCCGCCCCGGCACGGCCCACCGCCAGCAGCGAGGGAGGAATTTCCATGTCGTGCATCTTGAAGGAACGCAGCATGATGGCGTCCGGACTGGAAATCTCGGAGCCGACTTCGTAGCGATCGCGCGGGAAGCGCTCCAGCCCCTCGACCGCGATGTTGTTGAGCGTCAGAATCTTTTTCATCGCACTTACCCGTGCTGTTTGGCGAATTCATCCATGTAGGCGATCAGCGCATCCACGCCCTCTTCCGGCATCGCGTTGTAGATGCTGGCGCGCATGCCGCCCACCGAGCGGTGGCCCTTGAGGGTCTTCAGACCGCGTTCGGCCGCCCCTTCGAGAAACAGCGGATCCAGCGCCGGGTCCTTCAGTGTGAAGGGTACATTCATCCAGCTGCGGTGTTCCGGGCGCACGGGATTGGCATAGAAATCGCTGCCGTCGATGGCGGCGTAGAGCTTTTCCGCCTTGCGTCGGTTGATGTCTCCCATCGTTTCGAGTCCGCCGCGGCGCTTGATCCACTGGAACACCAGACCGGCCAGATACCAGGCATAGGTCGGCGGGGTGTTGTACATCGAGCCGGCGTCGGCATGGGTCTTGTAATTGAGCATGGCGGGCACGCTGTCGGCAGCCTGGCCGATCAGGTCGTCGCGGACGATCACCAGGGTCAGGCCCGCGGGTCCGACATTCTTTTGCGCGCCGGCGTAGATGATCCCGTAGCGGGAGACATCGATCGGCCGCGACAGGATCGTCGACGACATGTCGGCGACGATGGGCACATCGCCGGTATCCGGAAGCCCCGGGTATTCGACGCCACCGATGGTTTCGTTCGGCGTGATGTGCACATAGGCGGCGTCTTTGGACAGCTCCCATTCGGCGAAATCCGGCACCGAGTTGAAACCGTCGTCCTCGGAACTGGCGCAGACATGGACCTCACCATAGCGCCGCCCTTCGGCAATGGCCTTCTTCGACCAGGCACCGGTGTTGGCATAGTCGGCCTTGCCGCTGCGACCCATCAGGTTCAGCGGCACCATGGCGAACTGCTGGCTGGCGCCACCCTGCAAAAACAGCACCCGGTAGTTGTCGGGAATGGCCAGAAGATCGCGCAGATCCTGCTCCGCCTGCTCGGCGATGGACATGAATTCCTTGCCACGGTGGCTCATTTCCATCACCGACATGCCGCTGCCATGCCAGTCGGGCATTTCCTGCCGGGCCTGTTCGATCACTTCGGTCGGCAGCATCGCCGGACCGGCACTGAAGTTGAATACGCGTGTCATGGGATTTCCTGTGGTTTTCGGGATTCGGTCTATTCGGCCTCGGCTTCGGCTTCGTCGTCGGCGGCCACGGTCTCGATCTGTACCAGCTTCTCGCCCCGGGTCAGGCGGATCAGGGTCACGCCCTGGGTGTTGCGCGACATCACGGAGATGTCGGCCACCGGGGTGCGCACCAGTGTACCGGCATCACTGATCAGCATCACCTCGTCCTCGTCCCCGGCCTTGATGGCGCCGACCACGCGGCCGTTGCGCTGGGTGGTCTGGATCGAGATCACACCCTGGCCACCGCGGCCCTGACGCGAGAACTCGCTGGCGCGGGTGCGCTTGCCATAGCCGTTCTCGGTGGCGAAGAGGATGATCTCATCGCCATCGTCCAGCGCAATGAGGGAGATCACCCGGTCGCCCTTCTTCAAACGGATGCCGCGCACGCCGGCGGCGGTACGGCCCATCGCCCGTACCTCGGCCTCGGGGAAGCGGATGCCCTTGCCGGCGGCGGTAAACAGCATGATGTCGTTGTCACCGTGGGTGCGCTGGACGCCGACCAGATCATCGCCCTCGCGCAGGTCGATGGCGATGATGCCGGTGGAACGCGGCCGCGAGAAGGCTTCCAGCGGGGTACGCTTGACGGTGCCTTCGGCGGTGGCGAAGAAGATGAACTCGCCTTCCGCGTAGTCGCGCACCGGCAGGATCGCGGTGATGCGCTCGCCCTCGTCCAGCGGCAGCAGGTTGACCATCGGCCGGCCGCGCGCGTTGCGTGAACCGATCGGCAACTGGTAGACCTTCTGCCAGTACACCTTGCCATGATTCGAGAAGCACAGCAGCGTGTCGTGGGTGGAGGCGATGAACATCTTTTCGATGAAGTCTTCCTCCTTGACCCGCGTGGCAGCCTTGCCGCGGCCACCGCGCCGTTGCGCACTGTAGGCCTCCAGCGGTTGCGCCTTGGCGTAGCCAAGATGGCTGAGAGTGACCACGACCTCCTCGTCGTTGATCAGGTCTTCGACGGTCAGGTCCTGATGGTCGATGACGATCTCGGTGCGCCGTTCATCGGCGAACTGCTCCTTCATCTGCAACAGTTCCTTGCGGATCTCCTCCATCAGCCGCTGCTCGCGGCCGAGGATGTCGAGCAGATCCTCGATCTTGTCGAGAATCTCGCGGTATTCACTGATGATCTTGTCCTGCTCCAGCCCGGTCAGCTTGTGCAGACGCAGGTCGAGTATCGACTGGGCCTGTTTCTCGGTCAGCCGGTAGCGACCCTCGATCAGCCCGAACTCCAGCCCCAGCGCATCGGGGCGGGATGCGTCGGCTCCGGCACGCTCAAGCATCTCCAGTACGATGCCCGGATCCCAGGCGCGTTCCAGCAACGCAGCCTTGGCGATGGCCGGACTGGCGGAACGCTTGATCAGGGCAATGATCTCGTCGATGTTGGACAGGGCCACCGCCAGGCCTTCGAGCACATGGGCCCGTTCGCGCGCCTTGCGCAGGTCGAACACGGTACGCCGGGTGACCACCTCGCGACGGTGACGGATGAAGGCGAGGATGATCTCGCGCAGGTTGAGCAACCGCGGCTGCCCGTCTACCAGTGCCACCATGTTGATGCCGAAGACATTCTGCATCTGGGTCTGTTGGTAGAGGTTGTTGAGCACCACATCGGCAATCTCGCCACGGCGCAGTTCGATGACCATGCGCATGCCGTCCTTGTCCGATTCGTCGCGCAGGCCGGTGATGCCCTCGATTTTCTTCTCCTTGACCAGTTCGGCGATCTTCTCCAGCAGCCGCGCCTTGTTGACCTGGTACGGCAGCTCGGTGACGACAATACGCTGGCGGCCGGACTTGTCTTCCTCGATCTCGCTGCGCGCGCGCAGGTAGATGCGGCCACGGCCTGTGCGGTAGGCCTCGCGGATGCCACGGGCGCCGTTGATGATGGCCGCGGTGGGGAAATCGGGCCCGGGAATGCACTCCATCAGTTCCTCGACGCTGACTTCCGGATCGTCCACCGCCTTGACGCAGGCGTCGATCACCTCGCCGAGGTTGTGCGGCGGAATATTGGTGGCCATGCCGACGGCGATGCCGGAAGAGCCGTTGACCAGAAGGTTGGGCAGCTTGGTCGGCAACACCGAAGGCTCCAGTTCGGAGCCGTCGTAGTTGGGGGTGAAATCGACGGTTTCCTTGTCCAGATCGGCCAGCAGTTCGTGGGCGATCTTCGACATGCGGACTTCGGTATAACGCATCGCCGCCGGCGAATCTCCATCCACCGAGCCGAAGTTGCCCTGGCCATCGATCAGCATGTAGCGCAGCGAGAAGGGTTGCGCCATGCGGACAATGGTGTCGTAGACGGCGGTGTCGCCATGCGGATGGTACTTACCGATCACATCACCGACCACGCGGGCCGATTTCTTGTAAGGCTTGTTCCAGTCGTTGCCCAGTTCGTGCATGGCGTAGAGCACGCGGCGGTGCACCGGCTTGAGGCCGTCACGCACATCCGGCAATGCGCGCCCGACGATGACGCTCATCGCGTATTCGAGATAGGACTGGCGCATCTCGTCTTCGAGATTGACCGGGAACACTTCCTTCGCTAGTTCAGCCATGGGCGGGATTACTCATCAAGGGGTTCGTATGTGACGGGAGAGGCATGGCAACGGCGCGACGGCATGTGGAGCCGGCTGGGTTCGATGATCTGGAGATGACGCGGTCGAGTTGCTCAAGCGGTGCGATACGGATGCCCGCGTGGACGCAACCGACGCAGGCTCATGCCTCTAATTTTTGATGAGAGCGATTTTACCACAAACCCTTGGTCAGCCTCTACCCCGGAACAAAAACCGCTCACAGGCGATTTGCGGGGATTTTTCTTGAATCAGAGGCTCAGATGCGCGGCGATTTTCGCGGTGTCCGGGCGGTGAATCACGCCTTTCTCGGTCACCAATACATCGACCAGCGCAGCCTCGGTGACATCGAAAACCGGATTCCAGGCGCGGACCCTGGGCATCTCGTCGTAGGCACCGCCGAGGATCTCCTGGCCGTCGCGGGATTCGATCGGCACATCGGCACCGGTGGCGGTTTGTGCATCCAGCGTCGAGGTCGGCGCCACCACCATCATCCTCACCCCATGGTGGCGGGCCAGCACTGCGAGGCCGGCAGTGCCGATCTTGTTGACCACATCGCCGTTGGCACAGACCCGGTCGGCGCCGACGATCACCCAGTCGAGCCCGGAGCGCATCAGCGCGCAGGCCGCGCCCTCGACCACCACATCCACATCGATGCCATCGCGCGCCAGCTCCCAGGCGGTGAGCCGCAATCCCTGCTGCCAGGGACGGGTTTCATCGGCATAGACGCGGGCAATACGACCCTGCCGCCAGGCGGAGAGGATGACGCCCAACGCGGTGCCGTAGCCGCCGGTGGCCAGCGCTCCTGCGTTGCAATGGGTGAGCACCCGGCTGCCGGAATCGATCAGCGCGGCGCCCAGGTCGCCCATTGCCCGGCAATCGTCGATATCCTGCCGGTGCATGCGCTCAGCCTCGGCCAGCAGCTCTGCCTCGCCGCCACCGGCGGCCAGCACAGCACGCTGCCGGTCCACGGCCCAGGCCAGATTGACCGCAGTGGGCCGGGCATCCGCCAGTCGCTGCAGAGCCGCCTGCAGGTCGAAGGCGGCATCCTTTCGTGCCTGACGCCAGCCGAGTACCGCGCCATAGGCGGCGCTGATGCCGATCGCCGGCGCGCCGCGCACCACCAGATCGGCAATGGCACCGGCCACTGCATCGATATCGCGGTAGCGGTTCCAACATTGCCGCCGGGGCAGCAGGCGCTGGTCGATCAGCTCCAGCGCGTCGTCACGCCAGCGGATGGGGGTGAATACGCTGTCCTGTTGCATGAGGGGTACTCCTCAAACGAAAACGGGGGAGCCAAGCTCCCCCGTTCCATGGTTCGACGCCGATCGCGGGTCAGACAAAAACCGATTCCTTGCCGAATTTCTTGGTCAGCAGGTAGTACATGGTCAGGCGGGACTTCATGCGGTCGCCGGACATGGTCGTGCAGGCTTCCTCGACGGCGGCGTCCAGTTCGCTGTCGCTCATGCCAAGTCCCAGCTTCTTCTTGAGGAAGTTGTCGCGCACGGTCGCCTTCTCGGCCGGGTCGCTGCAGGCCACGCTGCTGGCATCCTTGTTGCCCATCACCAGGGCGTAGGTCTTGGCCAGCGCCTGAACCAGAGCCTCGTCCGGGTTGCTGTCGTATTTCTTGATATCGGCAAGGCCTTTCTCGTATACATCGCTCATTGGCGTTTCTCCATTT
>Ga0256839_1001363_pt1 | contig 29694 bp, 26 predicted proteins | sample 354166metaG_FD_185968 | JGI IMG/M metagenome (GOLD analysis project Ga0256839, IMG submission 185968) | Hydrothermal vent microbial communities from Mid Atlantic Ridge, Atlantic Ocean - 354-166 | ecosystem: Environmental > Aquatic > Marine > Hydrothermal vents | place: Atlantic Ocean: Mid... | reverse complement strand
TTCCTCACCGACGACTGCGACACGCTGTACCTCACCTCTAGTCGGGACGACCCGGACCGTCTCCAGATCTACCGCCTGTACCGTCTCGACGAGGACGGCGACGAATGGTCGGATCCGGAGCTCTTCATCTCGGCGCCGACCCACGTCGCCGAGCTGTCGATGACCGCCGACGGAACCGAACTGGCCTTCGCCCAGGTGTTCTGGCGGGAGGACGGGACGCCCGGGATCGACATCTACTGGGCTCGCCGCCGATGATCGGGATCCGGCCCGGACGGCTGAGCCGGGCTCGGTGACGGAAGGGGAATCCCCGCGGTGGCGGGTAGGATGCACCTTCGTGCCCACCTCATCCGATCGTCGGGGGACGCCCTGAACGCCTTCCAGATCCCCCGTCTCCGCACCCTGGCGCGTACCGCCCTTCCCCATGTCGTCGAAGGGGTGGTGCTGCCACTCGCCCTCTTCTATCTGGCGATGGGGCTGATCGGGATCTGGGGCGCGGTCGCCGCCAGTCTCGGCTGGTCCTGGGGGGCGGTCGCCGTGCGCCTGCTGCGGGGACGCCGGATCCCGGGTCTGCTGCTGCTGGGGGCGCTCGGTCTCACCGCCCGCAGCCTCGTCTCCTTCGCGGCCGACAGCGTGTTCCTCTATTTCCTCCAACCCACCGTGGGAACCGTGCTCCTCGCCGGAGCGTTCCTGGCGTCGGTGCCTGCGGGCCGTCCCCTCGCATACAGGCTCGCAACCGACTTCCTCCCCATGCCGGAGTGGTTCTCGTCGCATCCGGCGATCCGACGGTTCTTCCTTCGGATCACGCTGCTCTGGGGCGGCGTCCAGCTTGCGAACGCCGGGATCGCGCTGTGGCTTCTGCTCAGCCAACCGGTCGCCGTCTACCTGGTCGCCAAGACCGCTGCGACGCTGACGGTGATGGGGATGGGCGTCGTCGGGTCCACGGTCTGGTTCCGTCGGCTCGTCGCCCGCCACGGGCTCGCCGCCTAACGTTTGCGGGCCAGCTTCCGCTCCGATTCGGTGAGGTGCCGTTTCCGGATTCGGACCGAGGTCGGCGTGACCTCCACCAGCTCGTCCTCGGCGATCCACTCGATGGCCGTCTCCAGCGTGTGGACGCGGGCGGGCTGCAGTTTGATCGCGTCGTCGGAGGCGTGGGTGCGGATGTTGGTGAGCTGTTTTCCCTTCGTCGGGTTGGCGGTCATCTCCTCGGGTCGGGCGTTCTCCCCGATCACCATGCCCTCGTAGACGACGTCCCCCGGGCGGACGAAGAGCTCCCCCCGCTTCTGGAGGTTGTCGAGCGCGAATCCGGTGGCGGTTCCCGCCCGGTCGGAGATGATGGCTCCGCCGTGCCGGTGGGGGAGCTCACCCGCCCACGGGGCCCACCCGACGAGCTGCTGGTGCACGAGCGCCGTCCCCCGGGTCACGGTCATGAGCAGGGTGCGGAAACCGAGCAGTCCCCGGGCCGGCGCCTGGAGGGTGATGATCGTCCTGCCGGTGTCGCCCGGGCGGAGGTCGAGGACGGTCCCCTTGCGGGGTGCCACCGCCTGGGTGACGGAGCCGACGTGCTCGTCGGGGACGTCGACGACGGCCCGCTCCAGAGGCTCGTGGAGTGTTCCGTCGATCTCCTTGGTGACGACGCGGGGGCGACTGACCTGGAGCTCGAACCCTTCCCGTCGCATCGTCTCGATGAGCACGGCGAGCTGGAGTTCGCCCCGTCCCGAGACCTCGATCTCCTCCGGGGAGTCGGTCGCCTCCAGGCGGATCGAGACGTTGCCGAGCGCCTCCCGCTCCAGCCGTTCCCGGATCTGGCGTGAGGTGAGCAGATGGCCTTCCCGGCCCGCCAAGGGGGAGGTGTTCACCCCGAAGGTCATCCGGAGCACGGGCTCTTCGACTTCGAGCCGGGGAAGTGGGCGGGGATCGGACGGGTCGGTGAACGTGTCGCCGATCTCCACCTCCCCGAAGCCGGCTGCGATGAACAGGTCGCCGGCGACGATGGACTCGACGTCCACCCGGTCCAGGCCCGAGAAGCCGAGCATCTTGGTGGGACGGCGAAGGATCGGCGGCTCTTCGGGTCGACGGTGGCACAGGGCGACGGGCTCACGGGCGTCGAAGGTCCCGTTCACCACCCGGCCGATCGCCAGGCGGCCCAGGTAGTCGGAGGCGTCGAGGTTCGTCACCAGCGCCTGGAGGGGCGCGTCGGCATCCCCCGCCGGAGCGGGGATGGTCCGTACCACGGTGTCGAGGAGCGGGGCGAGGTCGGCGTCTTCGGGAGGGACGCCGACACCGAGCATGGCCCTGGCTCGACGGGCGACGGCGGAGACGATCGGGAAGTCGATGTGGTGCTCGGAGGCGTCGAGGTCGAAGAACAACTCGTAGATCTCGTCCACCACCGCGTCGAGGCGGGCATCGGGCCGGTCGACCTTGTTGACCACGACGACCGCGGGGAGGTGGCGAGCCAATGCCTTCGACAGGACGTATCGAGTCTGGGGCATCGGTCCCTCCGCCGCGTCCACCAGCAGCAGCACCCCGTCGACCAGGGCGAGGGCCCGCTCCACCTCCCCGGCGAAGTCGGCGTGGCCGGGGGTGTCGACGAGGTTGATCTTCGTTCCCCGCCAGGTGACCGACGCCGCCTTGGCGAGGATCGTGATGCCTCGTTCCCGCTCCTGATCCTCGGAGTCGAGGATCCGATCCACCTGCGTCTCATGGACCCCGAACACCCCGGTGGCGCGCAGCATCGCATCGACCAGGGTGGTCTTGCCGTGGTCGACGTGCGCGATCAACGCCACGTTCCGGAGAGGGGGGTGTCCCGACACGAGACTCGCATGGTACCGACGTCGGAGGGATCTCGGCCCGGGGGCAGAGGTAAAGCGCTCCCACTCCGAGCCGACAGGACCCCGGTAGCCGCGGTCGCCGATGGGACGACGATGAGCAGTACCGACGAACGCCGAGGGACGACGGTCGCCGATTCGATCGCGCCGGGTGCCAACCTCGTCGGCGCCGACCTGACCGGTGCCGACCTCCGAGGTCGTGACCTGTCCCGGGCCGACCTCAGCGACGCCCTGCTGGAAGGCGCCGACCTCACCGAGGCTCGTCTCACCGGCGCCACCCTCGCCGGCGCCCGCCTCGCCGGGGCACGGCTGGAGCGAGCCCAGATGCTGGGGGCGGACCTGACGGGGGCCGATCTGACGGAGGTGAAGGCGTCGGGGGTCGGCCTCGGCGGGGCGAAGCTCGTCGACGCCACACTCTTCGGTGCCGACCTCGCCGACGCCACCCTCTCCCACGCCGATCTCCGTGGCGCCGACCTGCGGGTGGTGAATCTGCGGGGTGCCCGGTTGCGGGACACCAGCCTCGTGGGAGCCGACTTCGCACGGTCCGACCTGACCGGGGCAGACCTCACCCACGCCGACGTGGACGGGGCCTCGTTCCGTGAGGCCGACCTCAGCCAGTCGCGGCTGAAGGGCCTCACCGGGTACACGACCGCCGACTGGATCGGCGTCGACGTCTTCGGAGCCGACTACACCGGCGCCTACCTCGCCCGGCGAGCGATCATGGACCAGAACTACCTCTACGAGTTCCGGAACCAGAGCCGGCTCAACGCCTTCATCTACCGGGTCTGGTGGCTCACCTCCGACTGTGGGCGGAGCTTCGTGCGTTGGGGGCTGTGGACGGCGGTGGTCGGTCTCCTGTTCGCCCTCGTCTACACCTTCGTCCCGGTGGATTTCGGTCCCAACCCGACGGTGCTGTCGCCCATCTACTTCTCGGTCGTCACCCTCACCACCCTCGGATACGGGGACGTGCTGCCCGCCTCGACGACCGCCCAGGTGATCGTGATGATCCAGGTGGTGATGGGCTACGTCATGCTGGGGGGGCTGCTGAGCATCTTCGCCGCCAAGATGGGGAGGAGGGCCGAGTGATCAAGGTCCGTCGGGAGAAGAAGCGGTGTGGCCACGCCGAGCTGCGGAAGGTCCTCGGCGACGTGGAGCTGCCGACCATCCCCGCCGTGGTCACCGAGGCGATCGACCGGATCGCCGATCCCGAGTCGGGGCTCAAGGACGTCGCCGACGTGATCGGCCGCGACCCGGGACTCTCCGCCCGTCTGTTGAGCATGGCGAACTCGGCGGTGTACGCGCCCCGTCATCCCATCGCCGCGGTGGACCGGGCCGTCATGATGTTGGGTCGGAACCACGTGGAGTCGCTGCTGGTCTCCCTCGCGGCGAGCGGCGCCGTCAACCAGGTGGCGGTGCCGGGATTCGACCTGGTGGCGTTCTGGTCGACGGCGTCGTGGCGAGCGGCGACGGCGAATGAGGTGTCGAACATCGTCGACCGGGATCGGCGCGCCGAGAACTTCACCGCCTCGCTCCTCCTCGACGTCTCGGTTCCGGTGATCGTCCGCTGTCGGCCCGAATACGAAGAGGTGCTCCGCCGCTGGCGGGAGGGCGAAGCCCCCCTCCGGGAACTGGAACGGGAGGTGTTCGGCTTCACCCACGGCGTCGTCGCCGCCTGGATGTTCGAAGAGTGGGGGTTCCCGGGGTCGCTGCGCACCGCGGTGGCCGAGGACGGGGACCCGGAGACGGATCCCGTCGAGTACCCGGTCGTCCGCGTCGTCGCCGAGCTGGGCGGGCCCGGCGACGCCGAGGAGGTCGTGGCCAGGGTCGTCGAGCGCCTCAGCCGTGTGTTCGGGCTGGACGGGGCCGAATGCGAAGAGCTCGTGCTTCAGGCGCGTGAAGCATCGGCGGCCCTGGCCCGGTCCCTCGTCTGATCCAGACTCAGTCTCCGTAGTCGTAGAAGCCGCGACCCGACTTCCGGCCCAACAGTCCCGCCTCCACCATCCGGGTCAGCAGCGGTGGGCTGGCGTAGAGAGGCTCCTTGTACTCGTCGAAGAGGACGTCGGCCACCAGCTTCATCGTGTCGAGGCCGATGAAGTCGCACAGCTCCAGCGGGCCCATCGGATGGTTGGCGCCGAGCTTCATGCCGGTGTCGATGTCGCGTACCGAGGCGACCCCCGCCTCGTACATCCGGATCGCCCCCAGCAGGTAGGGGACGAGGAGCATGTTGACGATGAACCCGCCCCGATCCTTGGCGCGGATCACGGTCTTGCCGAGGGTGTCGGAGGCGTAGGCTTCGGCCCGGGCTTCGGTCTCCGGCGACGACAGCACCGTCGTCACCAGCTCGACCAGGGCCATGACCGGCACCGGATTGAAGAAATGCAGCCCGACGACCTGCGACGGGCGGCGGGTCACCGACGCCAGACGGGTGATCGGGATCGACGACGTGTTCGAGGCGAGGATCGCGTCGTCGGTGTGGACGATGTCGTCGAGGCGCCGGAAGATCTCCTTCTTCAGCTCTTCGTCCTCGGTCACCGCCTCGATGACGAGCTCTCGGTCGGCGAAGTCGCCGAGGTCGGTGGTGACCCGGATCCGCCCGAGTGCCCCGTTCCGATCCGCTTCGGAGAGCCGGCCCCGTTCCACCGCCCGGTCCAGGGCCTTCTCGATCCGACGGAGCGCGGCGTCGGCGAGCTCGGCGTTCGCCTCCTGCACGATCACGTCGCTGCCGGCGAGGGCGGCGATCTGGGCGATCCCCGACCCCATCTGCCCGCCGCCGACGACTCCGACCCGTTCGATGCTCATGGGTGCCCTCCCTGGATCGACTGTCGGTCCCATCTTGGCAGGTGGCGATGGAGGTTCCGCCTCCGGGATCCGGGGCCTTCGGTAGGCTCGTCCCGGTGGCATTCGACGCGTCGCGCTGGTCCCTCCACTACGCCTTCGGGTTGACCCCCTGGGATCTGGGGATGCCCCATCCCGAGCTGGTGCGGCGGCTGGAGAGACCGGGTGCCTCCCGGCTCCGGCCCGGGCGGGTGCTGATCCCCGGATGCGGGCGCGGCCACGACGCCCTCGCCTTCGTCCGGGCCGGCTGGGAGGTCGTCGCCCTCGACTACGCCCCCCAGGCGGTCGCCCAGGCCCGGGAACTGCTCGGGGACTCCGCCGAGGTGGTGGAGGCGGATGCCTTCGGTTTTCGGGCGGATCGATCCTTCGACCTGCTCTTCGACCACACCTTCCTGTGTGCCGTACCCCTCGACCGGCGACCGGATTTCGGTGTCCTGGCCCGGAGGGTGTTGGAGGTCGGAGGGAGGGTCGTCTCCATCGTCTACCCGATCGGGAAGTGCCCTCCGGAGCAGGGACCGCCGTACGCCCTCGACGTCGACGACGTGAGCGCCGCCTTGGGAGACGGGTTCGTCCTCGAGGAGGTCTCGGCCCCGATCGAAGACGATCCACGGTCCTGGCCCGCCAGGTGGGGTGTGTGGCGGCGGCTCAGGCGCTGACCGGCTCGGTGGTCTTCGCTTCGACGGGGTCGGGTGGTGCGGGGACGGCCCGTTCGGGGAGGGAGATGCCGAAGCAGGCACCTCCGAGGCGCTCGGATCTGCGGTATCGGGCCGTGCCGCCGTGGGCGACGGCGATCGCCTCGACGATCGCCAGCCCGATGCCCGAGCCGGGAACCGCGGCGTTGAACCGGTGGGCGCCTCGCTCGAACCGCTCCCAGATCGTCGCTTCGTGGCGGCGCGGGACGCCCGGGCCGTCGTCGTGCACCTCGAGGAAGGCGGTGGTTCCCTCCCGGCGGAAGACGACGAGCCTGGTGGGTCCCCCGTAGCGGACGGCGTTGCTGATGAGGTTCGTGACGACCTGTCGCAGACGATCGGGATCGCCGCGGAGACGCCAGCCGGCGGTCTCGTCGAGGTAGGTGACCCCGGGAGCGTCGAGGGTGTTGATGGCGGTTCCCACCAGGTCCGAGGGGTCCAGGATCTCCTCGTGGAGCTCGATCTCCCGGAGGTCCCCACGGGCGAGGAGGATGAGATCCTCCACGATGCGGGCCATGTGGCGGGCGTGCTCGTCGGCGAGGGCGACCAGCTCACGGCGCTCCTCGTCGGCGAGGGAGGCGACCGAGTCGTCGGCGAGGAGGCTCAGGAACCCCACCACCGCGGCGAGGGGTGTCCGGAGCTCATGGGAGACCGACGAGACCAGGGCTTTACGTTGCGCCTCCACGAGCTCCCGGTTCTCCCTGATCGCCACCGCCTGGCGGGCCACCACCAGACCGGTCGTGATGAGAAACCCGATGAGGAGCTGGAAGCCGGTCTCTCCGACGCCCGACGAGGCCATGGTGGAGATGAGGACGACGACCAGCACGCCGGCGACCAGGTACGGGAAGATCATCGGGATCAGCGACGGACGCCGCTCGGCGTACTCCCGACGTGGAGGCGGATACTCGACGAGCAGCGCGGCGGCGAACGCCAAACCGGCCGCCGTACCCAGCAGGCCCCAGGATGGATGGGCTTCGGCGAAGGACGATCCGATGGCGCGGGTGAGGAACCGGAGGTCGGAGGCCGCCTGGACGGCGAGGGTGAGGCCGACGACGACCAGGCGGAGGTCGAAACGGAGCGCGCTGCGGCGGATCACCACGATCATCACCATCACGAGGAGGATCAGGTCGAGGATCGGATACGCCATCGCGACGATCGTCTCGAGGGTTCCGACCTGGGGCATGCGGGAGATGAGGGGGCCGACCACCAGAGCCCAGAGGAGGGTGCCGAGGGAGACGCCGCCGACGAGGGCGTCGAGGAGGAGACGGACGCGCTGCGCCTTCTCGGCTCGGACGTGGGGGAGGGCCGCGAAGCCCACGCCCATCGCCGCGTAGGCGGTGAGGAACACGATGTCGACGGGTCCGAACGCCCCCATGTCGGGGTTGAAGAGGAGGGCTATCGCGAAGACCGCCACCCCGAGGGCGGCCGTCGTCACCCCGGCGCCGATGATGCGCCAGGCGAGCCGCTCCCTTCCTTCCAGGCGGGAGGCGTTTCGCATCAACAGGATGCCGGCGAGGCCGAACGACACGAGGACGAAGCCCGATCCGAGCACCCCGGAGGGTTCGGACGGGAGGAGGTCGATCGACACCCCGACCGCGGCGATCGTCACCGCCCCGGCGAGGGCTGCGAAGATCCGCCGCCTCGGCCAGGGGCGAGTCGTCGCCGGCGTTGCCGCACCCTCATCGGAGACCATACGTCTACATGTCGGCAGCCCGAAGGGGGGAATGAAGCCAAAACCGGGCCCCCGATCGTCGCTGGTACCCTCACCGGCCACCGGAGGACCCATGCCCTACGACTTCGCAGCGATCGAACGGAAATGGCAGGAACGGTGGGAGGTCGAGCGTACCTTCTACGTCGACGAGGATCCCTCGAGGACCAAGTACTACAACCTGCAGATGTATCCCTACCCGTCGGGGGATCTCCACATGGGTCATCTGCGGAACTACTCCTACGTGGATCTCCTGACCCGGTACCGGCGCATGCAGGGCTACAACGTGCTCGCCCCCATGGGGTGGGACTCCTTCGGTCTCCCCGCCGAGAACGCCGCCATCAACACCGGCGTCCATCCGAAGGTGTTCACCGAGAACCAGATCGCCCGGATGAAGGCGCAGCTTCGCCGACTGGGCGCCGTCTACGACTGGAGCCGGGAGATCGCCTCCCACACTCCCGAGTACTACCGCTGGGACCAGTGGCTGTTCCTCAAGCTGTACGAGCGGGGTCTCGCCTACAAGCGCAAGGCCCCCGTCAACTGGTGCCCGACCGATCAGACCGTCCTCGCCAACGAGCAGGTCGTCGACGGGCGCTGCGAACGCTGCGGCTCCGAGGTGGAGAAACGGGATCTCGCCCAGTGGTTCTTCAAGATCACCGACTACGCCCAGCGGCTCCTCGACGACCTCCAGAAGCTGGACGAGTGGCCCGAACGGGTGCGGGTCATGCAGGAGAACTGGATCGGTCGCTCGGAGGGAGCCACCTTCACCATGGAGGTCGCCGACGCCGAAGGCCTGTCCTTCGAGGTCTACACGACCCGTCCCGACACCGTGTTCGGGATGACCTTCGCCGTCCTCGCCCCGGAACATCCGCTCGTGGAGCGCCTCATCTCCGGCAGCCCGACCGAGGCGGAGGCGAGGGAGTACATCGAGCGGGCCCGCCGCGCCACCGAGCTGGAACGGCTGGCGGAGGGGGAGAAGACCGGCGTCTACGTGGGGCGAGACGCCGTGAACCCGGTGAACGGCCGTCGGGTCCCCATCTACATCGCCGATTACGTCCTGATGGGGTACGGGACCGGTGCGATCATGGCCGTCCCGGGCGAGGACCAGCGCGACTGGGATTTCGCCTCCCGGTACGGGATCGAGATCATCCGCACGGTCCAGCCGCCCGACGGCTGGGAGGGGGAGGCGTGGAGCGGCCCCGGGAAGGTGATCAACTCCGAGTTCCTCGACGGGCTGGAGACCGCCGAGGCGAAGGAACGGATCATCGAGTGGTTCGAGGAGCGTGGGATCGGTCGCCGGACGGTGAACTACCGGTTGCGGGACTGGCTCATCTCCCGGCAGCGTTACTGGGGCTGCCCCATCCCGATGATCGAATGCCCCGGATGCGGCATCGTGCCCGTACCCGAAGAGGACCTCCCCGTCATCCATCCCGACGTGGAGGACTACGCCCCGAAGGGCCGGTCGCCGCTGGCCGCGGTCCCCGAGTTCGTCTCGACCACCTGCCCCCGGTGCGGTGGTCCGGCCCGGCGGGAGACCGACACGATGGACACCTTCGTCGACTCGTCGTGGTATTTCCTGCGTTTCTGCGACCCCCACAACGACCAGGCGATCTTCGACCCCGAGAAGGTCGCCTACTGGATGCCGGTGGACCAGTACATCGGTGGCGTCGAGCACGCCGTCCTCCACCTCCTGTACGCCCGGTTCGTGACGAAGGTCCTCTACGACATGGGGTTGGTCGCCGTCGACGAGCCCTTCCAGCGGCTCTTCACCCAGGGCATGTTGGTGAAGGACGGCGCCAAGATGTCGAAGTCGAAGGGCAACGTCGTCGCACCCGACCCCTACTACGAACGCTTCGGGGCCGACGCCATCCGGCTGTTCGAGCTGTTCATCGGCCCCCCGACCGACGACGCCGTCTGGTCCGACCACGGCGTCGAAGGGACGGCCCGGTTCCTCGACCGGGTCTGGAGGATGGGGACCGGTGAGATCGGCCGGGTCGACGACCGGCCGCCGGGACCCGAGGACCGGAGGATCCTCCAGGTCGCCCACCGGACGTTGAAGAAGGTCACCGGCGACATCGACCGTTTCGCCTTCAACACCGCGGTCGCCGCCCTCATGAGCTTCGCCAACGCCCTCCAGGACTATCTGAGAGAGGGCGCCGAGCGGGGGACCTTCGACCAGGCGTTCCGGCTCATGCTGCTCATGCTCGGACCGATGGCTCCGCACGTCGCCCACGAGCTGTGGGAGCGACGGGGGTACGGGACGATGCTCGCCACCGAGGCGTGGCCCGAATGGGATCCCGAGCTCGTGCGTGAGGAGACCGTCACCATGGTCGTCCAGGTGAACGGGAAGGTACGAGATCGGATCGAGGTCCCGGCGGACATCGCCGACGAGGAGGCCGAGCGGTTGGCGCTGGCCAGCGAACGGGTCGCGAAGTGGCTCGACGGAGGCAGCGTGAAGAAGGTGATCGTCCGGGCGCCGCGCCTCGTCAACGTCGTCGTCGGCTGACCGTGTATCCACCGTCGGCCGTCTTGCGGGCCGCCGGCTTCGAACCGGACCTGGTCGGGAGGGCGTTGGGGCTCGAGGATCTGGACCGGCCGACGTTGCGGCCCGCACCGTGGTGGATGCGTCGGATCTGGGCCCGGGAGCTGGGAGCGATGACCCTTCCGTGGGGGATCTACGTGGATCCCGGGCTGCTGCCGGGAGATCCCCGGACCTTGGGTCCCCTCGTCGTGCACGAGCTCGTCCATCTACGGCAGTGGCGCCGTGATGGGGTCGTGCGGTTCCTGGTCCGGTATCTGGGCCCCTATCTCCGCGCCCGGCTCCGGGGTGTGAGCCACCGGGCCGCCTATGAGGCGATCCCGGCGGAAGCGGAAGCCCGTTCGGTGACGGCGGCCCTGCTGGGGCGGTGAGGGCCCTCGGCGGCGTTCACACGACCACGATGTCGCCGAGGTCCTCCTCGGGGTCGGGATAGGCCATGTCGAGCGACTCGAGGGTGTCGACGAGCACCTTGGAGACCACGAGGTTCCGGTACCACTTGCGGTCGGCGGGCACCACGTACCAGGGGGCGTAGGTGGTGGAGGTGCGGCTGAGGGCCTCTTCGTAGGCGACCGTGTAGTCGTCCCAGCGTCTCCGCTCCGCCAGGTCGCCCTTGGAGAACTTCCAGCGCTTGTGGGGCTCGTCGAGGCGGGCCTGGAGCCGTTCCCGCTGCTCCTCCTTCGAGATGTGGAGGAAGAACTTGACGATGGTCGTCCCCTCGTCGGCCAGGAGGCGCTCGAACGCGACGATGTGGTCGAAGCGCCGACGCCATCGGTCTTCGGGGACGAGACCGTGCACCCTCACCACCAGCACGTCCTCGTAGTGGCTCCGGTTGAAGATGGCGATCTCGCCGTCGCCGGGGACGTGAGGGTGCACCCGCCAGAGGTAGTCGTGGGCCAACTCGGCGGGGGTCGGTCGCTTGAAGGCGGCCACCCGGACGCCCTGGGGGTTGGTGCCGTCGAACACATGGCGGATGGTGCCGTCCTTGCCGCCGGTGTCCATCGCCTGGAGGACGACGAGGAGTCGATGCCGATGCTCGGCCCACAGGAGCTCCTGAAGCTGTTCGAGGCGACGGTTGAGTGCCTTGGCGAGCCGGCGGCCCTCCCGCTTCTCCCCAGAGAAGAACGATCGATCGGCCGGGTTCCGGCTGGCGAGGTCGGCCGGGCCGCCCGGAGGGACACGGTACTGGTCGGGATGGAGCAACTCGGACATGCCCGCCAACCTAGCGAGGGACCTCTGGACGTGACCGGATCCGACTGATAGATACACGGGGGCGGGCGGTGGGAGGTCGGGGAAGGAGCACCGTGGTCCGGGTCCTCTTCGGCCTGCTCTTCGTGATCGTGGCCGCCTGCTCGACGGCGCCGCCCGCGGAGCTGGTGGTCCCCGCCCCGGCGGCGCCCACCTCCACGACCGTCGAGTCCCTGGTCGTCCACGTGGCCGGCTGGGTGCGACGTCCGGGGCTCGTCGAGGTGGCGGCCGGGGCGCGGGTCGCCGACGTCGTGGCGGCGGCCGGCGGCGTCCTCCCGGGAGGAGATCTCGCGGCGCTGAATCTGGCGGCGCCGGTGCGTGACGGTGACCAGGTGCGGGTACCGGGACCGGACGAGTCGAAGGTGGCGGGCTCCGTCGGGTCCGAGGGCCTGGTGGACGTGAATCGGGCCGGTGTCGCCGAGCTGGAGCGGCTGCCTGGGGTGGGTCCGGTGCTCGCCGAGAGGATCGTCGCCCACCGGGAGCGGTACGGGCCCTTCGAGACGGTCGAGGATCTCCTGGACGTTCCAGGCATCGGGGAGGCCAAACTGGCGGCGCTCCGGGACGCGATCGCCCTTCCCTGATGTCCGTCCCGTCCGCCCGATCCGAGGGGGGAGAGGTGGCGTCGGGATGGTGGGAGCGATGGGGGATCCGGCCCGGGGCTCGCTGCTGGCCGGCGGCGGCTGTCGGGGCTTGGCTGGGGTCGGGGCTCGTGGCCGTGACCCCGGTCTCGGGTGGCGTGGTCGTCGTGCTCCTCGTCGGGGCCCTGGTGATGATCGCCTCGACTCGCTCATGGCCGAGGTGGGCGGCGACCGCCCTGATCCTCGCCGCCGCATCCGGTGTCTGGTCCCAGGCGGGCGCCGCCGCCCGGACGGCGCTCACGGTCCCCGAGGGCGTCTCGACGGTGGTGGGAAGGGTCTTGACCGACCCGGTGAACGTCCGAGGTCGGGACACCGTCGTGATCCGTCCGGCGTTCGTCGACGGCCGCCGGGCCCGCCTCCCGGACCTGGCGGTCGAATGGCCCACGGGTCGTCACCGGGTCGAGGCGGGCGAGTGGCTCCGCGCGCGGGGTGTGGTCCGGAGCGGGGAGCGGCGGATTCGGGGAAGGTCGGTCGGCGGCACCATGGTCGCCCGTTCGCTCGTCACCGGCGATCCCACGGAGCCGTGGCTTCGGGCGGGTAACGGTCTCAGAGCCGCGGTTCGAGCACGGCTCCCCGTCGACGCCGGGCCGGAGACCGCGCTGCTCAGGGGCTTCCTCATCGGCGACACGTCGGGTCTGACACCGTACGACCTGGAGGCCCTTCGAAGGGCCGGACTCACCCATTTCGTGGCGGTCTCCGGCAGCAACGTGGCGCTCTTCCTCGGGATGTGGTTCCTCCTGCTCGCTCCCGTCGTCGGGTCGGCCCGGCTGCGCGCGGTGGCCGGGCTGGCGGCCCTCGCGGTCTTCGTCGTGGCGACCCGTTGGGAGCCGTCGGTGGTGAGGGCCGCGGTGATGGCAGGCCTCGTACTCATCGCCCGGGCGTTCGGCGTGTCGCTCGACGCCTGGACCGTCCTCGGTGGGGCGGTGGCCGGACTGCTGATCCTCTCCCCGCCCCTGGCGGCATCGGTCGGATTCCAGCTCTCGGTGGCGGCGACGACCGGTGTCATGATCGGAGCGCGAGCTCTCGACGGGCGAGCTCCCCGGCTGATCGCGAAGACCCTCGGCCCCACCCTCGGCGCGCAGATCGCCGTCGCCCCCCTCCTCCTGGCCCATTTCGGGACGGTGCCGCTCGTGGCACCGCTGGCCAACCTGGTGGCGGCCCCCCTGGTCGCCGCTGCCACCACCGCCGGGGTGATCGGAGTGCTCATCGGGGACGTCCCGCTGGCGGTCGGTACCTGGGTGGCGGGCCGCGTCATCGACGTGGCCCGTCTGGCGGCGGGGTGGCCCCAGCTCGACGCGCTCGGGGTGGCGGTGATGTCGGCCGCCGTGTGGGCGCTTCGCTTCCGCCTCGGCCGGAGACTGCTCGTCCTCCTCACCGTCGCGCTGCTGACGCTGCCCGGGCGGTCGCCCGACTTCCGGCCGGGCGTCGTCTTCCTCGACGTGGGCCAGGGCGATGCCGTGTTGGTCCTCGGGGCGGAGGTGACCGTCCTCGTCGACGCCGGGCCCGATCCCCGGATCCTGGCCCGAAAACTCACCCGGTACGGGGTGGATCGACTGGACCTCGCCGTCGTCTCCCATCCCCACGCCGACCATGCCGCAGGCCTCACAGGTCTCGCCGGGCGGATCCCCATCGGTCGGGTCTGGTACGCGTCCGCCCCCCACACGAGCGAGACGTGGGACCGACTGGCGGCGGAGCTGGCCTCGGCGGGGGTGCGGGTCGTCGCCCCGGACCTCGGCCGATACCGGCTCGGGGACGTCACCATCGACGTGCTGGGACCCCGGCGGCGGTATGCGTCCCCGAACGACCAGTCGTTGGTCGTCCGCGTCTCCATCGGTGACCTCTCGGTCCTGCTTCCCGGCGACGTCGAGGCGGTGGCCCAGCGGGAGCTCGGACGGATCCCCGCACAGGTGCTCGCCGTTCCCCACCAGGGGGCCGGTACCAGCGACCCGGACTGGCTGGCCGCCCAGGCGCCGGCCCTCGCCGTCATCTCGGTCGGACCCAACACCTACGGGCATCCGGTGCCCTGGGTGTCCCAGGTCCTGTCGGGCGTCGGAGCGCGGGTGGTGAGGACCGATCAGGTGGGAGACGTCGTCGTGGGCCCCGGCTCGATCACCCCCAAGATCGACGCGACCCCCTCGGGATCGGCCGGGTACACCGCGATCCGAGCAGCCTCCACGTCGAATCCGGTTCGCGCCGCCGCCTCCCGGAGGTGATCGATCGCCGGTTCGGCGCCGTCGGCGTCGGTGCCGGTGAGGATGACGGCGAGGATCGGGCGCCCGTCGACGGTGACGAGGGCGAGATGATCCGACTTCCGAAGCGCCGAGCGGGTGGCGGCTCCAAGCTCGGCGAGGGCCCGACGACGGAGGACGTGGCGGGCGGGGAGGCCGGTCAGGGGGAGGAGCGCCGCCGTGAAGGTCCCGCCGTAACGGTCGCTTCGCAGCATCTCGGCACGGGCCAGACGGGCGAAGGCCGCGGCCGTGTGGAGACCGGTCGCGGGATCGACCTCACCGATCTCGGAGAGGTGTCGCAGGTCGCCGAGGAGGGTGCGGGTCGCCCAGCCTCCCGCCAGACCGAACAGGACGTATCCGACTCCCCGGGTGGCGATCCGGCCGACGAGGGGCTCCCATCCCACCAACTGGATCGCAGGCCACCGCATCGCCACGTAGGCGGCGGTGGCTCCGGCGGCCAGGGCGAGCCCCCCTCCCGGCCCCAGATAGAGGAGCCCGGCGAAGACGGGGGCGAAGAAGAGGACGGCGGCGACCTCGACCGGATCCGTGCCCCGGACGAGCATCACCAGCGACACCCCGAACACGACGATCAGGCCGGTCAGGAGGATGACGGTGCGGGCGTGTCGGGTCGGGTCGGCGGCGGGCACGGCGGCGCAGTCTACGTGGGGTGCGGGGTGGTTGACAGGACCCCGGTCGGTCCGTGACACTCACCCGGTGCTCCGATCCAAGGTCGCCGTCGCCGTGCTCGCCCTCGTGCTGCTGATCCCCATCGCCCAGGCATGGCTCGGGGGACGGACCCACCTCGTCTCGTGCAGCCGTCCCGTCACCACTCCCTTCCAGGTGCTCGTGGTCGACGGGACGCCGGTGGTGACGAGCTCGGCCCGGCTGCTGACCGCCGACCCGGAGGAGTCATGTGGCGGTCTCGCCGTGGATCTGGGTGTCGGCCCGGGACCGGGGGAGGAGCAGGTGACGGTGACGATCAGGTTCACGAACCCGACCCCGTTCGTGTGGCGCGGCAGTGTGGACCTCCAGATCGGTGAGGCCTCGATCCCCGTCGACGTGGGCACGGTCCCGTCCGGGACGACCGTCGAGTCGCAGATCCCGGTGCGGGTGGGGGAGGGGACCACCGACCTCTCAGGGTGGCTGGTGGTCGGTCCGTGAGACGACTCGACACCCCTGCCGGCCCGTTGTGCTTCGACGGCGGCACCAAGGTGATGGGGGTCCTCAACCTCTCGCCGGAGTCGCACAACACCCAGACGGTGGCGACCACGGTTCCGGCGGCGTTGGAGCTGGCCGCCAGGTACCGGGAGTGGGGGGCGGAGATCATCGACGTCGGTGCTCAGTCCAGTCGGTACGACGTCCCGACCTTGGACGTCGACGAAGAGATCCGTCGCCTGGTTCCGGCCGTGGAGGCCCTCAGCGCGGAGGGTCATCTCGTCTCGGTCGACACGTGGAAGCCGGAGGTGGCCCGGGCCGGGGTGGCGGCGGGGGCGGCGATCGTCAACGACACGGGGGGGCTGGGTGATCCGGAGATGCGCCGGGTGGTGGCGGAGAGCGGCGCGGCTGCGATCGTCGTCTACGTCGAGGGGGCGAACCCCCACGCCGTGGACGAGATCGACGTCCGACCCGACAAGGCGGCGGTGACGGCCCGGTGGCTCGCCGAGCGGGTGACGGCGCTGGAGGCCGACGGCATCGACCGGGTCATCGTCGATCCCGGAATCGCCATCAACTATCCGGGCGACTACGCCGGGTACACGCGGATGCAACTCGACGTGATCCGGCGCCTCGACGTGATCCGAACCGTCGGGCCTCCGATCCTCGTCCCCATCCCCCGGAAGCAGGAAGACCACCGGGTGATGGCCTACATCACGTTGGCGGTGGAACACGGGGCCGACATCATCCGTGTCCACGACGTCGCCGAGGCCTGCGACCTGGTCCGTCTGCTGACGGATGTGTCCGGGGGCGCCGGTAGGTTGAGGACGTCATGAGCGCCGTCCTCGCCATCGTCATCCCATCGAGCTCCGGACCGTCCGAACGAGACGAGGCCCTGCGCCTGGCGAAGGAGCACCTGGCCGGCCACGGGATCGGCGCGGACGACGTCGTCAGAGTCGACGTCCCGACCGGCGGCACGGCCGACGGAGGGGCGCTCCGCGGAGACGTCGAGGCCATGGTGCCCGTGCTCCAGTCGGGGTCGCTGTTCGGTGGTCGGCAAGGCCTCCTCGTGACCGACATCCAGAACCTGACCGCTGCGGAGGTGGAGGTGCTCGCCGACCTGCTCCTCGCCGTCGATCCGGAGGCCGTGGCCGTCGCCCTGGTCTCGGTGGGCGGCCCCAAGGCCCCGGTCGCCAAGGCGGTGAAGCAGGTGGGGAGGTCGGTCACGGTTCGCCGCCTCCAGGAGCGGGACGTCCCCAAACGCCTCGTCGAGATGGCCGCTGCACGGGGGCTGGAGCTGGGTCGGGACGCCCAGGAAGCCCTGGTGCAGCGCTTCGGCACCGATCTCGGATCGCTGGAGAGCGCCCTCGATCAGCTCGCCGAGGCCGGGGGCCGGATCACCGGGGAGGAGATCCTGCGACGGTTCAAGAACCGGCCCGACGAACCGATCTGGCATTACACCGACGCCGTCGCCGCCGGCCGTGTCGACGAGGCGCTCCGACGTCTCGGCGACCTGTTCGTCCACACCCATCCCCTGCAGATCCTGGCCACCCTCGAACACGATCTGCGACGGAGGGCCCTCGCCTCCTCGTCCCCCGACTTCGAGACCTTCCGGGAGCGGGTGGGGGCGCGTCCCTCCGACCGGTGGCCGGAGCACGTGTGGAGGAGACGGGGTCGGGTGAAGGACTCGTCGCTGCGCAGGGCCCTCGAAGCCCTCGGGCGTGCCGACCGGGTGCTCAAGTCGGCACCCGAGGAGCTGCACCGGGTGACGATGGAGCGGCTGACGGTGGCGCTGGCCCGCTGGTACGCGGGGCGCTGAGTCAGGACGAGGACGCGTCGGCGCGGACCGCGGCGATCCGCTTGGCGAGCCGGGACTTGCGGCGGGCGGCCGTCTTCTTGTGGAGGATCCCCTTGGAGACGGCCATGTCGATCCGTTTCTGCGCCAGGCGGAAGCGTTCCTCGACGTCGTCGGTGCCCATCTCGGCCGCCTCGATCGCCCGCTTCATGCGGGTCTTGATCTCCGAGCGCACCGCCTTGTTGCGGAGGCGGCGCTTCTCGTTTTGGCGGTTCCGCTTGATCTGGGACTTGATGTTGGCCATGGCTGCTCCACGTGAAGTCTCGAAGGGTGGCGGTGCGCGCCGGGGCACCGGCGGGTGGAAGAGGCTAGCAGCGGCGTTGGGAGCGGTACAATCGTGCCCCGTCCCCCCGATCCCCCGAGGACATGGTCGATCGAGCGCGCATCCGCAACTTCTCCATCATCGCCCACATCGACCACGGCAAGTCGACCCTGGCGGACCGGCTCCTCGAACGCACCGGTGCGCTCTCCGAACGCGACATGCGCGAGCAGGTGCTCGACACCATGGATCTCGAGCGGGAGCGGGGCATCACCATCAAGGCCCAGGCGGTTCGTCTCGAGTACGTGCACCCTTCGGACGGACACCACGTGCTCGACCTCATCGACACGCCCGGCCACGTCGACTTCTCCTACGAGGTGTCCCGATCGCTGGCCGCCTGCGAAGGGGCGGTCCTCCTGGTCGACGCCGCCCAGGGGGTCCAGGCTCAGACCCTCGCCAACGCCTATCTGGCGATCGACGCCGGTCTGGAGATCATCCCGGTCGTCAACAAGATCGACCTTCCGTCGGCCGATCCGGACCGGGTCGCGGCGGAGATCGTCGGGGTGTTGGGCGGCCGACCCGAGGACGTGGTGCGGGTCTCGGCGAAGACCGGGGAGGGGGTCGACGAGCTGCTCGCCCGCATCGTCGCCGACATCCCACCGCCGTCCGGCGACCCCGACGCGCCCCTGCGGGCGCTCGTGTTCGACTCGTATTACGACCCGTACCGAGGGGTCGTCTGCTACGTACGGGTCGTGGACGGGCGCCTCTCCAGCGGTGACCGGCTCCGGTTCATGGCGACCGGCGAGACCCACGACGCCACCGAGGTGGGGGTGCTCACCCCGGCGGCGGAACCCGTCGCCGTTCTCGGTCCCGGCGAGGTCGGCTATCTCATCACCGGGGTGAAGGAGATCGGGCGCATCAAGGTGGGGGACACCGTCACCGCCGTCGCCCGACCGGCGGCCGAGGCCCTCCCCGGGTACTCGGAACCGAAGCCGATGGTGTTCGCCGGGATCTTCCCGACCGACGGCGACGACTTCGTGCGGCTTCGGGAGGCGCTGGACAAGCTGGCTCTGAACGACGCCTCCCTCGTCTATGAGCCCGAGACCTCGCGGGCCCTCGGGTTCGGGTTCCGATGCGGGTTCCTCGGTCTGCTGCACATGGAGATCGTCCGTGAACGTCTCGAACGCGAATACGACCTCGACCTGGTCGCCACCGCCCCGTCGGTGGCGTACCGGGTGATGACGGCGTCGGGGGAGCAGCGGGAGATCCGATCCCCTCAGGACATGCCGGATCCGGGAGAGATCGTCTCCATCGAAGAGCCCTTCGTACGGGCGATGATCATCACCCCCTCCGAGTACGTGGGGGCGGTGATGGAGCTGGTCCAGGGGCGGCGGGGCGAGATGGTGAACATGCACTATCTGGGACCGGAACGGGTGGAGCTCACCTATCTCCTCCCCCTCGCCGAGGTCGTGTTCGACTTCTTCGACCAGCTCAAATCGCGGACGCGGGGATACGCCAGTCTGGACTACGAACCCGCCGGGTATCGGGAGGCCGACCTCGTGCGGGTGGACGTGTTGCTGAACGGGCAGCCCGTCGACGCCTTCTCGTCCATCGTCCACCGCGACAAGGCCTACCAGTACGGCAGGGCGATGGTGGAGCGCCTCCGCGAGCTGATTCCCCGCCAGCTCTTCGACGTGCCCATCCAGGCGGCGATCGGCAGTCGCATCATCGCCCGGGAGACGGTGAAGGCGAAACGCAAAGACGTCCTCGCCAAGTGCTACGGCGGTGACGTCACCCGGAAGAAGAAGCTGCTGCAGCGTCAGAAGGAGGGGAAGAAGCGGATGAAGATGGTGGGGTCGGTCGAGGTGCCCCAAGAGGCCTTCGTCGAGGCCCTCAAGGTCGATCGGTGACCGCACCCGACTCGCCGGAGCTGGCCGACCGGGCGGCCGGGTGGGCCGGGGCGTACGTCCACATCCCCTTCTGCGCCCGGCAATGCCCCTACTGCGACTTCACCGTCGTCGTCGGTCGCGACGCAGAGGCCGACCGGTATCTGGAGGCGCTCTCGATCGAGATCGCTTCGGAGCCTCCGTGGCGTCCCCTCGACGCCGTGTACGTGGGCGGCGGAACCCCGACGCGCCTCGGCGCGCGGCGGCTGGCGACGATCGTGGAGACCTTGGCCGACCGCTTCGGGTTGGCGTCCGACGCCGAGGTGGGGCTCGAGGCGAACCCCGAGGACTGGACCCCGGAGATGGCCGGGGAGTTGGCGGCGGCGGGGTTCGGACGGGTGTCCTTCGGAGCCCAGAGCTTCGATCGACGGGTGCTGGCCGCGCTGGGGCGATGCCACACCCCCGCCGACGTGGCCCGGGCGGTGGAGGTCGCCCGGCGTGCGGGGTTCGGCTCGGTGAACCTCGACCTCATCTACGGTCATCCCGTCGAGGACGCACGGTCCTGGACCACCACCGTCGAGGCGGCGTTGGGTCTGGCCCCGGACCACCTCTCCGTGTACGCGTTGACGGTGGAGCCGGGGACGAAGCTGTGGCGAGACGTCCGTGCGGGAGCCTCGGCTCCCGACCCCGACGTACAGGCAGACCGCTGGGAGGAGGTCCAGGTCCGGGCGGAGGCCTCCGGCCTCGTCCGGTACGAGGTCTCGAACCTGGCTCGGCCGGGGCACGCCTGCCGCTACAACCTCACGGTGTGGGCCGGAGGCCAGTACCTGGGCTTCGGGGTGGGAGCCCACGGTTTTCGAGACGGGGTGCGGCGGGCGAACGTTCGCCGACTCGACACCTACCTGGATCGGGTGCGGGCCGGGCTGGGCGCGGTGCAGTCGAGCGACCTGGTGTCGGGCGCGGAGGCCGAACGGGAGCGTCTGATGTTGGGTTTGCGTCGAGCGGCGGGTGTGGTCCTGGGGCAGGGAGGCGAGGCGTTCGTCGCCTCCGACGAGGGTCGGCGGCTCCTCGACGCAGGGGTCGTCGAGGTCCGGGACGGCCGTCTGGTGGTGCTGCGTCCCCTCCTCACCGACCTGGTGATCCGGAGCGTCCTCGGCTGACCGGGCCGGCTGGTCGGCGGCCTCCGGTGGCCGCCGCAGAAGGTGGGGGCGGGCTCTCGACCCTTATCAGTCACCAAGGGTGACTGCTAACGTGATGGGCATGCTGGAGGATCGACGAGCCACGGTCCTCCGGGCGCTCGTCGAGGAATACATCGCCTCGGGTGAGCCGGTCAGCTCTCGGACGATCCTCGAGCGGACCGGGCTCGACGTGTCGGGCGCCACGGTGCGCAACGACCTCGCCGCGTTGGCGGCCGAGGGCTATGTCGCGCAGCCACACACATCAGCGGGACGGGTACCGACCGCGGCCGGATACCGCTACTACGTGGATCACCTCACTCCCCCTCGTCTCCGCGGTCGCACCCGCGAACGCATCGCCACCTTCTTCAACACGGTGCACATGGAGCTGAGTCGCCTCTTGAAGGCCACCAGTCAGCTCCTCGCCGACGTCACCCACTACCCGGCGGTCGTGGTCGGTCCCCGTCCCACCGGGGAGAAGGTGAAGGCGCTCCACGTCGTCCAGCTCACCCCCGAGCGGGCACTGCTGGTCATCGTGACCGAGTCCGGCCAGGTCTGCCAGGAGGCATGTGACCTCGCCGAACCGGTGGACTCGACGGAGCTCGCCGAGGTGGAGCGGCTCCTCGCCGGAGCACTGGTGGGGGGCGAGTTGACGGCGGTGGAGGCGGTGGGATCCGCGGGCACCCAGCTCTCGGGTCCTGCTCGGGCCGCCCTCGACGTCCTGGCGGCGGGTGTCGGACGCGCCGCCGCCGAACATTCCGAGCTGTACGTCGGCGGGGCGGGACGCATGCCCGCCATCTGGGACGACCTGCAGACGGTCCACCGGGTGCTCGAAGTCCTCGAACGGGAGGCGATGATCCTCGACATCCTCGCCCGGGCGTCGGGCACCTACATCCAGATCGGCGACGACCTCCCCGTCGAGGACCTGGCGGTGGTCTCCACCACGTTCCCCGTCGCCACCGGCGGCGAGGGCCGGGTCGGCGTGATCGGTCCGATGAGGATGGACTACAAGAAGGCCATCTCGGCGGTGGAGGAGATCGGCCGCGAGCTCGGGGACCGGATCAGCGGATAGCCGATGGCCAAGGACTACTACGCCGTCCTGGGGGTGCCCCGGGACGCGTCCCAGGAGGAGATCAAACGGGCGTTCCGGCGTCTGGCCCGCGACACCCACCCGGACGCCAATCCGGACGACCCTTCCGCCGAGGCGAGGTTCCGGGAGGTCGCCGAGGCCTACGAAGTCCTGTCCGATCCGGAGCGGCGGCGAGCCTACGACCGGGGGGAGTCCCTCGACCTGGGCGACCTGTTCGCCGGGTTCGGCAGCTTCGACGATCTGCTCCGCTCCGTGTTCGGCGACGCCGGCCCCTTCGGGACCGGGCGGGGGCCCACGGCGCGGCCCCGCGGGCGGGATGTCGTCGCCCGGGTTCGGGTGAGCCTCGACGAGGCCGCCTTCGGGACGGAAGCCGACGTCACCTTCGAGACGAACGTGGTGTGCGGGCTGTGTGGGGGGAGCGGCGCCAAGCCGGGGTCGCGGCGGTCGACCTGTCCCACCTGTGGCGGGGCGGGAGCGGTTCGCGTGGCCCGGCGGGGGCTGCTGGGGACCGTCATGTCGGTGGCCGAGTGCGACCGCTGCCGAGGCTCCGGGGAGATCATCTCCGAGCCGTGTCCCCGCTGCCTCGGTCAGGGGGTGCATCCCGACCGACGGTCGGTGCGGGTCGAGATCCCCGCCGGAGTCTCCACGGGCACCCGACTCCGGATGACCGGTGAGGGGGAGGCCGCAGGCCAGGGTGGACGGCCCGGGGACCTGTACGTGACGATCGAGGTCACCCCCGACGAACGGTTCGAACGCTCCGGGGACGACCTGATCCATCGGGTGACGATCGGGATCGCCGAGGCGGCCCTGGGGACCAAGGTGGAGGTGCCCCTCCTCGAGGGCGGCACGGAGACCGTCGCCATCCCCGCCGGGACCCAACCGGGCTGGACCACCCGCCTCGCCGGACGGGGTACCGCCCACCTGGGACGGCGAGGCCGCGGCGATCTCGTCGTGCAGGTGGCGGTGGAGGTTCCCTCGGATCTGACCCCCGAAGAGGAGGAGCTCCTCCGCCGGTTCGCCGAGCTGCGGAACGAGCACCCGGCGAAGCGGCGTCGCCGTCGACACCGCTGACGGCTCCCATCCGCGGAATGTGACTCCCAGCGCGCAACGACCACTCTGAGTGGTAGGATGCGGGTGGCTGGAAGGGACGAGACACACCGGGAGACGTGTTCGTGAGGGACCTGAATCGGGCTCTGGGGGAGCGACTGCGGGCCGCCCGTCGGGCGCGGGGATGGTCTCTGCTCGACGTCGAGGAGAAATCCGGTCACGAATTCCGGGCCTCGGTGTTGGGAGCCTACGAGCGGGGCGAGCGGAACCTCTCCATCCCCCGGCTGTACCGTCTGGCCGCGCTCTACCGGGTCTCCCCGGCCTCCCTCCTCCCCACCGGACCCGACGATGAAGATCGCATCGTGGTGGACATCGCCGCGGCAGAGCAGGTCTCCGGTCGGCGGGCCGAGGTGATCGATCGGTTCCTCCAGGCCATCCACCGGATGCGCCAGGACGGGTCGAGCCCGGCACTCACCGTCCGCCAGAGCGACCTGAAGATCCTGGCCGGGCTCCTCGCCGAGGCCGGTGAGGACGCCGAGGCGGAGTCCGGCTCGGAGTGGGTGGAGGACGGCTGAAGCGCATCCGACGACCCGGGGTATACTGCCGGGGCCCGTTCGGGCAGGTCCGTCCGTGACGTCTGACACCATCGAACGCCGCTTGCGCGTCCCCAGCAACCACCTCATGTTGGAGTTGTTGGGTCCCGGGGATGCGAACCTCCGCAGAGTCGAGGGGCTCTTCCCGACTGTGCGGATGGTCGCGCGCGGCAACGAGCTCTCCCTGGCGGGGCCCGGAGAGGACGTCGAAGCGGCCGAGACCGCCCTCGAGGAGCTGTTGATCCTGATCCAGGAGGGTGAACCGGTCGACGGTGCGCGGGTGGAACGGGTCGTGGAGATGGTGCGGGAGAAGGTTCCCAGTCCCTCCGGTGTGCTGACCGAGTCGATCTCGGTCGGGCGCGGCAAGACCGTCCGGGCGAAGACCCGGGGACAGCAGCGGTACATCGAGGCGATCCGGGACAACACCCTCACCTTCGGCATCGGTCCGGCGGGGACCGGCAAGACCTACCTGGCGATGGCGGCGGCCGTCGAGGCGCTGGTGTCGGGGTCGGTCCGACGGATCATCCTCACCCGTCCCGCCGTCGAGGCGGGGGAACGTCTCGGGTTCCTTCCCGGTGATCTCACGGCCAAGGTCGACCCGTACCTCCGGCCCCTGTACGACGCCCTCTGGGACATGCTGGGTCCCGACGAGACCACCCGGCTCATCGAGCGGAACACGATCGAGATCGCCCCCCTCGCCTACATGCGGGGCCGCACCCTCAACGACGCCTGCATCATCCTCGACGAGGCGCAGAACACCTCCCCCGAGCAGATGAAGATGTTCCTCACCCGCCTCGGGTTCAACTCGAAGATGATCATCACCGGCGACGTCACCCAGACCGACCTCCCCAGCCAGCAGCAGTCCGGCCTCGCCGTCGTCCGCAAGATCCTCGACGGCATCCCCGGTGTCGCCTTCGTGGAGTTGACCAGTCGCGACGTGGTCCGTCACCGGGTGGTGGCCGCCATCGTCGAGGCCTACGCCCGATTCGAGGGGATGTCATGAGCGGTGCCCGGATCCGGATCCTCATCCTCGTGGCGACCGTCGCGCTCACCTGGGTGGCGTTGGCGGTCGGTGCCGAGCCGACCACCCCGAAGCTCGAGGTGGGGGACGTGGCGACCCGGGACTACGTGGCCCGTCGAGACGCCGAGGTGATCGACGAGGCGACCACCGCCGCGCTCCGGGAGGAGGCGGCGGCGAGCGTCGAACCCACCACCGTCCGCAACTTCGACGTGGAGGACGAGGCGAAGCAGGGTGTGGAGACGCTCTTTCTGGCGGTGACGTCGGGGGTGCTGGCCGAGCCGGCCCCCTCTTCCACGACCACGGTCACCGAGCCCGCACCGACCTCGACGACGACCACGTCGACGACCGTGGCGGAGGAGACGGGGACCGACACGACCACCACGACGACCACCGCCCCTCCCCAGCTCGAGTTCACCGAGCTGGTGGGGTCGCTGTTCGTCGACGTCGAAGGCGACGGGGTCTTCGACGTCGAGCCGGGCGAGCTCGGGCTTCCCGACGCAGGTCTCCCCGGGGTCACCGTCGAGGCGACCGGGATCGACGGCAGCGTCTACAAGGGTGAGACCCAGACCGACGGCAGCTTCGTCATCGAGGTGCCCGTCGGTGACGTGGTGCTGACGGTGGACACCCGGGACCCGGAGTTCCCCGCCAACTTCTCCTTCTCCACCGAGAACGCCACCCAGGAGCTGGAGTGTCGGGAGGGGAGACAATGTGCCGCCGATCCGATCGGCGTCGCTCCGATGATTCGTCCCCTCGACGCCCAGGTGGCGGAGCTGCGCACCGCCTACGGCACGCTGCGGGAGGAGACCCTGCGGACGCTCGTCGCGGTGGCGAGCGCCGACGTGGTGCGGCGGGCGATCGGCCAGCCGGAGCAGCTCACGAAGATCTCCGAGGCCGTGCTGCAGCGGCTCGACAGCGAGTTCGAACGGGGCATCGGCAGTGTCGAGGATCTCACCGAGCGGAAGAGCACGGTCATCGCCAGCCCGCCCCTCGTGGTCGACGAGAACGGCCAGCGTGACCTGGCCGCCCAGGCCGCCGCCGCCGACATCGTCGCCCTGTTCCTGCAACGCAACGTCTTCGTCGACGAGCAGGCCACGGCCGCCGCTCGGCAGAGGGCACGAGAGGGGGTGCCCGACGAGACCGTCACCTTCGAGGCGGGGAAGGTGATCGTGGCGGAGGGGGACACCATCGAGAACGAGATCCAGCTCGCGGCGATCGAGGCGACCGGGGCCGACGCCGGCGACAGCCTCGACGCGGCGGCGATGGCGGCGGTGCTGGTCGTGATCGTGGCCCTGCTGGGTTTCTACCTCGCCCGTTTCCGACCGCAGTTCTGGCAGCGGCCACGGATGGTGGGGCTGCTGGGGTTGCTCATCGTCTTGGCGGCGGGCTCGGTACGGCTCACCGTCGCCCTGCAGGAGTCGACGAGTTGGTACATCCTCCCCGCCGTCGCCTTCGGGTATCTGGCCGCGGTGCTGTTCGACGCACGGATGGGGGCCTTGATGGCGCTGACGATGGCCATCCTCACCGCCGTCGGCACCCGCGAACTGGGGGTCACCGTCTTCGCCCTGTTGGCGACGATGGCGCCGATCGGATTCGTGTCGGCGGTGTCGACCCGACGGGCGTTCCGCAACTCGGTGGTGATCTCGGCGGTGGCGGTCGGGCTGATCGCCGGTGCCGTCTCCTGGTTCTTCGACAGCGGTGCCGACACCACCCTGGCGGACATCGGCCAGGACGTCGCCTGGGCCTTCGCCGCCGGCGTCGTGTCGGCGCTGGTCGCCTTGGCGGCCCTGCCGTTCTTCGAGGCGCTCTTCGACATCACGACCACGCTGCGGATCCTCGAGCTCACCGACCGCAACCACGAGGCCCTCCAGCTCATCCAGGAGAAGGCCTTCGGGACGTTCAACCATTCGCTGATGGTCGGCACGCTGGCCGACGCCGCCGCCCGGGCGATCGGAGCCAACAACCTCTTGGCTCGGGCCGCTGCCTACTACCACGACATCGGCAAGACCGAGAACCCGACCTACTTCATCGAGAACCAGTTCGGGATCCCCAACCCCCACGACTCCCTGCCGCCCGAGCAGTCGGCGGAGATCATCCGCCGGCATGTCCTCGACGGGGTCCGGCTCGCCAAGAAGTTCAAGATCCCCTCCGAGGTGGCGGAGGGGATCACCTCCCATCACGGGGACGCCATCATGCGGTACTTCTACGAGAAGGCGCGGGAGCTGTACGGGGACGAGAACGTCGATCCCGACGACTACCGCCATGCCGGACACAAGCCGCAGACGAAGGAGATGGCGATCGTCATGCTGGCCGACAGCGTCGAGGGGGCATGCCGGGCGAACTTCGGGGAGCAGGAACCCACCGCCGAGGCGATCGAGAAGGTCGTGAACCGGGTGGTCGACGAGAAACTCGACGACGGCCAACTCTCGGAGGCGCCGTTGACGATGGCCGAGCTCACGAAGATCCGGAAGGCCTTCATCGATGCGATGGTGGGCCACTACCATCAACGTATCCCCTATCCGAACTTCCCGGGCAGTTGAGGTTGGACGACCCTTCGAGATCGACCGAGGAGCGTCGGTGAACGTCGACGTCACCGACGAGCAATCCCTGCCGGTGGACACCGCCGGACTCCGACACCTCGCCGAGCTGGTCCTCACCGCCGAAGGCCTGCCGGCGGACACCGAGGTGTCCGTCGTGTTCGTGCCCGACGAGGTGATCGCCGCCTACAACCGACGGTTCATGGAGCGGGAGGGCCCGACCGACGTGCTGGCCTTCCCCCTCGAGCGTCTCCGACCGGGCGAGGTGCCCGAGCGGGCACCGGGAGCGCCGCCGCTCGTCCTCGGTGACGTCTTCATCGCCCCCGGTCACGTCGCCGTCCAGGCGGAGCGTCTGGGAGCGGACGTCGAGACGGAGATGGCGTTGATGGTCGTCCACGGCCTCCTCCACCTTCTCGGATACGACCACGTGGACGACGAGGACGCCGAGTTGATGGAGCGGCGGGAGCGGGAGTTGCTGGCCGAGGTGGGGATGGTGCGCCGGTGATCGCCGAGCTCATCGCCGTCGCCCTCGTCGCCGGGTTCACCATCCTCGCCGGGGTGCTCCGGGCTGCCGGGACCTCCCTCGTGCTCACCCCTCGGGCCGACGCCCTCCACGACGCCGGCGACGGGATCCGGGGGGCGGAGCAGGCGGCCGAGCTCCTGGAGAACCGGGAGACGATCCCTTCGGCGCTGGGGGTCGTCCATTCGGCGCTGCTCATGGCCGCCGCGATCCCGGGGACCTGGCTGATCGCCACCCGCCTCCGCTCCCCCGGGGTCGTCGTGGCGATGGCGTTGATGGGGCTGTCCCTCGTGCTGCTCGGAGATCTGGTCCCACGGGCGGTAGGGCGGGCCCGTCCCCGCACCCTCGCCTACCGATTCTCCGGCCTCCTCGGAGCCGCCATCCGGGTCGGGTCGAAGGCGACGGACATGCTGACCGAGGACGAGGGAGAGGAGGAGGGCGAAGGCGACGAGACCGACCAGGAGGAGATCGAGCTGATCTCCTCGGTGCTGCAGTTCTCCGACACCCTGGTCAGGGAGGTGATGGTCCCTCGGACCGACATGGTGACCATCTCCCGGGATGCCCCGGCCGGGACGCTGCTGGAGTTGGTGGCCCGGCACGGGTTCTCCCGTCTCCCGGTCACCGGTGACGACATCGACGATGTGGTCGGCATCGTCATCCTCAAGGACCTCCTGCCGGGGATCATCGACGGACAGATGCCGGAGACCGTCGCCGAGGTCATGCGCCCGGTCGACTTCGTCCCGGAGACGAAACGGGTGTCCGACCTCCTCCGGGAGATGCAGGCGTCGAAGGCCCACATGGCGGTGGTGGTCGACGAATACGGGGGAACCGCCGGGCTCGTCACGATCGAGGATCTGCTGGAGGAGCTGGTGGGCGAGATCGTCGACGAGTACGACGACGAGGAGCCCTTGATCGTCCAGGAGCAGGAAGGGGTGTGGGTGGTCGACGCCCGGTTCCCGGTGGAGGAGCTGTCCGAGGAGGTGGGAGCCGACCTTCCCGACGAGGACTGGGACACCGTCGGCGGGCTGGTGTTGGGTCTCGCCGGACGGGTCCCTCGCGAGGGTGAACGTTTCGACGTCGACGGCGTCTCCCTCGTCGTCACCAGGGTGCAGGGTCGGCGTGTCTCGGAGGTCCGGGTGGAGAAGGAACCCCGGGTCGGCGCGGAAGGGTCGGCATGAAGTCGGGGTTCGTCCCCGTCGTGGGCCGACCCAACGTGGGCAAGTCGACGTTGGTGAACGCCCTCGTCGGCCGGAAGGTGGCGATCATCTCCAGCCGACCGCAGACGACCCGCAACGCCATCCGGGGTGTGCTGACCGGGACCGACGACGACGGCACGCCCCTCTACCAGGTGGTCTTCGTCGACACGCCCGGACTCCACAAGCCGAAGACGGAGCTGGGGAACCGCCTCAACGCCCTGGTGTACGGGACGCTGGCCGAAGCCGACGCCGTCGTCTTCGTGATCGACGCCACCGCGCCGATCGGTCCGGGCGACCGGCTCATCGCCGAGCGCCTCCGGGCGGCGAAGGCGGACGTGGTGGTGGCGGTGAACAAAGTGGACAAGGCGGGGAAGGAGCAGGTCGCCGCTCAGTTGCTGGAGGCCTCGCGTTGGGATTTCGGGGCGTACGTCCCGGTCTCGGCCCTGAAGGGCGCGAACCTGGCGCCGCTGGTCCAGGAGGTCGTCGAGCGACTCCCCGAAGGCCCCCTCTACTTCCCACCGGACATGGTCACCGACCAGCCCGACGAGATCGTGGCGGCCGAGATCATCCGGGAGAAGTTCTTGAGTCGCCTCCGGGAGGAGTTGCCCCATTCGGTGGCGGTCGTGGTCGACGACATGTTCCGACGGGGCGACCTGCTG
>Ga0256839_1001362_pt1 | contig 29697 bp, 24 predicted proteins | sample 354166metaG_FD_185968 | JGI IMG/M metagenome (GOLD analysis project Ga0256839, IMG submission 185968) | Hydrothermal vent microbial communities from Mid Atlantic Ridge, Atlantic Ocean - 354-166 | ecosystem: Environmental > Aquatic > Marine > Hydrothermal vents | place: Atlantic Ocean: Mid... | reverse complement strand
GGGGGGGGGGGGGGGCGGCCCCGGCAGGGAGGGCGGCGCGGACGCGGGCGCGCGGAGCGCGTGGTAGCGGGGCGCTGCCGTGGTGAGCATCCCCGCCGAGTGGCGCCACCTTGTGGTGGAAGGGCCCATCGGGGTGGGCAAGACCACGCTCGCGCGTCGGCTGGCCGAGCGCCTCGGGGGCGAGCCGCTGCTGGAGCGGCCCGAGGACAATCCCTTCCTGCCGCGCTTCTACCGCGACCCCCGCGCGGCGGCGCTGCCCACCCAGCTCCAGTTCCTGTTCCAGCGCGTGCGCCTGCTCGAGCCCCTGCGCCAGCGCGACCTCTTCCGGCCGCTGCGCGTGGCCGACTTCCTCATGGAGAAGGATCCCCTCTTCGCGCGCCTGACGCTGGACGCCGACGAGCTCGCCCTCTACGAGGAGGTCTACGCGCGCGTGGCCGAGGCGGTGCCGTCCCCGGACCTGGTCATCTACCTCCAGGCCCCCGTGGAGGTGCTGCGCGCGCGCATCGCCCGGCGCGGCATTCCCTACGAGCAGCAGATGCCCGCCGGCTACCTGGAGCGCCTGGCCGAGGCCTACGCCGAGTTCTTCTACTACTACGACGCCGCTCCTGTCCTCATCGTCAACGCCGAGCGCATCGATCTGGCCCGCTCGGAGGAGGACCTGGAGCTGCTGCTCGCGCAGATCGCGCGTGTGCGCCGCGGCCGCCACTACTTCAATCCCGAGCCCATCCGCCTCGCCGGCGAAGGTGCAGCCCCCGACGCCACGGGCTGAGCGCCGCGCCGGTACGCGTGCTCGCGGTGCTATGATGGGCGCCCCCGCGGGAGGCAGCGAGCGGCATCCATGAGCGAGGCGACCCCCAAGGCGGAGCAGGGCCCCGTCACCGTGCGCCGGCTGCGGCGCATGAAGGCCGAGGGGCGCCGCATCGTCGCGCTCACCGCTTACGATGCGAGCTTCGCCGCGGTGCTGGACGAGGCGGGCGTGGACGTGGTGCTGGTGGGCGACTCCCTCGGCATGGTGGTCCAGGGCCACGACAGCACCGTGCCCGTCTCCCTCGACGACATGGTCTACCATGCCCGCGCCGTGGCCCGGGGCTGCCGGCGCGCCCTGCGCGTGGTGGACATGCCCTTCGGCACCTACGGCAGCCCCGCCGCCGCCCATGCCGCCGCCGTGCGCCTGATGCAGGAAGGGGCCGCCCAGGTGGTCAAGCTCGAGGGCGGGGCCGTGCAGCGTGAGGTGGTGCGCCACCTGAGCGAGCGGGGCATCCCGGTGTGCGCCCATCTCGGGCTCACCCCCCAGTGGGTGCACAAGCTCGGCGGCTACCGCCTGCAGGGCCGCGAGCGCGAGGCGGCCGAGCGCATGGTCACGGAGGCACGGCTCCTCGAGGCGGCGGGCGCGGAGCTGCTGGTGCTCGAATGCGTGCCGACGGCGCTCGCCGGACGCATCCGCCGCGAGCTCGCCATCCCCGTGATCGGCATCGGCGCCGGCCCCGACTGCGACGGTCAGGTGCTGGTGCTCTATGACCTGCTGGGCCTCACCCGCGGCCCCCGCTTCGCCCGCGACTTCCTCGCCGGGCGCGGCTCGGTGCGTGAGGCTGTGGCCGCCTATTGCGAGGCCGTGCGCGCCGGCGCCTTCCCCGGCGAGGCGGAGACCATCGCCTGAGCCCCATGCGGGTGGCCCGCGACATCGCGTCCCTGGAGGCGGCGCTCGCCCCCTGGCGTGCCGCCGGCGACACCCTGGTGCTCGTGCCGACCATGGGCAACCTGCACGAGGGACACCTGAGCCTGGTGGACCGCGCGCGCGGGCTCGGCGACCGCGTGGTGGTGACGCTCTTCGTCAACCCCATGCAGTTCGGCCCAGGCGAGGACTTCGAGCGCTATCCGCGCACCTTCGAGGAGGACCGGCGCCTGCTGGCCTCGCGCGGCGTGGACCTCCTGTTCGCCCCGGAGGCGGCCGAGCTCTACCCCCGTGGCCACGGGGACACGACCGCGGTGGAGGTGCCGGGCCTGTCGGGCATCCTCTGCGGGGCCTTCCGCCCCGGGCACTTCCGGGGCGTGGCCACCGTCGTGGCCAAGCTCTACAACCTGGTGCGCCCCCAGGTGGCGGTATTCGGGGAGAAGGATTACCAGCAGCTCGTGGTCCTGCGGCGCATGACCGAGGACCTGAACTTCCCCATACGCGTGGTGGGCGCACCCACCGTGCGCGAGCCGGACGGGCTCGCCATGAGCTCGCGCAACCGTTACCTCACGCCGGCCGAGCGCGCCCGCGCGCCCATGCTCTACCGCACCCTGCAAAATGTGGTCGAGCGTGTACGCGCCGGCGCCGGGGACCTGGCCGTGGTGGAGGCCGAGGCCATGGCGGCGCTCGAGGCGGCGGGCTTCCGGCCCGAGTACGTGAGCGTGCGGCGCACCGGCGACCTCGCCCCGCCCGGCCCCGGTGACCGCGCCCTCGTCGTCCTCGCCGCCGCCCACCTGGGCTCGGCCCGCCTCATCGACAACATCCCCTTCGAGCGCTGAAGGCCGGAGCGGCGGATTGCGGCCCGGGGCCACCCTGCGGGATAATTCGCGGGGCCGGCCATGCGGCCGTCCGGAGAGAGCCTCCCCATGCACCTGACGCTCCTCAAGTGCAAGCTGCACCGCGCGCGTGTGACCCATACCGAGCTCGACTACGAGGGCTCCTGCGCCATCGACGGGCGGCTCATGGATGCGGCCGGCATCCGCGAGTACGAGCAGATCCACGTCTACAACCTCGACAACGGCGAGCGCTTCACCACCTACGCCATCCGCGCCGAGGCGGGCTCCGGCATCATCTCCCTCAACGGCGCGGCCGCGCGCAAGGCGAGCCCCGGCGACCGCGTGATCATCTGCGCCTACGCCGCCATGGACGAGGCCGAGGCGGCGCGCCACCGCCCCACGCTCGTCTACCTCGACGAGCGCAACCGCATCGTCCGCGTGGGCGACGCCATCCCCGTCCAGGTCGCGTAGCGGGCGCGGCTTCCGCCCGCGCGCACGCCGGGGCGCTAGCCGGTGTTGCGCATGCCCGCGGCGATGGCGTTGATGCTGCGCAGCAGGGGATCGAGCCAGCGCTCGCGCTCCGCCTCCGGCAGCCTCGTGTTGCGGTAGCGGGCGAGCAGGGTGATCTGGATGTGGTTGAGGGGGTCGAGGTAAGGGTTGCGGCGCGCGAGCGACAGCGCGAGGAAGGGCGTCTCTTCCATCAGGCCCGCGAGGTCGGCCACGTGCAGCACCTGCGTGACCGTGCGCCGGTACTCCTCGCGCACGGCCTCGTAGACGCGCCCGGCTAGCTCCGGGTCGCGCACCAGGCGCGCGTACTCGCGCGCGATCCCCATGTCTGCCTTGAACAGCGCCATCTGGGTGTTGCCGAGCAGCGCCCGGAAGAAGGGCCACTCGTGGTACATGCGCTGCAGGCGCGCGAGCCGCTCCGGATCGCGCCCGCGCCAGCGCTCCAGCGCCGTGCCCAGCCCATACCAGGCGGGCAGCGTGTGGCGCGCCTGGGCCCAGCCGAACACCCAGGGGATGGCGCGGATGGAGGCCTTGGAGCGGTCCTGGCGCTTGCGGTGGGTGGGGCGGGAGCCGATGTTGAGCAGCCCGATCTCGTTGACCGGCGTGGCCTCGTAGAAGTAGTCGAGGAAGCCCTCGGTGCGCTCGGTGAGCTCGCGGTAGGCCTCCTCGCCCAGCGCCGCGAGCTCGTCCATGATGCCCATGTGGTCCTTGCGGTCGCTCGCCGGGGGGCGGATCAGGCACAGGCTCGCCTTCATGAGGCCGGTCACGCCCATGGTGAGCTCGTGCACGGCCGTGACCACGTTGGTGTACTTGTAGGAGAGCACCTCGCCCTGCTCGGTGAACTTGATCTCGCCGTGCACGGTGCCCGGCGGCTGGGCGAGGATGGCGTCGTGCGTGGGGCCGCCGCCGCGGCCGATGGTGCCGCCGCGCCCGTGGAAGAGCCGGCAGCGCACGCCCCGCTCGGCCGTGAGCGCCACGATCTTCTTCTGCGCCTCGTACAGGCTCCAGGCCGAGGCGACGATGCCGCCGTCCTTGCACGAGTCCGAGTAGCCCAGCATCACCTCCTGGCAGCCGCCGGCGGCCTCGAGCAGGGCGCGATAGGTGGGGTCGTCGAGCAGGGCCGTGAGCACCGACTCGACGTGGGCCAGGTCCTCGATGGTCTCGAACAGGGGCGAGACCTCGATCTCGCAGCGCCAGCCCCCGCCTTCCCGCCCCACCAGGCCCGCAATGGCGGCGAGCGCCATCACCTCCATGACGTGGCTCGCCGAATGCGTCATGGAGATGACGTACTGCCCGAAGACGGTGGGGCTCACCTCCGCTCGCATGCGGCGCATGACGCGGAAGACCTCCAGCGTCTCGCGGGCCTCGTCGGAGAGGTCCAGCCCCGAGGCCTGCGGCGGCTCGGCCACCACCCGCGCGAGCAGCCGCAAGCGTGCGGGCTCGTCCAGCGCCTCGTAGGGCGTCTCGATGCCAGACCGGGCCAGGATCTCGGCCACGGCGCGGCTGTGCACCGCGGACTCCTGGCGGACGTCGAGGCGCACCAGGCCGAAGCCGAAGGTCTCCACCAGGCGGATGAGATCCTTGAGCTCGCGGTCGGCGATGTTGCGGTCGCCGTGGCTGACGAGCGAGTCGTGGATGAGGCGCAGCTCGGCGAGCAGCTCGGCCTCGTCGCGGTAGCCGTGGTCCGGTCCCTCGGGCGCGCGCCCTTCCAGGCGCGCGCGCACCGCCGCGAGGTTGCGCTCGATGCGGTAGCGCATCACGTAGAGCTTGCGGCGGTAGGGCTCGTGCGAGAAGCGACGCGGGTTCTCGCGGAAGGCGGGCTCGGCGTAGGGGGCGTCGGCCTCGATGCTGGCGAGCAGCGCCTCCGTGGGCCGGCACAGGCTGATCGAATGGGTGAGCAGGCGCCCGAGGCCGTGCAGCCGGCGCGCGTACTCGCCCAGCGCCACCTGGTGCTGCAGCCGCACGGCGAGCTCGGTGGTCTCGGGCTTGACGTTGGGGTTGCCGTCGCGGTCGCCGCCGATCCACGACCCGAAGCGCAGGAAGCTCGGCACCGCGACCGCCGGCACGCCCGGCTCGCGCTCGCCGTACTCGGCGGCGATGGCCCGCTCCAGGCTGCGGTACAGCTGCGGCACCGCCTCGAACAGGCACTCGCGGAAGTAGAAGAGGCCGTTGCGGATCTCGTCGCGCACCTGTGGCCGCTGCACGCGCACCTCGTCGGTCTTCCACAGGATCTGGATCTGGGCCTGGAGCTCGGCCACGATGGCCTCGCGCTCGGCCCGGCTCAGGCGCGTCTCGTCGAGCCGCTGGGCGGTGCCGAAGATGCGCCGCAGCGCCTCCAGCACGGTGCGGCGCTTGGCCTCGGTGGGGTGCGCGGTGAAGACGGGCATATAGCGCAGGCGCCCGAGGAGGGTGGCGAGCTCCTCGGCCGTGACGCCCTCGGCGCGCAGGGCGCGCAGCGTGTGCTCGAAGGAGCCCACCCAGGGACGGCCCGCGCGCAGGGCGCGCTGGCGCTGGCGGTGCTGGAAGGCCTCCTCGGCGATATTGACGAGGCTGAAGTAGATGGCGAAGGCGCGCACCACCTGCGTGACGGTCTCGGGATCGAGACGCGCGATGATGCGCATGAGGCGCGCGCGCCTGGCGGGATCCTCCTGCTTGCGCAGGGAGATGAAGCCCTTGCGCAGCGCCTCCACGGTGGCATAGACCCGCTCGCCCGCGTGGGCGCGGAGCACGTTGCCGAGGAGCGTGCCCAGCAGCTTGACGCGGCTGCGCAGCTCCTTGTCGCGTGGGAGCTCCAGCATGGTCCGCAAAGGCGCGCAAAGGGGCCGCCCGCACAGCACAGACTGCCGCGGCACGGCCCCACGGAGCGGCGATTATACGTCAGGAAGGGCTGAAAAATCGCGATTTTTCAGCGCTTCCCCGCGGCCAGGGACGGCCACGGGGCGGCCCATGCATAGGGAAGTGCATGACGATAAACGAAAAATCGAAATGGACCGCGAAGCGCCATCGCGCTGATCAATCCGCGCAGCGGATTGATCAGAGTTTCCGTCAGAGTTTCCGTCAAGCTTCCTGCGCCTGCAGGGCCCGCCGGTAGAGGGCCAGATAGCGCCGTGCGCTCGCGCGCCAGGAGAAGTCCTGCGCCATTCCCGTACGCATGAGCTGGCGCCACACCGCCGGATGCTCGCGGTAGCAGGCGATGGCGCGCCGGCAGGCCTCCAGCAGGGCCTCGGAGGTGGGGGGGTCGAAGACGAAGCCCGTCGCCGTACCTGCCGCGACCGCCTCCTCGCTCGCGTCCACCACGGTGTCGGCCAGCCCCCCCGTGCGGCGCACCACCGGCACGGCCCCGTAGCGCAGGCTGTACATCTGGTTGAGGCCGCAGGGCTCGAAGCGTGAGGGCATCAGGAATACGTCGCAGCCGGCCTCGATCAGGTGGGCGAGCGCCTCGTCGTAGCCGATGTGCGCGGCCACCCGGCCGGGATAGCGCTCGGCTGCCGCGCGCACGGCCTGCTCCAGGTGCGCCGCCCCGCTGCCGAGGATCACGAGCTGCGCCCCGTGCGCGAGCAGCCCGTCGAGGGCGCCCAGGATGAGGTCCACGCCCTTCTGCTCCACGAGGCGCCCGATGTGGGCGAGCAGCGGCGCCTCGGCATGGGCGGGGAGCCCGAAGCGGGCCTGCAGCGCGGCCTTGTTGACGGCGCGGCGGGCGAGGGTGCGGCGGCTGTAGCGGGCGGCGATGCGGGGATCGCGCCCCGGGTTCCATTCCTCCTCGTCGATGCCGTTGAGGATGCCCACGAGCCGTGCGGCGCGGTGGCGCAGCAGGCCGTCGAGCCCGAAGCCGTGCTCCGGCGTCTGGATCTCGCGCGCGTAGGTGGGGCTCACGGTGTTGAGCCAGTCGGCGCAGGCGAGCCCACCCTTGATGAAGGCGAACCGGCCGTAATACTCGAGCCGCTCCATGGACCACAGCTCCCAGGGCAGGGCCAGGTCGCGGAAGGTCTCCCAGGGAAACACGCCCTGGTAGGCCAGGTTGTGCACGGTGAAGACGGTGGCGGGTCGCCCCCGCTCGAGGGCGAGCAGCGCCGGCGCGAGCCCCGCCTGCCAGTCGTGGGCATGCACCAGGTCGGGGCGCCAGCGCGGATCGGCACGCCCGAGCGCGAGCGTCACCGCTGCCCGCCCCAGGGCGGCGAAGCGCCAGGCGTTGTCGGGCCAGTCCGTGCCGTCGGGCCCCGCGTAGGGCCCCCCGGGGCGATCGTAGAGCTCCGGGATGTCCAGCAGATAGAGGCCGGCACGGCTGCCCGGCATGCGCCCGCGCAGCAGCCGCGCGGGCGGCGCGGCGGGAAGCTGCAGCTCGCCCACCGGGCGCAGGCCGGGCACGCGCGCGGCCACGCCCCGGTAGGCGGGCATCAGCAGCCGCACCTCCGCGCCCAGGCGCGCGAGCGCCCGCGCCAGCGCCCCGCACACGTCCGCCAGCCCGCCGGTCTTGACCAGGGGCTGGGCCTCGCTGGTGACGAAGAGGACCTTCAGCGCACGCCTCCCCGCGCGGCACCCGGGCTCATGGGTGGGAGCCGGGCGCGCGTATACTTGGCCGGCATCCCCCCCGCAACGCCAAGGGAGGACGGCCGCATGAAGCTCGCGATGGTAGGGCTGGGACGCATGGGAGGCAACATGGCCCGGCGGCTCCGCCGCGGCGGGATCGAGGTGGTCGGGTGGAACCGCACCTGGGCCGTGACCGAGGCGCTGGCGCGCGAGTGCGGGCTGGAGCCGGCGGCGAGCATGGAGGCGCTGCGCGAGGCGCTGGCGCCGCCACGCGTCGTCTGGATGATGCTCCCGGCGGGCGGGCCCACCGAGGAGGCCATCGAGCGGCTGGCGGCCGTGCTCGAGCCCGGCGACGTGCTGGTGGACGGGGGCAACGCCGACTACCGCGACTCCCAGCGCCGGGCGCGCGCGCTCGCCGAGCGGGGCCTGCATTTCGTGGACGTGGGCGTCTCGGGTGGGGTCTGGGGACTGGAGAGCGGCTACTGCCTCATGGCGGGGGGTGCGTCCGAGGCGGTGCGCCTGCTCGAGCCCGCCTTCCGGGCGCTGGCCCCGACGCCCGAGCACGGCTGGGGACACGTGGGGCCGAGCGGGGCGGGCCACTTCGTCAAGATGGTCCACAACGGCATCGAGTACGGCATGATGCAGGCTTTGGCGGAGGGGCTCTCCCTGCTGCGCGCCAAGGAGGAGCTGGGTATCGACCTGGCGCAGGTGGCCGAGCTCTGGCGCCACGGCTCGGTGGTGCGGAGCTGGCTGCTGGACCTCACCGCGGGCTTCCTCGCCGAGGACGAGCGCCTGGAGGAGGTGGCCCCCGTGGTGCCGGACTCGGGCGAGGGGCGCTGGACCGCGCGCGAGGCCATCGAGCTGGGTGTGCCCGCGCCCGTGATCACGCTCGCGCTCCACATGCGCTTCGCCTCCCGGGACCGCGAGGGCTATGCGGCCCGGCTCCTCGCCATGATGCGCAAGGCCTTCGGTGGCCATCGCGTGCTGCGGGGCTGAGGTGGTGTCCCTCGATCCCTGCACCTTCGTCATCTTCGGTGCGACCGGCAACCTGAGCCGCACCAAGCTGCTGCCCGCGCTCTACCACCTGGAGGCTGCCGGAAGGCTGCCCGAGCGCTGCCGCATCGTGGGCTTCGGGCGCCGTCCCTGGGACGACGGCCACTGGCGCCGCGAGGTGGAGGCGGCGGTGGCCGGGCGCGCGCGAGGCGGCGCGCTCGACCCCGAGGTCTGGCGGCGCTTCGCCGAGAGGCTCGCCTTCGTGAGCGGCGACCTCACCCAGCCCGAGGCCTACGAGCGTCTGTGCGCGCGGCTTGCCGACGGCTTCCCCCCGAACCTGGTGCTCTACCTCGCCGTGGGGCCGCGGGAGTTCGGCGTCGCCGCCGACGGGCTCGCCCGCTGCGGGCTGGCCACCGAGGACCGCGGCTGGCGGCGGCTCGTGATCGAGAAGCCCTTCGGCTACGACCTCGAGAGCGCCGAGGCCCTCGACGAGCGCCTGCACCGCCACTACGGCGAGCACCAGCTCTACCGCATAGACCACTACCTGGGGAAGGGGACCATCCAGAACATCCTGGTCTTCCGCTTCGCCAACCTTCTGCTGGAGCCCCTGTGGAACCGCCACTACATCGACCACGTGCAGATCACCCACGCCGAGACCCGGGGCATCGAGGGCCGGGCCGGCTACTACGACGGCGCAGGCGCCCTGCGCGACATGATCCAGAGCCACCTGCTGCAGGTGCTGACCCTGGTGGCCATGGAGCCGCCGGCCTCGCTCGAGTCCGAGTCCCTGCGCGACGAGAAGGTCAAGGTGCTGCGCTCCATCCGGCCCATCTCCCAGGCGGCGGTGCACGCCCACGCCTTCCGCGCCCAGTACGTGGCGGGCGAGGTGGGGGGCGAGCGGGTGCCGGGCTACCTGGAGGAGCCGGGGGTGCCGCCCCACAGCGCCACCGAGACCTACGCGGCGCTCAAGCTCTACATCGACAACTGGCGCTGGCGCAACATCCCCTTCTTCCTGCGCACGGGCAAGCGCATGGCCGCCGACAACGCCCTGATCGCCATCCGCTTCAAGCACGTGCCGCAGCAGCTCTTCCGCGCCACGCCCATCGAGCGGCTCGCGCCCAACTGGATCCTGATGAACCTGCAGCCGATGGAGTGCCTGCGCATCGAGCTGCAGGTCAAGGAGCCGGGGCTGGAGCTGCGCGCCGAGACCACGCGCCTGGACGCGAGCTACTGCGGCGTGGGCCAGTACGACCTCGACGCCTACGAGCTGCTGCTGCTCGACGTGATCGCGGGCGACCAGTCGCTGTTCCTGCGCTACGACGAGGTGGCCTGGGCCTGGCGCGTGGTGGACCCGGTGCTCAGGGTGTGGGCCTCGGAGCGCGAGTTCGTGCACACCTATCCCGCGGGGAGCTGGGGCCCGCCCGAGGCGGCGCGGCTGTTCGAGCGCGAGGACCAGGACTGGCGCAACACCCTTTGAAAAGGGACGGCCGCGGGACGGCCCATGCACAGGGAGGTGCATGACGATGAGACGAAAAACCGAAATGGAACGCGAAGCACTATCGCGCTGATCGATCCGCGCAGCGGATTGATCAGAGTTTCCATCAGAGTTTCCTTGCGCTTTCGAACGAAGGTGAGTGATGACGGGAATCGGATATGAGGTGCCGGATACGCCGGCGTGGCGGGCGCTGGCGGCTCACCACCGTGTGGTGCGCGGCCTGCACATGCGCGCGCTCTTCGCGCAGGACCCGGGGCGCTTCGAACGCTTCAGCCGCCGCGTGGAGGAGCTCCTCTTCGACTTCTCCAAGCACCGCATCACCGGGGAGACACTGGAGCTGCTGCTGGCGCTCGCGCGCGAGGCGGACGTGGAGGGCTGGCGCGCGCGGCTCTTCTCGGGCGAGCGCGTCAACCTCACCGAAGGCCGCGCCGCCTTTCACATGGCGCTGCGGAACCTCTCCGGGCGGCCCATGCACGTGGACGGCGAGGACGTCATGCCCCGGGTGCGGGCCGTGCTGCGGCGCATGCGCGCGTTCGTGGAGGCGGTGCGCGCCGGGGACTGGCGCGGGCACACGGGCCGCGCCATCACGGACGTGGTCAACATCGGCATCGGCGGCTCGGACCTCGGCCCGCGCATGGCCTGCGAGGCCCTGCGCCCCTACGGGCGGGGCGGGCCACGCGTGCGTTTCGTCGCCAACGTGGATGGCGCCGATCTCGCCGACACGCTGGCGGACCTGGATCCGGAGACCACGCTCTTCGTGGTCGCCTCCAAGACCTTCTCCACCCAGGAGACCCTCACCAACGCGCGCTCGGCGCGCGCCTGGCTGGTGGAGCGGCTGGGCACGGAGGCCGCGGTGGCGCGCCACTTCGTCGCCGTCTCCACCCACCGCGAGCGGGTGGCCGCCTTCGGCATCGATCCGGACAACATGTTCGAGTTCTGGGACTGGGTCGGCGGGCGCTACTCGATGTGGTCGGCCATCGGCCTGCCCATCGCCCTCCGGATCGGGTGGGAGGGCTTCGAGGCGCTGCTCGCCGGCGCCCACGCCGTCGACGAGCACTTCCGCACCGCGCCGCTCGCCGACAACGTGCCGGTGCTGATGGCCCTGCTCGGCGTCTGGTACCGCAACCTGTTCGGGGCCGCCACGCACGCGGTGCTGCCCTATGCCGAGCGCCTGCGGCGCCTGCCCGCCTACCTGCAGCAGCTCGAGATGGAGAGCAACGGCAAGCGCGTGGACCGCGCCGGGCGCGTGGTGGGCTGGCATACCTGCCCCGTGGTCTGGGGCGAGCCCGGCACCAACGGCCAGCACGCCTTCTTCCAGCTCCTGCACCAGGGGACCGAGCTCGTCCCCTGCGACTTCATCCTCCCGGTGGAGGGGCACGAGCCCGAGCTCGCCCACCACCAGCGCATCCTGGTGGCCAACTGCCTGGCCCAGGCCGAGGCGCTCATGCGCGGCCGCACCGAGGCCGAGGCGCGCGCCGAGCTCGAGGCCGAGGGGCTCTCGGGGGAGGCCCTCGAGCGGCTGCTGCCGCACAAGGTCTTCCCGGGCAACCGGCCGAGCAGCCTGATCGTGGTGCCCCGGCTCACGCCGCGCACGCTCGGCATGATCGTGGCCCTCTACGAGCACAAGGTCTTCGTGCAGAGCGTGCTCTGGGGCACCAACGCCTTCGACCAGTGGGGGGTGGAGCTCGGCAAGCGCCTCGCCGGCGCCATACTCGCCGAGGCCGAGGCGGGGCAGGTGGCCGCGGGCCACGACAGCTCCACCTCCGCCCTCATCCGCCACTGCCTGCTGCGCTGAGGCGGCCGGCGCCGTGGCGGGCGAGCGCCCAGGCCGCGTGCTCGCGCACCAGGGCGGAGGGGTGGCCGGCGCGCGCCTCCAGGGCCGACACCACCTCGGGTGTGGTCGGGGCGTTGCCCAGCGCCACCGCGATGTTGCGCAGCCAGCGCTCGTGCCCAATGCGCCGGATGGGGCTGCCGGCGGTGCGGGCCAGGAACTCCGTCTCGCTCCATCCGAAGAGCTCGACGAGCCGGGGGGCGTCCAGCCCCTGGCGGGGGAGGAAATCGCCTTCGGCCGTCACGGGGGCGAAGCGGTTCCAGGGGCAGACGAGCTGGCAGTCGTCGCAGCCGTAGATGCGGTTGCCCATGAGGGGGCGGATCGGCTCCGGGATGGGCCCCGGGTGCTCGATGGTGAGGTAGGAGATGCACCGCCGCGCATCGAGCCGGTAGGGCCCGATGATGGCGCCCGTGGGGCAGGCCTCCAGGCAGGCGCGGCAGGTGCCGCAGTGGTCCCGCCCGGGTGGGTCCACCGGGAGCGGCAGGTCCACGTAGAGCTCGCCCAGGAAGAACCAGGAGCCGGCGCGGGGGTGGACGAGGTTGGTGTGGCGCCCGATCCAGCCGAGGCCCGCGTTGCGCGCCAGCGGCTTCTCCAGCACGGGGGCGCTGTCGCAGAAGACCCGGTGGCCGAAAGGCCCCACGGCCGCCTCGATGCGCTCGGCGAGCCGCTGGAGCCTGCGGCGCACCACCTTGTGGTAGTCGCGGCCGAGGGCGTAGCGTGAGACGTAGCCCACGCGCCCGTCGCGCAGCACCGCCCAGGGGTCGGCGGCGTGCGGCCCCGGCCAGTAGTCCAGCGCGACGCTGATGACGCGCACCGTGCCCGGCACGAGCTCGGCGGGGCGGCTGCGCCGGGTGCCGTGCCGCGCCATCCAGCCCATCTCGCCGTGGTGGCCCGCCCGCAGCCACTCGAGCAGCCGGCGCTCGTCCTCGGCGAGCTCGATGCCGGCGATTCCTGAGCGCGCGAAGCCGAGCTCGCGCGCCCAGCGCCGGATGTCGGCCGCCAGCCGCGCGAGCGCCGCGGGATCCCGGACGCCGGTCCGCCTGTCCTCCAGGGCCTCCATACGGGCGAGTATGCATGCCGCGGCGCGGCGAGGCGAGAGGCGGGGGAACGGGAGGCGGTACAATCGGCCCATGCGCCGCGAGGTCCGAGCGCTCCATACTGCCGCCCAGGTCCGCGAGCTGGACCGGATCGCCATCGAGGAGGCGGGCATCCCCGGCTACACCCTCATGGGGCGGGCGGGCCAGGCCGTCTTCGAGGCCCTGCGCGAGGCCTGGCCGGAGGCGCGGCGCATCGTCGTGCTGTGCGGGGCGGGCAACAACGCCGGCGACGGCTACGTGGTGGCGCGGCTCGCCCGCGAGCACGGGCTCACGGCCGAGGTGCTGTGGCTCAAGGACCCGGCGACGCTGGCCGGCGACGCCGCCACCGCCGCCCGGGACTGGCATGCGGCCGGCGGCGCCGCGCGCGCCTTCGATCCGGGGCCCCTCGTGGACGCGGACGTGGTGGTGGACGCCCTGCTGGGCACCGGCCTCGACCGTCCCCTGGCAGGCGGATGGCTCGCCGCGGTGGAGGCGGTGAACGCCTCCGGACGGCCCGTGCTCGCGGTGGATGTCCCCTCCGGGCTCCACGCCGACACCGGCATGCCCTTGGGCGCTGCGGTGCGCGCGGCGCTCACCGTGACCTTCATCGGCGTCAAGCAGGGCCTGCTCACGGGCGAGGCGGCCGACCACGTGGGGCGGCTGCTTTACGACGACCTGGACGTGCCGGCCGAGGTGCTGGAGCGGGTGCCGCCCACGGCACTGCGCATCGCGGAGGTGGACGTGCGCGACAGCCTGCCGCCCCGCCCGCGGACGGCCCACAAGGGCCGCTGCGGCCACGTGCTGGTGGTGGGCGGCAACCTGGGGCTGGCCGGGGCCGCGCGCCTGGCCGGGGAAGGGGCGCTGCGGACCGGGGCGGGGCTGGTCTCGGTGGCCACACGCCCCGAGCACGCGGCGGCGCTCGCCGGGGGCCGGCCCGAGCTCATGGCGCGCGGGGTGGCGGGGCCGGAGGAGCTCGCGCCGTTGCTCGCCCGCGCCACGGCGCTGGCCGTGGGGCCAGGGCTCGGGCAGGACGGCTGGGCGCGGGGGCTGCTCGCGCGGGTGCTGGAGGCCCCGCAGCCCAAGGTGCTGGACGCCGACGCCCTCAACCTGCTCGCCGCCGAGCCCATGCGGCGCGACGACTGGATCCTGACCCCGCATCCGGGCGAGGCCGCGCGCCTCCTCGGCACGGACGCGGGCGCGGTCCAGCGCGACCGCTATGCCGCCGCCCGGGCGCTCGCCGAGCGCTACGGCGGCGTGGCGGTTCTCAAGGGTCCGGGGACGATCGTCGCCGATGCCCGGGCGGTCTGGGTCTGCGACCGCGGCAACCCCGGCATGGCCAGCGGCGGCATGGGCGACGTGCTCACGGGCGCGATCGCCGCGCTCCTGGCGCAGGGCCTCTCGCCGGAGGAGGCGGCGCGCACCGGCGTCTGGCTCCACGCCGCGGCGGCCGACGCGGCGGCGGCCTGCGGCGAGCGCGGCATGATCGCCTCGGACCTGCTCCCGCACCTGCGGCGGCTCGCCAATCCCTTCTGAGCCGGGCGCCATGTCCGTCCCCCTGCGCACCCTCGAGCTTGCCCTGCCCGAGGAGGCGGCCACCCAGGCCCTGGGGGCGCGCCTCGCCGCCGCTGCCCCCTGGGGGCTGGTGATCCATCTCGTGGGTGAGCTCGGCACGGGCAAGACCACGCTGGCGCGGGGGCTCCTGCGAGCGCTGGGCGTGACGGGCCCCGTGCGCAGCCCCACCTTCACGCTGGTGGAGCCCTACGCGACCCCGGCCGGCGAGGTGCACCACCTGGATCTCTACCGCCTCGGCGATCCGGAGGAGCTCGAGCTCCTCGGTGTGCGCGAGCTCGCGGGCCCCGGCCGGCTGCTGCTCGTGGAGTGGCCGGAGCGGGGCGGGGACCGCCTTCCGCCCCCGGACCTGCGCGTGGCGCTCGCCTACGCGGCGGCCGGCCGCGCGGCCCGGCTCGAAGCCTGCAGCGCGCCAGGGCTCGCCTGCCTGGACCGGCTGGCTGGGGATCCGCTGCCGCCGGATGGCCCCGCCAGTTGAGGCGCAGGTCAAACTTTTTCTGATAGCCCATTATCAGAAAAAGAAAAAACGGGCTTGCAATCTCTGCCCCGTGTTGTATAAGAAACCGTGAGCGCCGTCCGCAGGGGGCGGCCGGGAGGGTGGAGAAGCGGGTCGATGGCCGCACGAGGCGCCGCAGTTTGGGGGCTGCTGGCCGGGCTGCTCGCCTGTGCCACGGCAGCCGGCGACGCCGTCACGGTCCGGGGAGCGCGCCTCTGGGCCGCGCCCGACAACACCCGCCTGGTGCTGGACCTCAGCGGCCCGGTGGAGCACCGGGTCTTCACCCTGGACGACCCGCCCCGGGTGGTCGTAGACCTCGAGCGGGCGCGCCTCGCCGCCACTTTCGACGGCCTCGACCTCGCGCGCGGCTATGTCGGCCGCATCCGCCACGGCCAGCGCCCCGGCGGCGACCTGCGTGTGGTGCTCGACCTGCGCCACGACGCCCGCCCCAAGAGCTTCCTGCTGCGCCCCAGCGGGCAGTACGGCTACCGGCTGGTGGTGGACCTCTACGACGCCGCCGCGCGCAGGGGCCCGGTCAAGACCGTGGCCCAGGCCGCCGCCGGAAGGCCGCGCGACGTGATCGTCGCCATCGATGCCGGGCACGGGGGCGAGGATCCGGGCGCCCGCGGCCGCCGCGGCACGCGCGAGAAGGACGTGGTGCTCGCCATCGCCCGGCGGCTGGCGCGCCTGGTGGACGCCGAGCCGGGCATGCGCGCCGTGCTCATCCGCACGGGCGACTACTACATCGGCCTGCGCGAGCGCATGGCGCGCGCCCGCCGCCACCGCGCCGACCTCTTCATCTCCATCCATGCCGATGCCTTCCGCGACCGGCGCGCCCGCGGGGCCTCCGTCTACGTGCTCTCCCGACGCGGGGCCTCCACCGAGGCGGCGCGCTGGCTGGCCGAGCGGGAGAACGCCGCCGACCTCATCGGCGGCGTGAGCCTGGACGACAAGGACGATCTGCTCGCCACCGTGCTGCTGGATCTGTCGCAGTCGGCCACCATCGAGGCCAGCATCGAGGCCGCCCGCGCCATCCTGCGCGAGCTCGGGCGGGTGGGGCGGCTGCACCGCCGCCGGGTGGAGCAGGCCGGCTTCGTGGTGCTCAAGTCGCCGGACATCCCCTCGGTGCTGGTCGAGACCGCCTTCATCTCCAACCCGCGCGAGGAGCGCCTGCTGCGCAGCCCCCGCCATCAGGAGCGCCTGGCGCGCGCCATCCTGCGCGGCATCCGGCGCTACTTCGCCGACCACGCCCCGCCAGGCACGCTGCTCGCCAGCCGCCGCCATGTGATCGCCCGCGGCGAGACCCTGCTCGCCATCGCGCGCCGCTACCGGGTGAGCGTCGAGGCCATCAAGCGCGCCAACGGCCTGCGCACCGACCGCCTGCGCGCAGGCCGCGTGCTGCGCATCCCGGTGCCCGAGGAGTCCTGAGCCCGGTCTCCGGGGCACCGGGTGCCGCGGCAGGGCTCGCCACGCCCACGGAAGCCCTGCGCCCGTGGGCGCACCCGGCCGTGCCGCTCCCCCGGCTGCTACAATCCGCATGGAGCCATGGATCCGGAGCCGGCATGAGCGAGACCGCCGAGCGCAAGGCCGCCTACGAGGACCTGCTGGCCCTGCCCGAGCACGTGGTGGGCGAGATCCTGGGCGGCGTGCTGCACACCCACCCCCGGCCCGCCCCCCGGCACGCGCACGCCTATTCGGCGCTGGGCGGGAGCCTCTGGGATCCTTTCCACGGCGGCGTCGGCGGGCCCGGCGGCTGGTGGATCCTGGACGAGCCCGAGCTGCACCTGGGCGGGGACGTGCTGGTGCCGGACCTCGCCGGCTGGCGCCGCGAGCGCCTGCCGGCCCTGCCGGAGACGGCCTGGTTCGAGCTGGCGCCGGACTGGGCGTGCGAGATCCTCTCGCCCTCGACCGCGGCCGTGGACCGCAGCCTGAAGATGCCCATCTACGCCCGCGAGGGGGTGCCGTGGCTGTGGCTGGTGGACCCCGACGCCCGCACCCTGGAGGTCTACCGGCTGGGCGAGGACCGGCGCTGGACGCTGCTCGGGGTGCTCCACGGCGACCAGCCCGTGCGCCAGCCGCCGTTCGACGCCATCGAGTTCCCTCTCGGAAGGCTGTGGCCGCCGGAGCCCGGCGCCACGGCCGGCGGGCCGGGCTGAGGGCGCGCGCCGCCGGCGTCCCGGGGGACGTCCCGCCGACACCACCGCCGCGGGTCGCGAAGCGATGCCCATCCGCCGCCTGCCGCCACAGCTCGTCAACCAGATCGCCGCCGGCGAGGTCGTCGAGCGGCCGGCCTCGGTGGTCAAGGAGCTCGTGGAGAACAGCCTCGACGCCGGCGCCCGCGCGCTGCGCGTGGAGATCGAGGGCGGCGGGGCGAGGCTCGTCCGTGTGCGCGACGACGGCTGCGGCATCCCCCGCGAGGAGCTGGCGCTGGCGCTCGCGCGCCACGCCACCAGCAAGATCGCCTCGCTCGAGGACCTGGCGCGGGTGCGCACGCTGGGCTTCCGCGGCGAGGCCCTGCCCAGCATCGCCTCGGTCTCGCGCCTGACGCTCACCTCGCGCGCCGCAGGCGCCGGCGAGGCCTGGCGCGTGCGCGCCGACGGGAGCGATGCGCCGCTGGAGCCCGAGCCCGCCGCCCACCCGCCCGGCACCACGGTGGAGGTGCGCGACCTCTTCCACAACGTGCCCGCCCGCCGCAAGTTCCTGCGCACCGCGCGCACCGAGACCGCCCACGTGGAGGAGACCCTGCGCCGCGTCGCGCTGGCCGCCCCGGGCGTAGGGCTGGTCTTCGTGCGCGACGGGCGCGAGACGCTGCGGCTCGCGCCTGCCGCCGACCGCGAGGGTGCCGAGCGGCGCCTGGCCGCGCTCCTCGGCGAGGGCTTCGTGGCCCACGCCCTGCACGTCGCCCATGCCCACGGCGGGCTCGCGCTCGAGGGCTGGATCGCGCTCCCGGCCTGGTCCCGGGCCCAGGCGGACCAGCAGTACCTCATCGTCAACGGCCGGCCGGTGCGCGACCGGCTGTTCGCGCACGCGGTGCGGCGCGCCTACGAGGACGTGCTGCCCCACGGCCGCCAGCCGGCCTGGGTGCTGCGCCTCACGCTCGACCCCGAGGCGGTGGACGTCAACGCCCACCCCGCCAAGCATGAGGTGCGCTTCCGCGAGGGCCGGCTCGTCTTCGACTTCGTGCACCGCACCGTGGCCGAGGCCCTCGCCGCCGCGCGCCCGGGAGCGGTGGCGGCGCCGGCCCCGCCGCCCCGTGCCGTCCCGGCGCAGGCCACCGCCGCGCGGCCGCCCGGCCCGCCGCCGCGTGCGGCGCAGATGGGGCTCGGCGTGGCCGAGGCCGTCGCCGCCTACCAGGCGCTTGCCGGTTCGGCCGCCGCCGACGTGCCGGCGGCCGCGCAGGAGGAGACGGTCCCGGCGGCGGCCGGGGACCACCCCCTCGGCCGGCCCCTGGCCCAGCTCCACGGCATCTACGTCCTGGCCGAGGACCCGGAGGGGGCCCTCGTCGTGGTGGACATGCATGCCGCCGCCGAGCGCATCGCCTACGAGGCCCTCAAGCGGGCCTGGGAAGCGGGCGCGCCGGCCTCCCAGCGTCTGCTCGAGCCCGTCACGGTCGCCGTCTCGCCCCCCGAGGCCGAGGCCGCCGAGGCCCACGCCGCGGAGCTGGCGCGCCTGGGCCTGGAGCTCGACCGCACGGGCCCCGACCGGGTGCGGGTGCGGGCGCTGCCCGCGGCGCTCGCCCGCGCCGACGCCGCCGCGCTCGCGCGCGACGTGCTCGCCGAGCTCGCCGCCCACGGCACCGCCGCCACCGTGGCCGACCGCATCCACGAGGTCCTCGCGACGCTCGCCTGCCACGGCGCCGTGCGGGCCGGGCGCCGCCTGACGCTGGAGGAGATGGACGCCCTCCTGCGGGAGATGGAGCGCACCGAGCGCGCCGGGCAGTGCAACCACGGCCGCCCGACCTGGGTGCGCATCCCTCCCGGAGAGCTCGACCGCTGGTTCCACCGCGGCCGCTAGGAATCCTTGGGGATGGTCTGAAAAATCGCGATTTTTCAGACCATCCCCGCGGCCATGGACGGCCGCGGGAGGGCCCATGCACAGGGAAGTGCATGACGACACAGCAAAAAGTTGAAATGAACTGCGAAGCACCTCAGTGCTGATCAATCCGCGCAGCGGATTGATCAGAGTTTCCTTGAGAATCTAGGAAACATATTCCATGATTTTCAAGGATGATACCACGCCGTATCCAACCGCTCCTCTTGCAGCGGCTCGCCGAGGTGCCGGCCGTCGTCCTGCTCGGGCCACGCCAGGTGGGCAAGACCACCCTGGCGCTGGAGGTGGCCGAGTTGCGGGACGGCATCTATCTGGACCTTGAATCCGACCACGACCTGGCGAAGCTCGCCGATCCACAGCTTTACTTGGAGCGTCACCTCGGACGTCTCGTGGTGCTCGACGAGATCCACCGGCTCCCGGGCCTGTTCAGGACGCTCCGGGGGCTGATCGATCGGGCGCGCCGTGCCGGCCGGCGTTCCGGTCTCTACCTGCTGCTGGGATCCGCTTCGCTCGACATGCTCCGCCAGTCGGGCGAGACGCTGGCGGGGCGGGTGAGCCATCTGGAGCTCTCGCCCTTCGACGTGACGGAGGTCGGTGATGAGCTGCTCGAGCGCCTCTGGCTGCGGGGCGGGTTCCCCGAGAGCTTCCTCGCCCGGGATGAGGGCGCCAGCTTCCGGTGGCGCGGGGACTTCGTGCGCACCTACCTGGAGCGCGACATCCCCCAGTTCGGCCGTCGCATCCCCGCCGAGCATCTGCGCCGTTTCTGGGTGCTGCTCGCGCATCACCAGGGCAGCCTGCTGAACGTGGCGTCCCTGGCGCGGGCCATCGGTATGGACGTGAAGACCGTTCACGGCTATCTGGATCTGCTCGTGGATCTCCTTCTCCTGCGCCGCCTGCCCCCGTGGCATGCCAACGTGCGCAAGCGCCTGGTCAAGTCACCGAAAGTCTTTCTTCGTGACAGCGGGATCCTGCACGCCTTGCTGGGCATCCGCGACGAGGACTCGCTGCATGGACATCCGGCGGCCGGACCGAGCTGGGAAGGGTTCGTGATCGAACAGCTGCTGACCGTGGCGCCATGGGGCACCACCGGTCACTTCTATCGCACCTACGCCGGAGCGGAGATCGATCTCCTCCTCGTGCTGCCGGATGGCGAGCGCTGGGCGATCGAGATCAAGCGCAGCCCGGCCGCTCGGCCCGATCGGGGATTCCATGCGGCATGCACCGACGTCGAACCGGACCGTCTGCTCCTCGTCCACGCGGGCCGCGGGAGCCATCCTTGCGGGTCGGGCGTCGAAGCCGTGGGGCTGGGTGCCCTCGCGGCAGAGCTGGCGGCGCTGTCGTCGGGCTGATGCCGGAAGGTGCGCATATGCCGCAACGGCGTCCGGTCGTGGTCTTCCTGATGGGCCCCACCGCCGCGGGCAAGACCGAGGCGGCGGTGGCGCTCGCGCGCGCCCTCGGCACCGAGGTGGTCAGCGTGGACTCCGCGCAGGTCTACCGCGGCATGGACATCGGCACCGCCAAGCCCTCGCCCGGGCTGCGCGCCGAGGTCCCCCACCGGCTGGTGGACATCCTCGAGCCCGAGGAGGCCTACTCGGCCGCGCGCTTCCGCGCCGACGCCCTGCGCGCGATCCGCGAGCTCGCCTCCTGGGGGCGCGTCCCGCTGCTCGCGGGCGGCACCATGCTCTACTTCCGCGCCCTGGAGCAGGGGCTCGCGCCGCTCCCGGAGGCGGATCCAGCGGTGCGCGCCGCCATCGCGGCCGAGGCCGCCGAGCGCGGCTGGCCAGCGCTGCATGCCGAGCTCGCACGCGTGGACCCGGAGGCGGCCGCGCGCATCCGCCCCACCGACCCTCAGCGCATCCAGCGGGCGCTGGAGGTCTGGCGGCTCACGGGCCGGCCCCTCTCGGCCTGGCTGGCCGAGGCCCGCCCGGAGCCGCCGCCGTTCCGTGCGGTGCGCGTGGTGCTGGCGCCCGCCGAGCGCGCGGAGCTCCACCGGCGCATCGCCACGCGGCTCGATGCCATGTTCGCGGCCGGCTTCGTGGAGGAGGTGGCGCGGCTGCGCGCCCGGCCGGGCCTCACGCGCGCGCACCCGGCCATGCGGGCGGTGGGCTACCGGCAGGTGTGGGACCATCTGGAGGGGCGCTGGGACGAGGCCGAGATGCGCGCGCGCGCGCTCTACGCCACGCGCCAGCTCGCCAAGCGCCAGCTCACCTGGCTGCGCCGGCGGTGGGGGCCCGGTGTGGCCTCGTGGATCGACGCCGCCCGGCCCGACGCCGCCGCGCGCGTGCGCGCCGCCGTGGAACGGTTCCTGGCGGACGCGCCGCGGTTCGGGTGAGGCAGGGCGCGGTACGGGGCAAGCCCTTGTGCTTCAGGGAGTTGTGCCCGGGGCGTGCCTGACGGGGGCGTGCTAGAATTCAGCGTGTCCGGGGGGCAGGCGCCGGAGAACCCATAAGCTCCCGCCCGGGCCGTCACCGCGGGCGGCCGCCGGTCGTGCCGCGGGGTCCGATCTTGGAACAACAAGAAGGAGAGGCATGATGGCCAAGGGGCAGTCCCTGCAAGAGCCGTTTCTGAACGCGCTGCGCAAGGAGCGCATCCCGGTCTCGATCTACCTGGTGAACGGAATCAAGCTGCAGGGCCAGATCGAGTCCTTCGACCAGTTCGTGGTGCTGCTGCGCAACAGCGTCAGCCAGATGATCTACAAGCACGCCATCTCCACGGTGGTGCCCGCACGCAACGTGCGTCTCAACCTCGGCGGGGAGGGCAATGCCCAGGGCACGGGGAGCTGAAGGCGCGCGCCCCCGCGTCGGGAGGCGCTGAAGGGGCGTGAAGGAGAGCACCTTCCTCTACGAGCGTCCGCGCGGCGGCGAGCGCGCCGTCCTCGTCCATGTCGATTTCGCGGCCGAGCGCGACCGGGAGGGGCTGGAGGAGTTCCAGGGGCTGGTGGCATCGGCGGGTGCCACCGCGGTGGCGCTCGTGCGCGGACGCCGGCGCGCGCCCGACCCACGCTACCTGGTAGGCAGTGGCAAGGTCGAGGAGATCGCCGCCGCTGTGGAGGCCCACCAGGGCGAGGTGGTGATCTTCAACCACGCCCTCACCCCCAGCCAGGAGCGCAACCTCGAGCAGCGGCTGCGATGCCGCGTGCTCGACCGCACCACCCTGATCCTGGACATCTTCGCCCAGCGCGCCCGCTCCCACGAGGGCAAGCTCCAGGTCGAGCTCGCCCAGCTGCGGCACCTGGCCACGCGTCTGGTGCGCGGGTGGACGCATCTCGAGCGCCAGAAGGGCGGCATCGGCCTGCGTGGGCCCGGCGAGACCCAGCTGGAGACCGACCGCCGCCTCATCGGCGAGCGCATCGAGGTGCTGCGCCGCCGCCTGGAGCGTGTGCGCCGCCAGCGCGCCCAGGGGCGGCGGGCGCGCCAGCGTGCGGCCGTGCCCACGGTCTCGCTGGTGGGCTACACCAACGCCGGCAAGTCCACCCTCTTCAACCGCCTCACGCAGGCGGGCGTCTACGCCGCCGACCAGCTCTTCGCCACGCTCGACCCCACGGTGCGGCGCGTGGAGCTCGACCGTGTGGGCGACGTGGTGCTGGTCGACACCGTGGGCTTCATCCGGCACCTGCCGCACGATCTCGTGGCGGCCTTCCGCTCCACGCTCGAGGAGACCACGGAGGCGGCGCTGCTGCTCCACGTGATCGACGCCTCCGACGCGCTTCGCGACGAGGCCGCCGCGCAGGTGCGCGAGGTGCTGCGCGAGATCGGCGCCGACGCCATCCCCCAGATCGAGGTCATGAACAAGATCGATCGCCTCGGCCTCGAGCCGCACCTGGACCGCGATGCCGCGGGCAAGGTGCGCCGGGTGTGGCTCTCGGCCGCCACGGGCGCCGGCCTCGAGCTCCTGCGCGCGGCGCTGGTGGAGCGTCTCCGGGGCGAGGAGCGCGCGGGATGGCTCGGCCTCGGCCCGGGGGACGGGCGGCTGCGTGCGCGGCTCTATGGCCTGGGCGCGGTGCGGCGCGAGCTGACGCGCCCGGACGGCGGCTGGCTGCTGGAGGTGCGCCTGCCGGTGGCCATGGCCGAGCGGCTCGAGCGCCGCGAGGGCTTCAGGCTCCGGTGGGAGCCGGCCGCCACCCGCCCGGCGGACGCGCTTGCGGCCTCCGGGGGGGCTACCTAAAATGCGCCGGTCGGCCACAGGCGTGGCACACGACCGGGCCCGGGCCCTCCGGCGATCCCCTGCGCGGAGGCCCGGGCTCGCGCTGTAGGCGCCTGCATGCGGCGCGCGGCGACGGAGGAGCGATGGCCTGGAACGAGCCCGGTGGCGGGAGCAGGGATCCCTGGGGCGGCGGCCGCGGGGACCAGGGCCCGCCCGACCTCGACGAGGTCTTCCGCCGCCTGAGCCGGCGGCTCGGCGGCCTGTTTGGTGGCCGCCGCGGCGGCGTGCGCGTGGGCGGCAGCGGCGGCGGCAGCCTGCTCGTGCTGGCCGCGCTCGCCGTGTGGCTGCTCTCCGGCATCTACATCGTGGGTCCGGCCGAGCGCGGCGTGGTGCTGCGCTTCGGCAAGTACGTCGAGACCACCCTCCCGGGCCCGCACTGGCACTGGCCCTATCCCATCGAGCGCGTCGAGAAGGTCGACGTCGACCGCATCCGCCAGGCCGAGCACAAGGCCCTCATGCTCACCCAGGACGAGAACATCGTCGACGTGGACGTGGGCGTGCAGTACCGCGTGCGCGATCCCAAGGCCTACCTCTTCGCCGTGCGCAACCCGGAGCTGACCGTGCTGCAGGCGGTCGAGAGCGCCATCCGCGAGGTGGTGGGCAAGAGCGCCATGGACTTCGTCCTCACCGAGGGACGCACCGAGGTCGCCGCCCGCACCCAGCGGCTCGCCCAGGCCATCCTCGACCGCTACGGCACCGGCGTGCAGCTCACCAAGGTCAACCTCAAGGACGCGCAGCCGCCGGAGGAGGTGCAGGCCGCCTTCGCCGACGCCATCAAGGCGCGCGAGGACGAGCAGCGCTACAAGAACGAGGCCGAGGCCTACGCCAACGAGATCATCCCCAAGGCCCGCGGGCGCGCCGCGCGCCAGATCGCCGACGCCAACGCCTACAAGGCCGAGGTGGTCGCCCGTGCCCAGGGCGAGACCGCGCGCTTCCTCGCGCTGCTGCGCGAGTACCGGCGCGCGCCCAGGGTCACGCGCGAGCGGCTCTACATCGACGCCATGGAGCAGGTCTTCGGCAACGCCACCAAGGTGGTGGTGGACGTAGAGAAGGGCAGCCCCCTGCTCTACATCCCGCTCGATCGCCTGATGCGCCCGCAGCCCGAGGCGCCGCAGGCCGCGCCCGCCTCGCCCGCGCCGGCGGCCAAGCCGCCCATGCGGCGCCGCGCCCCCGCCGGCGGGCGCTTCCGTGACCTCAGGCGGAGGGAGGTGCGCTGATGGGCGGCATCCGCGCAGGCTTCCTGATCCTCGTCGGTGCGGCGCTCCTGCTGCTGGCGACCTCGGTCTTCACCGTGGACGAGCGCGAGAAGGCGGTGCTGCTGCGCCTCGGCGAGATCGTGCGCGCCGACTTCGAGCCGGGGCTGCACTTCAAGGTCCCGCTGGTCAACAGCGTGCGCAAGTTCGACGGGCGCATCCTCACGCTCGACGCCCCGCCCGAGCGCTACCTCACCAGCGAGAAGAAGAACGTCATCGTCGACTCCTACGTGAAGTGGCGCATCAAGGAGGTCGGGCGCTACTTCCGCGCCACGGGCGGCGACGAGCGGCGTGCGGCGCTGCGCATCTCGCAGATCATCAAGGATGGGCTCCGCAGCGAGTTCGGCAAGCGCACCATCCAGGAGGTGGTCTCGGGCGAGCGCGAGGAGGTGATGGCCGCGCTCGTGGCCAAGGCCAACCGCCAGGTGGACGGCCTCGGCGTCGAGATCGTGGACGTGCGCGTCAAGCGCATCGACCTCCCGGCCGAGGTCTCGAACTCGGTCTTCCGCCGCATGGAGGCCGAGCGCGAGCGTGTCGCTCGCGAGTTCCGCTCGCGCGGCCAGGAGGCGGCCGAGCGCATCCGCGCCGAGGCCGACCGCAAGCGCACCGTGATCCTCGCCGAGGCCTACCGCGAGGCCGAGCGCATCCGCGGCGAGGGCGATGCCATCGCCGCGCGCATATACGCCGAGGCCTTCGACAAGGATCCGGAGTTCTACGCCCTCTACCGCACGCTGGCGGTCTACCGCAGCGCCTTCCGCGGCAAGGACGACATCATCGTCCTCGACTCGCAGAACGCCTTCCTCAAGTACCTCAAGGGCGGCGAGTAGGCCCGCGGCGGGGGATGTTACCGGCGATGTGGCAGCAGCTCCTGAGCGCCCTCGGGCTCGCCCTCGTGCTCGAGGGGCTCGCACCCTTCCTCAGCCCTGCGGGCTGGCGGCGCGCCATGCTGGCCGTTGCGGGGCTCGACGACCGCGCCCTCCGGCTCATGGGCCTGGCCAGCATGGGCGCGGGGCTGCTGCTTCTCCACCTCGCGCGCTGAGGGGCGCCGGTGGACGCGCGCCGCTGGATCCTGCCCGAGGGGATCGAGGAGATCCTGCCCGAGGAGGCCGCCCGCATCGAGGCCCTGCGGCGCCGGCTGCTGGACCGCTTCCGGGCCTGGGGGTACGAGCTCGTCATCCCGCCCTTCGTCGAGCACCTGGAGACGCTGCTCACCGGAGTGGGCCACGCCCTCGAGCCCCACACCCTCAAGCTCACCGATCCGCTGTCGGGGCGCATCCTCGGCATCCGGCCCGACATGACGCCCCAGGCCGCCCGCATCGAGGCCCGCCGCCTGCGGCGCGAGGGTCCCGTGCGCCTGTGCTACCTCGGCACCGTGCTGCGCGCGCGGCCCGAATGGCCCGGCGGCACGCGCAGCCCCCTGCAGGTGGGGGCCGAGCTCTACGGCCACGCGGGCGCGGAGGCCGATCTGGAGGTGCTGCTCCTGATGCTGGAGACGCTGGCCGAGACCGGCGTGCGCGAGGTGCACGTGGACCTCGGCCACGTGGGCATCTTCCGCGCGCTCGCGCGCCGCGCGGGTCTCGACGCCGAGAGCGAGGCGACGCTGTTCGAGGCCCTGCAGCGCAAGGCGCTGCCGGAGCTGCGCGAGCTCATCGCGGGGCTCGAGGCCGGAGGGGAGGCGCGCGCGCTCGCCGCCATCGAGGCGCTGGCCGGGCTCCACGGGGGCCCCGAGGTGCTGGAGGAGGCGCGGCGGGCGCTCGCCGGCCTCGGCGACGAGGTCGAGGAGGCGCTCGGGCGCCTGATGCGGCTGGTCGAGGGGCTCGCGCGCCACGGGCGCCGCGAGCCCGTGCACGTGGACCTCGCCGAGCTGCGTGGCTACCGCTACCACACGGGCGTCGTTTTCGGCGCCTTCGTTCCCGGCCACGGCCAGGACGTGGCCCGTGGCGGGCGCTACGACGACATCGGCGCCGCCTTCGGCCGCGCGCGTCCCGCCACCGGCTTCAGCGCGGATCTCCGCATGCTCGCCTGCCTGGCCGAGGAGGCGGGCGCGTCCGGCCCCGCGCCCGCGGGCGGGATCCTCGCACCCTTCGGCGACGATCCGGCGCTGCTCGCCGAGGTGCGCGCCCGCCGCGCCCGCGGCGAGCGCGTGGTGTGGGCGCTGCCGGGCCAGCCGGACGACCCCGCCGCCTGCGGCTGCGACCGGATGCTGGTGCGCGAGGGCGGCGCCTGGGTGGTGAAGGAAGCCGGAGGCACGGGCGGGCAGGGGTCGTCGGCATAGGCCGGCCCCCCTCCCGCACCCTCCCCCCGTCTTGCGGGGGAGGCCGGGGAGGGGCCCCGGAATCGGTCATCTACCTCGTCCCCCTACCCCGCGCAGCGGGGGAGGGCCGGGGAGGGGGAGGCAGCGTGCCGCCCCGGGGCCGCAGAGACCTGGTGCATTCGACCGTTCGGAGCGACGAGGACGCATGGGCAAGTTCGTGGTGGTGATCGGCACCCAGTGGGGTGACGAGGGCAAGGGCAAGATCGTGGACCTGCTCACGGAGCGCGCCGCGGCCGTGGTGCGCTTCCAGGGCGGGCACAACGCGGGGCATACGCTCGTCATCGACGGCGAGAAGACCATCCTCCACCTCATCCCCTCCGGCATCCTGCGCGAGAACGTGCAGTGCCTCATCGGCAACGGCGTGGTGCTCTCGCCGGGCGCGCTCATGGAGGAGATCCGCATGCTGGAGAGCCGCGGCGTGCCCGCGCGCGAGCGGCTGCGCATCAGCGAGGCCTGCCCCCTGATCCTGCCCTACCACGTCGCGCTCGACCACGCCCGCGAGCGCGCCCGCGGCAAGAAGGCCATCGGCACCACCGGGCGCGGCATCGGCCCCGCCTACGAGGACAAGGTGGCACGCCGGGCGCTGCGCGTGGGCGATCTCTTCCACCGCGAGCGCTTCGCCGCCAAGCTGGGCGAGGTGATGGACTACCACAACTTCGCCCTCAAGCATTACTACGGCGAGCAGCCGCTCGACTTCCAGCGGGTGCTTGACGAGACGCTCGCGCTCGGCGAGGAGATCCGCCCGCTCGTGGGCGACGTGCCCGCCATCCTCAGCCGCCTGCGTCGCGAGGGGGCCGACGTGCTGTTCGAGGGCGCCCAGGGCACGCTCCTCGACATCGACCACGGCACCTACCCCTACGTCACCTCCTCCAACACCACCGCGGGCGGGGCCTGCACGGGTGCCGGCGTGGGGCCGCGCGACATCGACCATGTCCTCGGCATCACCAAGGCCTACACCACCCGCGTGGGCGCGGGACCTTTCCCCACCGAGCTCGTCGACGAGATGGGCGAGCACCTCGCCCGCCGCGGCCACGAGTTCGGCTCCACCACCGGGCGCCCCCGCCGCTGCGGCTGGTTCGACGCCGTGGCCCTGCGGCGGGCGGTGCAGATCAACAGCGTCTCGGGGCTGTGCATCACCAAGCTCGACGTGCTCGACGGCCTCGACACCATCCGCATCTGCGTCGGCTACCGCTGGAACGGCGCCGTCCACGACATGCCGCCGGTGGGCGCCGACGCCTTCGCCGAATGCGAGCCCGTCTACGAGGACCTACCCGGCTGGAAGGCCTCCACCGTGGGCATCCGCCGCTACGAGGACCTGCCTCCTGCTGCGCGCGCCTACCTCGAGCGCATCGAGGAGGCCGCCGGCGTGCCCGTGGACCTGGTCTCCACGGGCCCCGAGCGGGCGGAGAACGTCGTCCTCCGCCATCCCTTCGCCTGAGGCGGGGCGGACGTCGGCGGGAAGCTCCGAAAAAATGGGCCTTTCCGGATTTCGGGTTGGTTCCGTGTCTCGCCGGCGGCCGGCACCGCGGCCGTGCTCCCCGCGCAAGTCGTCCGCGCCGTTTCGATCCCCCGTGGGCACGGCTCCCCGTCACGCACCCCCACCCCCCGTAGGCGCGGCTTCCACCCGCGCTGATGCCGGCCTCCCAGCCGGCCCCATGCAAGAGGGTGGGCAGGCGACCGGAAACCGGCCCCCCGCGGCATCGGCGGCTTGCGGCGAAGCCCACCCCGTTTCCCGGGAGGGCCGGAAGGATCAAGATGGCTGCGGAGCACCTCGACGCCGGTCGGTCCGCGTGGCGGGTTCGGGTTTCCTGACGGATAAACCGGGGCTTCCGTTACGGAGAGAGGGCGGATGGAGAAGAAGGTCGCGCTGATCACCGGCATCACGGGCCAGGACGGGGCGTATCTGGCCGAGTTCCTTTTGTCCAAGGGGTACGAGGTGCACGGGATCAAGCGGCGTGCCTCGTTGTTCAACACGGACCGGATCGATCACCTGTACCAGGATCCGCACGAGCCTGGCCGGCGGTTCATTCTCCACTATGGGGACATGACGGACTCGAGCAGCCTGCTGCGGGTGATGCAGCAGGTGCAGCCCGACGAGGTCTACAACCTCGCCGCCCAGAGCCACGTGGCGGTCTCCTTCGAGGAGCCCGAGTACACGGCCGACTCCGACGCCCTCGGCGCGCTGCGGCTGCTCGAGGCCATCCGCATCCTGGGGCTGGACGGAAAGACCCGCTACTACCAGGCCTCCACCTCCGAGCTCTACGGCAAGGTGCAGGAGGTGCCCCAGCGCGAGACCACGCCCTTCTACCCCCGCTCGCCCTACGCGGTGGCCAAGCTCTACGCCTACTGGATCACCGTCAACTACCGCGAGGCCTATGGTCTCTACGCCTGCAACGGGATCCTCTTCAACCACGAGTCGCCCATTCGGGGTGAGACGTTTGTGACGCGCAAGGTCACGCGGGGGCTGGCGCGCATTGCGTTGGGGCTGCAGGAGTGCCTGTATCTGGGGAACCTGGATGCGAAGCGCGACTGGGGCCATGCGCGTGACTATGTGGAGGCGATGTGGCTGATGCTGCAGCAGCCGGAGCCGGAGGACTACGTGATCGCCACGGGGGAGCAGCGTTCGGTGCGGGCGTTTGTGGAGGCGGCGGCGGCCGAGCTTGGCATCACGCTGTCGTGGCGCGGGCGTGGGCTGGAGGAGGAGGCCGTGGTGGAGGCCGTGGACCGGGCGCGGTTTGAGGCGGCCGCGGCCGGGAACGGGCCGGTGGAGCTTGGGGTGCGGCCTGGGGCGGTGGTGGTGCGGGTGGATCCCCGCTATTTTCGCCCGGCGGAGGTGGACGAGCTTCTGGGGGATGCGAGCAAGGCGCGGGAGCGT
>Ga0256839_1001361_pt1 | contig 29763 bp, 21 predicted proteins | sample 354166metaG_FD_185968 | JGI IMG/M metagenome (GOLD analysis project Ga0256839, IMG submission 185968) | Hydrothermal vent microbial communities from Mid Atlantic Ridge, Atlantic Ocean - 354-166 | ecosystem: Environmental > Aquatic > Marine > Hydrothermal vents | place: Atlantic Ocean: Mid... | reverse complement strand
ACGGCCCGACGACAGCTCCTCTACACGCTGCCGCCCCGTGGATGGTGCACCTCTCGGCATACCGCAGCAGAACCGGCCCTCTCCAGGCCTACGGTCCCGCCACTTCCACCTACCAGCAGGCCTCGGTTCTTCAACCAACCGACGGCTCAACGAAAAGCGCCGCCGGCATCGGCCCGCAACGGTGGTGGCTTCCACCGATTATACCGAATTGCCCGCGGCGATCTGACAACGGTGGTCGCTTGGATCGAGCGGCGAGCCTGACGGCTCGCCGCCGGGAGAAGCCGCGGCTGGCGAGGAATGCGCTCCCGCGCACGCGGCCGGGTCCGGGCGCCGGCTGCCGGGTAGGCCCTCCCCGCCGCGGCGCGGCGGGGGTACCACTGCGCCGTCGCCGGCGCGACGGCGGTCCGGTCCGTCCCGGGCCGCCCGGGCGGGGTTGCTTTGGGGAGCGGTTGAGAAAGCGGCACGGGAGTGCCGCAAGCCAAAGCGGCAGAGGACTGCCGCACTCCAAAGAACCAAAGCGGCACGGGAGTGCCGCACTCCAAAGAAAGCGGCAGGGACTTTCACCCCGCTGCCTCGATGCCCTCGGGGGGGCACCTGGCCGTCGCCGCCGCGACGGCGATGGGCGTCAGGCGCAGGTGATAAATCCCTCTCGACAAGCGCGACGCTCCGGCCGCGGAGCCATCTACAATCAGTCCAGGCGGAGCAACGTGGACCATCCAGTGCGGCGAAAGGACTCAAGTTGCGCACGCTTTACCTCGACTGCTACAGCGGCGCCAGCGGTGACATGTTGCTAGGCGCCATGATCGAACTGGGCGTTAGCCCCAGCGAGCTCAACCGGCTCATCGAGCAGTTGGGCCTCGATGCGACGGTGCGCGCCGAAAAAGTGCGCCGCGCCGGCTTCGCAGCGACGCGCGTCCGGGTGGAAAGCAGCGCAGAAAAGCAGCTCCGACATCTACCCGACATCGAGCGGATCCTAACTGACGCTAACCTGCCCGAACCCGTTAAAGATGGTGCGTTGCGCACGTTTCGAGCTCTGGCGGCCGCCGAAGCCGAAGCCCACGGAATACCTCTTGAGAAAGTTCACTTCCATGAGATCGGAGCCGTGGACACGATTGTCGACATCGTGGGGGTGCTCTACTGCGTGCACCGCCTCGCGATTCAGCACATCTCTGCCGGCCGCGTTTCCTTAGGCTCGGGTACGGCAACGATGGAGCACGGCACGGTCCCCGTCCCGGCTCCGGGCACCGCGCACCTGCTCAAAGGGATGCCGGTCGCCGGTGGCCCTGTGGAAGGCGAACTCTGTACCCCCACCGGCGCAGCCCTGCTCCGGGAGCTGGTGAGAGCGTGGGGCCCCATCCCCCCGATGGTCATCGAGGGGGTCGGAGCTGGAGCGGGGGCGAAAGACTACCGCGACCACCCCAACATCCTGCGTGCTTTTCTCGGCACACTTGAACCGGAACTCGGGAAAGAAGCTCAGTACGTCTGGCTGCTCGAAACCTCCGTCGACGACGTGACCGGAGAGGTCCTCGGCCACACGATCGAACAGCTTGTGGAGACCGGCGCGCTGGACGTGCAGGTGATCCCGGCGGTCGGCAAAAAAAACCGCGTCAGCCATCTGCTCCGCGTGGTTGCCCACGACGGAAACGTCCGCGACCTCGAGCTGCTCCTGTTTCGGGAAACCGGTACGCTAGGCATCCGGCGCTCTCGGATCGCTCGTCGCACACTACCTCGAAAATCCATTGTCGTAGACACCGAATTCGGCACCGTGGCAGGAAAGGTTGCCTTCTTGCCCGACGGCGAGACGTTCTTCGCGCCGGAATACGAGGCGTGCCGTTCTCTGGCGGCGCGAGCGGGTGTACCGCTGCGTCGGGTCTACGAAGCCGCGACTCAGGCGTACGAGCGAAGCGGACGTAAGGAGCAAAGCGAGCCGTGACACGGCCCCCTCTGTCGCCAGCGGATCTCCGTGCTCAGTGCCGTACCGGAGCGTGGACGGCGCCCACAGCCGGCCAGGCGCCCGGTTATGTGCAGGCGAATCTTGTCGTCCTACCGGCAGAAGACGCGTTCGATTTCTTGCTGTTTTGCCAGCGCAACCCAAAGCCGTGCCCCCTGCTGGAGGTGTGCGAACCGGGCGATCCCGTTCCCCGACGGATCGCTCCCCAAGCCGACCTTCGCACCGATTTGCCGCTTTATCGTGTGTACCGTTCCGGAAACCTGGTCGAGACCGTGGCGGACATTCGGCACTTGTGGCGAGACGATTTCGTCAGTTTCCTGATCGGCTGCTCGTTCACGTTCGACCACGTGCTGATTCGCGCCGGGATTCCGGTACGTCATGTGGAGCTGAACTGCAACGTCCCCATGTATCGCACGAACATCCCGTGTACCCCCGCAGGTCGGTTCTCCGGCCGGCTCGTTGTCTCCATGCGGCCACTGCGTCCGGGGGAGGCGATCCGCGCCGTGGAGCTCACCGCACCTCTGCCTCAAGTCCACGGCAGTCCGGTTCACATCGGATTCCCCGAACAGATTGGAATTGACGACTTGAACCGACCAGACTGGGGAGACCCTGTACCCGTAAAGGAAGGTGAGCTGCCTGTCTTTTGGGCTTGCGGCGTTACCCCCCAGGCGGTGGCGCTCGAGGCGAAAGTCCCCCTGATGATCACCCACTCCCCGGGTTGCATGTTTGTGTCCGATTTGCGAGAGCACGAGCTGCTCACCCAATAGCACGGAACCGCCGGAGGCACCGGATACAATTCCGTGGCTCCAGGCTCGAACCGAGCATAGCCAGAGCGCAATCACAATGCATGCACAAGCTGTCCAGGAAGAATTCTCCGAGCAACAGCTCAAGAATGCTGCCCTTGCGGGGTTTCTGAGTTGGCTGGTTCCCGGGCTGGGCCAGTGGTATCAAGGGCGGCGCGGAAAGGCTGTTCTGTTCTTCGCCTGCATCAGCTTCCTGCTGGTCACCGGCCAAGTGATGGGAGAGGGCCGGACGCTGTACTGGTCGCGACCCGACCCTGGTCTTGCGATGCCTTCGGATGTGGTGGCAAGGTTAAGGTATACGCTCTATTGCATGGGGCTGTCGGGAACGGTTCGTTTGCCCATCGGAGCGGTGACCGTCCCCTGCGCACTGCAATGGCTTCACTACGAAGACGGTCCTCTACCCCTGCTGGGTAAGTTCTGTTACCCGCCGACCAAGGCGGAGCTGGCCGAGCTGAACGCGCGGCTGAACCAGCGGTGGGAGATTGCGGTCCTGTACACGATGGTGGCCGGGCTGTTGAACGCCCTCGTGATCCTGGATGCGGTCGGAGGACCGGCGGCGTGGTACTACGCGCGCCGGCACCAGCAATTAGCCAGTGCGAAGGGCAAGCGTGCTGCCCCATCAACGGGGTGACGATCGGGCTCTCGGTCGGTGAACCACGGCAGCGGGGCCGATGGTTCCGCCGTTGGCGGCCGAAATAGCCGGACGGCCTCAAGCATCCCTCAGCGCACGATAGCCATGCTCAAGCTACTTTCCGCTCTACCGCTTCTTGTGGTCATTAGCCTCGTGTACGCGGCGTCGCGACATGAGGATTGGCGAGCGATCCGAATCTCTGCGGTTCGCACGTTCGTGGGCTTCGGGGGCCTGTTGCTCGCGGTCTTCGCGTTCCTGATGCTGTTGCACTTCGCGCTGCTCTGAAGCCGGCAGGGCGGCGACTCCGACCGGCTCGGGCGGAGCCGTGCTCAACAGGGGGTCACGCGCGCCGCTACGCAACCTGCTGGATGAACCGCTCGTCCAGGAAATTGTCCCCGAGGTACCGCTTGCGGACGGTGGGGTTCTTTACGATCTGCTGGGGCGTTCCGTGAGCGAGCACGGTGCCGTCGCAGATGACGTAGGCGCGGTCGGTGATCCGGAGGGTCTGTTCGACGTTGTGATCGGTGAGCAGGATGCCGATCCCCTCGTCGCGCAGCTCTCGGACAATGCTCTGAATATCCTGGATCGCCATGGGATCGACCCCCGTAAAAGGTTCGTCCAGCAGGATAAGGGAGGGGTCCGAGGCGAGGCACCGCGCGATCTCCAGGCGGCGTTTTTCGCCGCCGGAGAGCGTTCTGGCCAGGCTTTTGCGGACACGTTCGAGGCCGAAGTGCTCGAGCAAAGCGTTCACGATCTCCGTGGGCGGCCGCTTCGTTCCGCCGGGAAGAAGTTCAAGAATGGCCAGGATATTCTGCTCGACGGTGAGGTTCCTGAAGACGCTGGTTTCCTGGGGCAAGTAGCCCATTCCGAGCCGGGCGCGGCGGTACATGGGCCAGCGTGTGACGTCGGTCCCGGCGAAGCAAACGCGGCCCACGTCTGGTTTGAGCATGCCGACGACGATGCGGAAGCTGGTCGTTTTCCCGGCGCCGTTTGGACCGAGCAGGCCGACGACCTCGCCACGATTGACGTGGAAGCTAATCCCGTTCAATACCTTGCGGCGCCCGTACGACTTTTCCAGCCCTTCAACCTCCAGTAACGCCATCTCTGCCTCCGTGCTCCAGGACGGCTCCTCATTCTACGTCGTACGCAACCGCCACGAAACGCCAGTTTGTCGGCTTAGCGAATAATCCGCATCCGGCTGAACTGCGGGTAGAACGGGATGCGCAGCGCTTCCGGATGGCTGCCCAGCGGAACGGACCACGAAAACGGTTTTCCGTGCGGCCAGTAGATGAAGAAGGCTTTGCCGACCAGGAGCCGGCGGTGGACGAAGTAGCGCTGGGCGGTGACCACGGCACCCCCCGGCCGTTCACGCACCTGCTCTCGCCGTTCTTCCATGGTCAGGTTATCCATATTCGGCAGGCGCCCGACCCACGCATCGGCTCCCTCGTGCCAGGCGCGGCTGTCCTTGCTCTTCGGACTGTTGTCCCCGAGCATCATGAACTCGTCCGGTCCCAGCTTCGGAAACTCACGCGGCTCCATCGACGTCAGGCGCTCCCACTCGGCAGGATCGGCCGCCTCTTCATCGGTAAGCTCCCAACTGTCACCGTAGCCGTTCCCGGACGTGTAGTAGATATCGCGGTACACCACCAGGTCCGACACCTCGGCGTCCACGCCGGTGAACTGCAGGTTGATCGGAGCGGTATCCTCCTGGGTGGGAAGCTGAACCAATGCGATCCCGACGCCGTCATACGCTGCTTCCCCCTTGTCGAACACAGGACAGCCATTAACCGCCACGACCAGTTGCCGATCGAAGTTGTACGCTTCGATACGCCACCTGCCGGCGCGCGTAATCGGGTGCTCAGCACGCGCCAGCTCCTTCCCGTTGCGGGTCGCGATGCATGTGCCCTGCTCGAGATCAAAGCGAACGCGGAAGCGATCCTTCGAGCGGACAAACTCCACGGAAAAGTGGCCGCGTGCGTCAGAGAGATTGATTTCAAACGACACCCCAAGATCGGATACCCAGTGCTGGCGGAGGTGAGCGGCGTGACCGCCCATGTATTGCCCCACGGTCAGCCCATTGTCGTAGCCGTACTCGTCCAGGACCAACGCAGGTCGAGGTCTCCTTCCCGAGTCGTTTGGTGATCGCGGCGAGACCAGATGGTGATAGCGGAGGTTGACGTTGTCCCCATCGCTCGCGTGCACCAGGAACCGGCGACCGTTGTCGCGCACTTCCCCCGCCGTTTCCGGGTGAAGCTGCCAGCGCAGAGGCCAGTTGCGCTGGATCCAGTCCGCCGGGATGTAGTTGTTGTCATAGACCACCTGACGCATCGCCCGGATCTTTTTCAGAGGCTTTCGCAAGATGCGATAGGGCTCCTCCTCCGACGTGCGAACGTAGACGTCGCCGTTGTACAGACACGGCTGTTCGCCGGGCAGAACGACGAGGCGCTTGATGTAGTTCGTCTCGGGATCCTCAGGGTAGCGGAAGACGACAACGTCCCAGCGCTGCGGTTCCCCCGCCCGTCTGGGCAAAACCGACCGCAGATCATAGGGGAACTTAAACACCAGGATCCGGTCGCCCGTAAACGGGATCGAGTCGCGGATGTCGTTGATGTACTGGCAGTTCGGGCAGCGGCTGTAGGCGATCCAGAAGCTGGGGTGCATCAAGCTGCCATACTCGTCCACTTCCTCGCTTGCGCTCACCTGGTACGTATACCCGCACTGCGCGCAGACAACGTCGCGATGGCGGCCCAGGAGCGTGGGGGCCATGGAGCCGGTGGGAATGACGAACGCTTCGGCGGCATAGGTGCGGAACAGAAAAGCGAGCATCAGCGCCACCACGACGCTCTCAATAAACTCACGAAAGCCGCCCCCCTTCTGCACTCTCGCTTCCGCCTCCTCCTCCGCCCGGGTCGATCCCCGTCCTTCCCCCCTGATCTTGGCCAGAAGCGAGCTGCGTCCTTTTGTCCCGGTGCGGTCATCCGGATGTACGTCGCGATTCATGGCTCCCGTCCAAGGTAACGGTGCTTAGCGCTGGTCATCGTTCACTCGGAGCACGGCAAGGAACGCCTCCTGCGGAATTTCGACGCGGCCGATCTGTTTGAGCCGCTTTTTCCCTTCCCGCTGTTTCGCCCACAGCTTCCGCTTCCGAGTAATATCGCCGCCGTAGCATTTTGCCGTGACATTCTTACGCAAGGCCGGGATTGTCTCGCGAGCGATCACCCGGCTTCCAATCGCAGCTTGAATCGCCACCTCGAACTGATGGCGATCGATCTCTTCCTTTAACTTCTTCACCAGAGCACGCCCCCTCCGCTCCGCCTGCGACCGGTGCACGATCATTGACAGAGCATCCACCTTCTTGCCCGCCACCAGGATATCGAGCCGCACGAGGTCGGAAGCGCGGAAGCCGATGAACTCGTAGTCCATCGTGCCGTAGCCCTGAGTCAGGGACTTGAGCCGGTCGTACATGTCGTAGATAACCTCGGCAAGCGGCAACTCGTACTCGAGTACGGCTCGGGCAGGACCGAGGTACTCGGTGCGGATGTACTTCCCCCTTCGATCCGCGCACAATTGCATGATAGCACCGATACTGTCCGAAGGCACCAGAAACGAAACATGCACGATCGGCTCGCGGATCTCCCGGATATGGGTCGGGTGAGGCAGTTTGGCAGGCGACGTGATCTGGAGGACCTCTCCGCGCGTGGTTTCCACCTCGTACGTCACGTTCGGCGCAGTCTGGACGAGCTCTAACCCACTTTCCCGTTCGAGCCGTTGCTGCACGATCTCCATGTGCAGCATCCCCAGAAAGCCGCACCGGAAGCCGAAACCCAAGGCATCCGACGTCTCCGGCTCGAACACAAAGCTGCTGTCGTTCAACGAAAGCCGCTCCAGCGCCCGCCGCAGATCGGCGAACTCCGTGTGCTGTGCCGGGTACAGGCCGCAGAAGACCATGGGCTTGGGCTTGCGGTAGCCCGGTAGAGCCTCCGAGGCCGCCCGACCCACCTCGGTGATCGTATCGCCCACGTGGACGTCGGAGAGCGACTTGATGTTCGCCACGACGTAGCCGACCTCGCCGGTGCGCAGCTCGTCGCACTTCTCGCGCCGCGGTCGCAGCCGGCCGAGCTCCAGGACCTCGTAGTCGCGCCCCGCCTGCATGAGGTGGATCTCCGCACCCGTCTTCAAGCACCCATCCACGACCCGCACATAGAGCACCACACCCCGGTACTCGTCGAATTGGGAATCGAAGACGAGCGCACGGAGCGGAGCGTCCGGATCTCCCGTAGGCGGCGGTACGCGGCGAATCACCGCCTCGAGCAGCTCAGGAACTCCCTGACCCGTTTTGCCGCTGACCAGCAGTACCTCCGCCGGATCGATCCCCAGGCTCTGCTCCATCTCCTCGGCGACCTCCTCGGGACGAGCCTGCGGGAGATCGATTTTGTTGATGGCCGGGATGATGGTCAGGTCGGCTTCCAGAGCGGCGTAGGCGTTGGCAACCGTCTGGGCCTGCACCCCCTGACTCGCGTCCACCAGCAGGATCGCGCCCTCACATGCCGCCAACGCGCGCGATACCTCGTAGTGGAAATCCACATGGCCCGGCGTGTCGATCAGGTTCAGTTCGTAGGTTTCCCCATCGAGTTCATGGAAGAGCGTCACCGCACTGGCCTTGATCGTGATGCCACGCTCGCGCTCCAGATCCATATCGTCCAGAAGCTGCTCGCGAAACTCACGAGGCGTGATCGCCCCGGTCTGCAGCAGCATCTGGTCGGCCAGAGTGCTCTTGCCGTGATCTATGTGAGCAATGATGCAAAAGTTCCTGATTCGCTCACGCGGTACTGGCATGATGCTACGCGAAATCTGAACGTGCTCGGATTGACCCGTCCCTGGGATCAAGGGAGGCAGGGCTGCGCCCAGTCCATTGTATTGGAGCCGTCACGGCGACCCCTTCATTCCCCAGACGGAGACAGACGCCACGGCAACGCCAGCCAGCAGCAAACCCGCAGCAGACGTTCCTCGACACGCATCAGCGCAGCGCACGATCCCTCACGAACAGCCGTCAAAGTAAACCATGCTCGCACTGGCGTCGAGCCCAACCGGCCGCCCCGATGTAGCCGGCGTTGGTCCCCAAGATCCCGTACACGACCGCCGTGTTCTCGGCAGGGGTGGGAAAGGCCAGCTTGCGGATGTCTGCCCGAATCCATTCGAGAAACTCGGGCCCCGACCGGGTCATGCCGCCCGTGAACACCACGATATCGGGATCGATCGTGTGCATCAGGTTCGTGGCCCCCACGGCCAAATAGTATGCCGTCTCACGCATCAGCCGGTGGCAGAACTCGTCCCCCCCCTTGGCAAGCTCGTCAATCACTCGTGCCTTATCCTCCTCTGGAGTAGAGTCCCACACCTCGCGAAGGCGCGTCTGGACTCCGGCATCGAGCCCTTCCTGTGCCCGTTTCTCCAGAGCCGTCGCCGACGCGTATGCCTCCAGACAACCGTAACGGCCGCAACCACAACGGCGAGGCAACGGATACCCCTCCTGCCTCATACAGATCACGATGTGCCCGCATTCCGCACCGTGACTATGCCGCCCCTCAATGATCATGTCCTCCACCACGATCCCGCACCCGATCCCGGTCCCCAACGTAAACAGCACCAGACTGTGCACGTCACGGCCAACCCCGACCCAGTATTCCGCGTACGCGGCAGCGTTCGCATCGTTCTGGAACGCCACCTTCTTGTTCAGCCGCTCGGCCAACCGGTCGCGAATCGGAAAGTTCTGCCAGCCGGGTCCCTTCAGGTTGACGGGGTCCAGCAACATCCCGGCCGGGATGTCCATGGTGCCGGGAGAACCCAGTCCCACCGCGCGGACGTCGTCCCACGTGACCCCCGCACGCCGAACCGCTTCCTCCGCCGCCCGCGCCATGTTCTCCAGCGCTATATCAGCCCCTCGCGCGGCTTCCGTCGGAACCGATACCGCTTCCTCCAACAACGGCTGGCCCGTATCGTCCACGAGCCCAGCCTTGATGAGCGTACCCCCCAGGTCAATCCCGACGTACAGGGGCGGTTTCCAGGTCTTTTTTGCCATCGATGGTCTCGGCTCCCTTGCCTGTGCTCCGCCTACTTCTCCGGTTTCGGCGGCTTATCGTACACGTGAACGCCCATCTTGCGCAGCGACTCGATCTGCGCAGGATCGACCGGATTGCCGTACACATACAACCGAAGGAAGGGGGTCATGACCCGCGGCCCGTCCAAATCACGCTTGCAAGCTTCAATGACCGGGGACAGATCCTTGATCTTGTTGCGCTCGAGGAACAGCCAGCGAAGCTCCTTCATCCCCCGCAATGGCGAGACATCCTCAATCCTGTTCTCGGCCAGATCCAGGTTGGCCAGGTACACCAGGTCCTTCAACGGGCTGATGTCCTGAATCCGGTTGCCGCGCAGGTACAGGCTCCAGAGCTTCTTCAGATTCGCCACCGGGCGAAGGTCTTTGATCCTGTTGTAACTCAGGTACAGCGAATTCAGGTTCGGCATCTCGGCCACGACGCTGATGTCCTCCACCTGATTGTGCTCCAGGTTGAGGTACTGCAGCTTCTTCAGCTTCTTCAGCACCGAGATGTCCTTGATCTTGTTGTTGGACAAATCGAGAAGCTGAATCTGCGTGAGGTTGCTCAGCGGCGTGAGGTCCTCGATCTGGTTGTGGGCCAGGTCCAGCTCCGCCAGGCTGACGCAATGCTCCAGCCCGCTCAGATCCTTGATCCCACGCCCCCTCGCATGGATCGTGCTCAACGATTTCACGTCCTCGGCCGTGATCGGCTCGGAACTGAACCGTTTCTCGAACACGTAGCGACGAACGGCGTCTTCCAGCGCCTTGTCCTTGAAGATGCTCTTCTGCTCCTGAGCCGGTGCGGACGCCGCTACGACAACGAACATCGCAACCAGGGGCAGAATCAGCAGGCGCTTGTTGGTCATGACGAAACCTCTACCTGGAAAGGCCCACAGAATGCGCGTGGACGGCGGGTTGTTGCGAGGCATGCAAATCGCATGCTTACCCACAATGTTACCACAAGCCAGACCGGGACGGCAACGCGGCTGGCTCGTCACCGCGAGCTCCCGATTGACCGCCCCCTTCCAACCGGAACCGACGCCACGGACAGCCCGTTCCCCATCGCCTCGGCGCACACCCATCGGGCACCGCCGCAGGTCACGGGAGACCCCGGGCGAGCGAAACGAACCGGCACACGGTCAGACGCCCGCGGTGGAAAATGAAACAGGCCGGAGCTGGTGAACACGGCGAACCTCGAGGACGCGAAGCCGATGGCGCGATCGTCTCTAGCACTCTACGGCGGCTCGCTCAGCCTGCTCACCGACCTCTACGAGCTGACCATGGCCTACGGGTACTGGAAGAACGGCATGCAGGACTGGGAAGCCGCCTTCCACGTGACCTTCCGGAAAAACCCGTTCGGCGGTTCGTACGCGCTGGCTTGCGGCCTCCACTCGGTAATCGAGTACCTGGAGCAATTCGAGTTCCGCCGGGACGATCTCGATTACCTGGCAACTCTGCAAGGCAACGACGGCAAGCCGCTGTTCAGCGAAGAGTTCTTGCACTACTTGAGCGGCTGTAGGCTCACATGTGACGTCGACGCGGTACCCGAAGGGACGGTCGTTGTGGCTAACGAACCGCTTATCCGCGTTTGCGGCCCCCTACCACAGGCTCAGCTACTCGAAACGGCGCTCCTCACCCTGCTCAACTTCCAGACACTGATCGCAACCAAGGCCGCTCGAGTATGCCAGGCAGCAGCAGGAGACCCGGTGCTCGAATTCGGACTGCGCCGGGCACAGGGGATTGATGGGGGCGTCACAGAGGCGAGGGCAGCCTACGTGGGCGGCTGCTTCGGCACATCCAACGTCCTGGCCGGAAAACTGTTCGGCATCCCCGTCCGCGGCACCGTCGCCCATAGCTGGATCATGGCGTTCGACGATGAACGCGAGGCGTTCGAGAAGTATGCCCGAGCGGTCCCCAACAACGTGATCCTGCTCGTCGACACGTATGACTCCCTCGTGGGGGTAAAACACGCCATCGAGGTGGGCCGCATGATTGAATCCATGGGCTTCCGACTGGCCGGCATCCGGCTGGATTCGGGCGATCTGCTCACCCTTTCCCGAAAGGCGCGCCAGTTGCTTGACGAAGCGGGCTTTCAGCATACGGCAATCGTGGGCAGCAGCGAACTGGACGAGTACGTGATCTCCGACCTCAAACGCAAAGGCGCGCCCATCAACGTCTGGGGCGTAGGCACGAAGCTAGCGGTGAGCTATGACCAACCCGCCCTCGGTGGCGTCTACAAGCTCGCGGCAGTCCGCAAGCCGGGGGGCGAGTGGGAGCCACGGATTAAGCTGAGCGAGGAGGCGATCAAGATCTCTCACCCGGGTCGGATGCAAGTGCGCCGATTCGCCCTGAACAACACGTTCGCGTTCGACGTGCTGTATGACGTGGACGAAGGGGAGCCCACACGCCCGTTCGTGGACTACCACCATCCCGGCATCACCATCGATCCCGGCGATGCCCACCCCGTGGAAGACCTGCTTGTGCCCATATTCCGGGCCGGCAAGCGAGTCTACGACCCTCCCCCCCTGGCCCAGGTGCGCGAACGAGCCCAGCAGCAGCTCCATTCGCTTCCGGAGAACACCCGGCGGTTGCATGTGCCCGAGCCATACCGCCTGGCCGTTTCCTCCCGGATGCAACAGGTAAAGGAGGCGCAAATCCGACTCCAACGCCAACGGGTGCAGGCTGCCCGCGAGCGGTACGGGCTTTCCTGAGCCGCTGAGGCCCGGTCCGAGCGAACCTCCCCCTCTTTCGCAGTACAGCTCTCCGCCCGCTCCCCCACCCGCGAGCCTGCCGGCAACCCGAGCAAACCCGCTCCGCCCCGCCCGTCGGGCAGGCCGTCGGCCGCTGCCCGGACGAGCGTGCTCCGTGAGCTCAACGATAGGGCCCAACACCGAGCGGCCTATCCAAGCCCGAGAATCCGATCGGCCAGGCCCGTGCCCCCCGCATATCATGGCTTGGACATCCACGCTGTGGTTGAATCCCGGCGGACGTTGCGTACCGTGATCGGGGACACAATGTATCGAACAGTCGACCTTGTGGTGATCGGAGCCGGGCCGGGCGGCTACGCGGCGGCATTCCGCGCAGCCGACCTGGGTCATCGAGTCGTCCTGGTCGAGCGGGAGCCGAATCCAGGCGGAGTGTGTCTTCTCCGCGGCTGTATACCGTCGAAAGCGCTCCTTTCCGTCGCCCGACTCCTGGAAGAACTCCGAAGAGCGGCGGAGAAAGGTATCGAACTAGCTCAGCCGCCGACGGTCAATCTCGCCCGAACCCAAGCGTGGAAGAAGGAGCTCGTGGCACGTATGTCCCGCGGCATCCGCGAACTGGCGCGCGCCCGGCGGGTGGAGCTGCTCAGGGGGACCGCTCGCTTCCTGGATAGCCGAACCGTCGAAGTGCGACAGGACGGGGAAGCTGCCCCCGTTCGCCTGCGTTTCCGCAAGGCAGTCATCGCCACCGGCGCACGTCCTGCGTTTCCCCCAGGTCTTGCTCCGGACGGAGAAGTCATCCTGAGCAGCGACCATGTGCTCGACCTTGCCACGGTGCCACCAACAGCACTGATCATTGGAGGGGGCTACATCGGGCTCGAGATGGGCCGCTTTCTGGCGGCGTGCGGTTCCCAGGTGACGATCGTCGAGGTGCTCGATCGCTTGCTTCCTGGCACCGATCCCGAGCTGGTCCGGCCCGTCCAGCGCGCACTCAGCCGTATCGGCGTGCGGATCCTCACATCGCACCGGGTAGAGGAGCTGCACGTCCAGGACGGACTGGCCCACGCCACGCTATTGAACCAACGGGACGGCAGTGCACAGACAGCCCAGTTCCACCTTGTTCTGGTCGCCACCGGCCGGGTACCGGCTACCGAAGGTTTGGGGCTCGCTGAAGGGGGCATAACGATCGATCGGCAGGGGGCAATCGTGACGAACCGCTGCGGGCAAACGTCGAACCCGGACGTTTACGCCGTGGGTGACTGCCGTGGGGGCATTATGCTGGCCCACAAAGCGAGGCATGAGGGGCTCGTCGTCGCAGATGCCCTCAGCGGCAAGCGAGCCAGCTTCAACTACGCCGCCGTACCCCAGGTGGTCTTCACCGACCCGGAGATCGCGTGCGTCGGTTGGACAGAACAGGATGCGACGCGGCTCGGGCTGGCCAGCGAAGTCGAGGTGCTGCGGTTCCCGTTCGCAGCGATTGGGCGAGCGGCGATTCAGAACAGCACCGACGGCCTCGTGAAGGTGATCGTGGAACGCGGCACGGGGCGACTGCTCGGCGTCGGCATCGTGGGGCCGGAAGCAGGGGAACTCATCGCGGAAGCTACCCTGGCGGTCCAGTCGCGCGCCACACTGGAGGAGTTACGGCACGCCATCCACCCGCATCCGACCGCAAGCGAGGCGATCGAGGAAGTCGCCTGGCTTGCCGCCGGCGGCGCCGTCCACCTCTACAAACCACCCCGAACGCAACCTCGCCGACGAACAAAGCGGCGATAATAACAGGACGGACGCCGATGGGGCGTCCAGGCACATCCGACTCGTTTCCTGTGACAGGATTCCGAACGTGGCTAGGAAGAACCGGAAGAAGAAGAAAAAAGTCAGGGTCTCTTTCCGCAAGAAGAAAGAGCTCAAGGGACCGCGGGAAGATTGGACACGTAAGTACCAGCAGTTCGGTGAAGAAGCCGACGAAGGGCCCACCTGGGAGACCGTGCGAGCCAAGGGGGAGCGGTCCCGCCGCCGCACGGTGATCGTTGACGAGTCCGTCACGCCAGAAGAGGGAGAAGCGGGGCTCATTCAGGTTCCGCCCGAAACGGGGACCTGGCTAACGGGCCGGGTGCTCGAAGTGGTCGGAACGCGAGCGATCGTCCAGGGGGAAGATGGCCAAGAATACGTCTGTGCCATCAGTGGAGTGCTGCGCTCCGTAGCGATCGAGGAGCGTCATCCCGTAGTTGCCGGGGACATCGTGGGGGTCCGCCTGGTAGAGAACGCCATCTCGGGTCCCAATGTGCGCGAACCGCAGGGAATGATCGAACGCGTGGAACCACGCCGCACCGCTCTGACCCGCGAATACCGCGGCAAGGAGCAGGTTGTGGCCGCCAACGTGGACCAGGTGGTCGTGGTGGTTACGCCCGCAGAACCTCCGTTGAAGCTCAACCTGCTGGACCGATATCTGGTCGCCGCCGCCCAGGGGAATCTGGACGCCGTGATCTGTCTGAACAAGATCGACCTGGTGGACATCGACGATTTCGTCGCAATCCTCGCACTTTACGGCCAGCTCGGCTACCAGTGCGTGGCAACGAGCGTCGTCGACGGCTACGGGCTCGATCGACTGAAAGCGATCCTCCGGGACAAGACCAGCGTGCTTGCGGGCCAGAGCGGCGTGGGGAAGTCGTCGCTGATCAACGCCCTGCAGCCAGGCCTGAACCTGCGCACACGGGAGGTCAGCAGAGCCACAGGCCACGGCCGACACACAACCACCGTAACGCGTCTCTACCGCTGGGACTTTGGCGGTTGGGTGGTGGACACCCCGGGCATCCGTCAGTTCAGCCTGTGGAATGTGCGCCCGGAAGAACTGGAGGGGTACTTCATTGAGTTCCGGCCTTACGTGCCCTATTGCCAGTTCCCAAGCTGTGTCCACATCCACGAGGAAGGCTGTGCCGTGAAGAACGCGGTGGCGCGGGGCGAGATCGACGCGGGCCGCTACCAGCGGTACTGCAACCTGTACTTCGGCGAGGAGGAAAAATTCGAGGAAGAGTAGCCCCCGTCCCGCGTTTCGGTTTGCAACGGTGGACTCACGCTCGTCCCCCTCCTTTTACGTTCGACGCCCCCTCGATCCGCCTCAGGAGCTCCGCAAGGGGCGGCACCGGTACCGGTGCCCGCGCCTCGATACTCTGGGCAACGGCGTCTGTGAACGCCATGTAGCGCAGTCCAGTGATCGGGTCTGTGTAGCGCACCTTCCCCTGCCCCCGTATCGCCGCGATGAAGTCCGCCTCAACGTTCCATTGCCCCCTCTGATCCTCCGGCACGGAAATCTCCTCGTAGCTTGTTTCCCCCTGTCTAGCCAGATAGATCCGCTCGCTCTGGCCCAACACGCACTTCAGCGAGCCCTCACTACCGGAAAGCACGATCTCGGCCTGCGCAGGCCCGTGGACGACGGCCGACGAACGGTAGATGGCCAGAGCGCCCGTGCCGAAGCGAGCCAGGACATGCACGGTATCGGGAAGCTCCACAGGGACGATGCGTCCGCTGGTGGGATCGAGCCGCTGGGGGATGAAGGCAGCCGCGTGAGCGTACACCTCGGCCGGATCGGGTAACCAGCGGATCAGAGTCTCGTGGATGATGCCCAGCGCGACCATATTCAGCCCGCTCAGTTGCCGAATCTGCCGCCAACTGATCGGCTCGGCCGGATCGGCCCACCAAGCGTTCGTAGCGGTAACGACGACCTCTCGCAGCTCACCGATAGCCCCCTTCTCAAGCAGATCCCGCACGGCGCGGTCCACTTCCAGACCGAACGGGCTGGGCACGATCTGCAGCACCAGCCCCTTGTGGCGCTGCGCCGCCTCGACCATCTGCATCGCTTCCGCCAGGTTCCGCGCCATCCGCGCCTCGCATAAGACGTGTTTGCCCCGTTCCAGTGCCGCGATGGTAACCGGAGCGTGCAGGTAGGGCCAGGTGCCCACCACCACGGCGTCAATCTCTGGGTCGTCCACGAGTTCTTCCCAGCGCGAGTAGCGCCGTGGAATCCCGTACTCTTCGGCGGCGCGGGCCGTGGATTCGGGTGTTCGATTACAGACAGCGATGATTTCAACCCCCTCACAAGCACGCAACCCGGGGACATGACGAACCCGGCAATTCTGGCCCAGTCCAACGATGCCAACACGAATCGTTTCCATGGCACCCGCTCCCCCACCGCCAGAATCTTTCCGAAACGACCACCGCTCCCGACGCCCTAGACCGTCGCAGCCAGCCGCTAGCGGGTCGACACCAGTGCCCGGAGGCTCCCTGCGCCTACGATCATGCAACGCCGAGCGGTTCGTCCTCGTTCAGCTCTCCAGGCCAGCGGCCCGCCCCCAGCGCGGACTTCCCTGCGCGCAACGACAAGGATACCACCGCCGGCTAAGGTGCAGTATGCCGCATCCCGGTCTCTCCACCTGTCCAGGACTGGCCGAAACAAGCCTGGCCCGGCTAGAGTCCATACAGCGCGGTGTACTTGTCGTTCAGGTACCGTATCAGCGCCGACGGGTCGGGTGGTTTGCCGGTAACGACTTCCACCAGTCGGTTGGACCGATATTGCCGCCCACGGCGATGGATGTTGCGGCGTAGCCAGTCCAAAAGCGGCCGAAATTCTCCAGCCGCGAACATGGCGTCCAGGTCGCCAAGCTCAGCACGAGCTGCTTCCAGGAACTGGGCGGCAAACACGTTGCCCAGCGTATACGTGGGGAAATAGCCGATCAAACCGGCGCTCCAGTGGATGTCCTGCAAGCACCCTTCCGCGTCGTTCGACGGTTCGACACCCAGATACTCGCGGTACCTCGCGTTCCATGCCCCAGGCACCTCGTCCACCGGTAAGTCGCCGGTCAGGAGCGCCGGCTCCAGTTCGAAGCGGACCATGATGTGCAGGTTGTAGGTCACCTCGTCCGCCTCCACGCGAATCAGCGAGGGCCGCACGTCGTTAACTGCCCAGTGGAACTGCTCGACCGACACATCCTTCAACGCCTCCGGGAACATCTCCTGAGCCAACGGGAAAAACCGCTTCCAGAACGCCAGGCTGCGGCCCACCATGTTCTCCCACAGCCGCGACTGCGACTCGTGAATCCCAAGCGAGACCGCGTCCCCCATGGGCGTACCGAAGTAAGCCGGATCGAGTCCCTGCTCGTACAGCCCATGGCCCCCCTCATGAAGAACACCGAAGAACGCGGACGGGAAGTAGTCCTCGCGATAGCGGGTGGTCAGTCGGCAATCGCCCGGCCCGATCCCAGAGCAGAATGGATGGGGGCTCACGTCCAGGCGTCCTCGTTCGAGGTCGAAGCCGATCGCTTCCAGTGCCATCCACGCGAATCGCTCCTGGTTGGATATCGGAAACCGCCGCTTCAGAACGTGGGTGGGAGCTTCCCGCCCGCTGTCGGCGATGGCTCGTGCCAGCCGCACCAGTTCCTCGCGGAGGGGGGCAAAAAGAGCCGCGATCTCAGCGCTTCTCGCCCCAGGCTCGTACGACTCGAGCAACGCATCGTAGAGATTCCCCGACTCCGGACCAAGGGCCTGGGCCTCCTCGCGCTTCAACCGAACCACCTTTTCCAGCCAGGGGCGAAACAGAGCGAAATCGGACTTCTGCCGCGCTTCGACCCAGGCATGCTGTGCTTGCGAAGTCGTGCGCGAGATCTCCTCGACCAGGTCCCGAGGCAACCGGATGGCGCGGTGGTACTCCCAGGCGATCTCACGGACGTTCACGGCAACCGGTCCGTCCGGGTCGCCGAGGTCCGCGGACTCCAGCTCAGCAAGCCACTCACCCACGACGGGGGCCGTTCGTCTCTCGTGGATGAGCCCGGCCAGGAGCCCGCTCTGCTGCGCACGGAACTCCGCACCGCCCCGCGGCATGTAGGTCTGTTCGTCCCAGCCGAGCAAGTTCAAGCACGACTCGAGCACAGCGGTCTGCCGTACGTGCTCGATCAAACGGTTGTATGCTTCGGGAACGCCGGCCATGCGCTGTCTACTCCTGCTCTGATGACACGTCCACCGGGTGCGCTAATCATACCGGCACCGGCGCCGGCTCAGAGACGACCTACCCCCGTAGCCCGGGCCGAACGGTGTCGGACGCTGCCCCCGTAGATCGCAGCACGGAGCCGAGCGGCTGCACGGCCGCTGGCGAGCTCCCCGAGCGGCTCGGCCGATGGAAGAGCTCGACCCATTTCACGACGATCACCAGTAGCCCGGCTGCGAATGCTCGACCTGGACACTCGGTCCAGATCCGGTCCGATCTCAAGCACGGAACGGATCGAATAGAATGGGCTCGGCCCGCCCAAGTAGACCGATCACACGAGCAACGGGGAACGAGGCGATGCGTGCGCAGCTTCTGAGAGCCGGCTTTCTGATACTCTCGTTCACCACCTTCACCGCTCGGGCCTTGCCCCAGGTGCCCGTCCACGTTGCCCCAGACGTGTCCCGAACCGGAGTAGCCGTACACGTCTCACCCGAAAGCGTCACTTTCCGCTGGCAGCTCACCACAGCCGGTTCCACACAAGGCCTCCTCGAGTTGACCCGGTCCCCAAAGTCCCCCTTGATTCGGAGGCTCGGCGTGGTCAAAAGCGAACCGGCAACGGTGGCGACCGACATCGAACCCGTGTGGTTCCTCACGGTTGGCAGCCGCAGGGTGCCCCCCGGGAAACCGGCGTGGCAGAAGTGGATGGTCTTCTTCGATAATCCAGCCAGCCGCCCACACGAAACCTACGAAATGCGGTCCGAACTGGACGAGATCCGAGTTTCCGAAGATCGAGGAGCCGTGCGCATCCGTTGCGGCAAGCTTAAGGGGGGCAGCTTTGCCGGGCACGCTGAGTTGATCCTCTATCCGGGTTGCGACCTGCTGCACGTGGCTGCGGTCGTTCGGACGGACGAGGATGCCCGTGCGATCGTCTACGACGCGGGTGTCCTTGACGAAGGGGCTCAATGGGAGGAGGCCGCCTGGATCAACCTGGACGACCAACTCGACCGCCGACGCTTCGCTCAATTTGACCTCGCCGAACCGCTGCGGGTTCGCTATCGCACCATTGTCGCGTTAACCGGCTCCGGCGCCCTGGCGTGTTTCCCGCCACCGCATCAGTTCCAGTTCCCACGGGACTGGACGGACAACCTCGGCTTCGTGTGGGCCGGACCGAACTACCGGTCGGCTCGCGAACCGGGCATCGGGATCCGCCAACCCCCCACGGGTGGAGGCCATTGGGTGCCCTGGTTCAACGCACCCCCGAACCGCGACCACAAGCTTTCCTTCTTCCTGCTCGCCTCGCCGGACCGAACCCCCGAGCGCGTCCTGGAGCGCGTCCGGCAGTACACGCACGACGATTCCTTCGTGCCCCTTCCCGGTTACCGGACGTTCACAAGTCACTACCACATGGCGGTGGCCGTGACGGCCATGCAACGGCACGCACGCGGCGAACCCCCGCTCAACCCACCCCAGTTTGTCGAGATGTTCCGCAGAATGGGGGTCAATATGGTGCACCTGGCTGAGTTCCACGGCGACGGCCACCAGAAAGATCCCGGGCCGCTACGGTTGCCAGAGCTGGATTGGATGTTCCGCGAGTGCCGTCGGCTTTCTCGGGACGACTTCCTGCTCATCCCGGGCGAAGAGGTGAACACCTTCCTCGGCCTGCCCGCTCCCGGGCGCCACCCAGGCCACTGGATGAGCCTGTTCCCGCGGCCCGTGTACTGGATCATGCGGCGTGAGCCCGATCAGCCGTTCGTCACGCAGGTTCGACCGTATGGCCGAGTCTATCGGGTGGGGAATCGGGAGGAGATGATTCGTCTGCTACGTACCGAAGGCGGTCTGGTCTGGGCAGCCCACCCCAGGATCAAGGCATCGAGCTGGACGCCGGACGTCTTCCGCAACGAGCCGTTCTTCCTGGCGGACTTTTGGCTGGGGGGCGCCTGGAAAGCCATGCCAGGCGATCTTTCCGACGACCGACTGGGACGCCGAGTCCTCGATCTGCTGGACGATATGTCGAACTGGGGGGTGCGAAAATACGTGCTTGGCGAAGTGGACGTCTTCAAGATCGACCGCACCCACGAACTGTATAGCCATATGAACATCAACTACTTGAGAATGGATAAGGTACCGCGTTTCGACCACGGCTGGCAGGAAGTGCTCGATGTCCTGCGCAGGGGGCAGTTCTTCGTAAGCACCGGGGAAGTACTCATCCCGGAATTCAAGGTGGGAGGCGTAGGAAGCGGCCAGACCGTCCAGGCGCGGTCCGAACGCGTTCCTGTCGAATTCGAACTGCGCTGGACGTTCCCCTTGCACACGATCGAAATCATCAGCGGCGATGGGAAGAAGGTCTACCGCAAGACTGTTCCGATCCCCAACCGCGCGGCGTTCGGCAGGAAGCGGTTCCGGTTGCTCATCGATGTGACCGGTCGAAACTGGGTGCGGCTGGAAGCGTGGGACATCGCGGCGAACGGAGCGTTCACCCAGCCGGTGTGGGTGGAACGGTAGCCGCGTCCCCGACGAAGCGTTCCCTGCAGCGTAGGAGGACTCCATCCACGACCCGCCCGTTCGGCCCCGCCCCACCGGTAGCGCGCGCTGTGGCCAACCGGCACGGGCACCGAATCAACGCAGCGTTTCGACTGCGCCCACCGAGGAGACGGGCCCTATTCGGGACGGCGCGACGACGAGTCGGAACCCGGTTTTTTCTCGACTCAGCCGCCCTACCGGCGTAAGATATTCTTGCCAGACCGATCGAAGCGTATGTTTGGAACTGCCGAGGTAGATCTCCGGTTTTCCTGCGGGAGTGGTCTATGGGCAAAGGCACACGACAGAAGGAGTTGCGGGCTCGTCGGCATCGACGGGAGAAGCTCCGCAAACTGCGCAAGCGAATCATCGAAGCCACGGACCCGCAAGAACGGGAACGGCTGATCCAGAAGTATCGGCGGATTAGCCCGTTCGCTCCGTTGCCGGAGATCCCCGAGCAGCCCGCGGCGAGCGAGCCCGCAGAGGGACAAAGCTAACCTGGGAAAGCCGGCTGTGGAAAGCGGTCAATCGAACACGCGCGCCCGTAGCTCAATTGGATAGAGCATCGGACTTCGGATCCGAGGGTTGGGGGTTCGAGTCCCTCCGGGCGTGCTAGGGGGCCAGGTCGGGCGAAAGCTGCTCGGTCTGGCCTTTTTTGCGCCCAAACACTGCCGCGATCCCCGTCCGCACACGGCGACTCCAGGTCTCGAGCACGGCGTACAGCGCCGGCACGACGAAAAGGGTCAGCAACGTGGAGCTGACCATGCCGCCGAGGACACAGGTGCCGAGCGGGGCGCGTGTTTCTGAGCCTGCTCCGGTGCCAAGTGCGACAGGCAACATGCCCGCCATGGTGGACAGGGCGGTCATCAAGATCGGCCTCAACCTCCGCTCGCCGGCCAGGCAAAGGGCCTCGTCCATGGGCTTCCCGGTGCGGCGAAGCTGATTGGTGACGTCCACGAGCAGGATCGCGTTCTTGGTCACCAAGCCCATCAGCATGATCATCCCGATCATGCTGAAAATGTTCAGCGTCATGCCACCGATCAACAGGCCGACGAACGCACCGCCCACGGACATGGGCAGCGACACCATGATCGCCAGCGGCTGCAAATAGCTTTCGAACTGCGCTGCCAGCGTCATGTAGATCAACACGATGGCGAGGAAGAGGCTGAAGTTGATGTTTTGAAAGGACTCCGCCATCAGGTCGCCAGCACCGGTGAACACGCCGACCACACCTTTGGGCAGCCCGACCTCGCGCTCGATCCGCCGGATGTCGTCCAGAGCCTCGCCGAGTGGCTTGCCTTTCTGGAGGTTCGCCATGATGGTCACCTGCCGCTGCCGATCCTGACGGTCGATCTGCACGGGCCCGGTCGTGGTTTCGATCCGGGCTACCTGCTGGAGCTGGACCAGTTCGCCGGAGGCAGCGCGCAGGGGTACGATCCCGGCCCGCGTCGGATCGTCACGATCGGACCGACGCAATCGGATGCGAATATCGTACCGTTCGCCCCCCTCCTCAAACCGGGCAACCTCGGCCCCGCCGATCAAGTACCGCACCGTCTCACCGATCCGGGAAGCAGGCAAGCCAAGGTCGCGGCCTCGTTCCCAGTCGGGCTCGATGCGCAGCTCGGGCTTCCCGGACTCGAACGTGAGGTTGACGTCCACGATTCCAGGCACGTCTCGCATCCGGTCTGCGATTTTCTCCGCAGTGCTGACCAGCACCGGAAGCTCCCTCCCCCTCAAGTTGTACTGGATCGGGGCTGCTCGAAAGCCTCCACCACTGACGCGGGGGATGTTTTCGACACTGATCTTCAGATGAGTCAGGTCGGCAAGCCGCTGGCGGGCAAGCTCCATCACTTCCTGCTGAGACATCGGACGCTGGGAACGATCGGTGAGCTGGACGAGTACGCTCGCCACATTGACGCGCCCCTCCATACCCGCCCCGATGGTGGTGAACAGCGTGCGGACGTAGGGAAGCTTCCAGAGCCGGCGCTCGATTTCCGCCACGATCGTGCTCGTCTGTTCCAGGGTGGCGCCCTGCGGAGTCTCCACCTGCACGTTGAACTGGTTCTCATCCTGATCCGGGAGGAATTCCGTGCCCAGAAACCGGCTAAGGGCCAGGCTGGCGATAAAGACGGACAGAGCAGCCAGAAGAGTCAGGTATCTGAACCGCAAGACAAGAGCAATCGCTCGCGCGTAGCCCCGCTCGATGGCAGAGAAAACCCGCTCGCTCCAGACGAACAGCCTGCCGTGCGCGGGGGAATAGCGGAGCACCCGCGAACAAAGCATCGGGGAGAGGGTCAGAGCGACCGTGGTCGAGATGACCACAGCGAAGGTCACGGTCAGACCGAACTCGTAGAAGAAGCGGCCCACCAGGCCGCGCATGAAGGCCACCGGGATGAACACGGCACAGATCGCCACCGAGGTCACAACCACCGCGAACCCGATTTCCCCCATGGCCCGGATCGCGGCAGAGGACCGATCTTCCCCCTCCTCCATGTGCCGATAGATGTTCTCCAAGACCACGATAGAGTCATCGATGATCATGCCCACGCAGATGGTCAGCGCGAGCATCGTCATCACGTTTGCGCTGAAGCCGAAGAAATACATGGCCGCATAGGTACCGATGATGGTGGTGGGGATGGTCATCGAAACCACGAATGCCCCCCGCACGGACCTCAGGAACAAGAGGACCACAGCCACCGCAAGGAAGGCGGCGCGCAACAGCTCGAACTGCGACTCCTCCACCGACTGCCGCACGAAACGGGACAGGTCCTGGGCCACGGTGAGTTCATAGCCTGGGGGCAGTATCGTGCCCCGAATCCGATCCAGGTCTTCCTTAACCCGTTCCGCCACCTGGACCAGGTTCGTGCCGGACTGGCGGCGCACCAGTAGCGAAACAGCGGGCTTTCCGTTCAGGCGGGACAAACTCCTCGCCTCCTCGGCACCGTCTTCGATCGTGGCAATGTCCCGAAGGTAAACGGGAGCAAAGCCGCGGTACGCCACCACGATGTCACCCAGATCGGACGGGTGAGTCGCCTCTGCGTCCGTTTTGACCACGAACTCCCTGGTCGGACTGACCAGCCGACCGCCCGGCACTTCAATATGCTCGCGTTGGAGAGCGTCCACCACATCCTGAGGAACGATGCCGAACCGGTAGAGGTCATCGGCATGAAGCCAAATCCAGATTTCTCGTTTGCGGCCCCCCACGATCCGCACGGACCCAACACCGCGCAGCCCCTCGAGACGAGGCTTGAGCACGTCGTCAGCAAACGTGGTCAGAGCCCGGATTCCTGCCGGGCCGGACAAAACGATGGCCAGGATTGGCGCTGAATCCGGATCGAATTTCTCCACGATGGGCGGATCGATATCGCGTGGTAGGTCGCCCCGAACCGCTGCGACTTTGTCGCGCACTTCCTGAGCGGCCACGTCCACGTCGACCTCGAGCTCAAACTCGATAAAGATCTGCGCCAGCCCCTCCGTACTCTCGGACCGAATCGTCTTCACCCCACTGATCGTATTAACCGCCTCTTCGATCACGTCCGTGACGTCGGTTTCGACGGTCTCCGGGTCTGCCCCTTCGTAGCGGACGGTAACCGTGACGATCGGGAAGTCGACGTCTGGGAAAAGGCTGACGGGAATGCGGCGAACAGCAATCAGGCCAAGAACGACGAGGGCTGCGGCCCCCATAACGGTCGTAACCGGTCGGCGAATCGCTCCCACCGAGAGGTTCATCTTCCCACCTCCGCCGCCGTGGTAGCTTCGCCGTCTTCCCGGATCTGCACTTTCATGCCGTCGCTCAATAGATCAACGTGCTCGGTCACCACAAGATCACCTGGTGATAAGCCCGACAGGACCTCAGCGTACGTTTCGTTGGAAAGGCCCAGCTTGATCCGGCGCACCCTCGCCCGCCCGTCCTCGACCACGAACACGTGCGGATCCCCCTCGAAGTACCGAATTGCGGCTACCGGCACAAAGGGACGATCTTCAGAGGACCGAATGGCAAACCGCGCGCGCACGAACTGGCCGGGTTGGAGAAGCCGCTTGCGGTTGTCCACCCCGATCCGCACCCGAAACGTGCGGGTCTGGTAGTCCACCTTGCCGTTGACGAACGCGACGATTCCGCGGATCGGCTCGCTACGGTTCGCGACGTAGAGCTCGACCTCGTCCTGCGGCCGGATGAGCCCGTAGTACTTCTCGGGCACCGCTACCTGGGCGACAAGCACGTCCACGTAGATCAGCTCCAGGAGCTCCGTTCGCGGGGTTGCCGTGACGCGTTCTCCCTCGCTGACGAACGCCTCCGTGATCACGCCATCGTACGGCGCCCTAACCACGCTCCGCTCCAAGCGGTCACGGGCTACGGCCAGAGCCGCCTCGGCGCGCTCGACCGCGGCCCGAGCGACGGCGACCTCGGCGGGCGTCGGCCCCCGCTGGGCCACTTCCAGAGCGGCCTGGGCCATCTCAAGCTCGGCGCGAGCCAGCCGAACCTGCGTTTCTTGCCGCTGCAGCTCATCCTCACTCACCGCGCCACGCTCTCGCAGCCTCCGGTAGCGGGCCAGCGTCCCCTGTTCCAGCTCCAGCCTAGCCTTCGCGGCATCGACGCGAGCGCGAAGCTGGCGAATCTCCTCGGGACGGCGCCAGGCCAGCAACCGATCCAGCTCACGCCTGGCCATGAGCAACTGTTTCTCCGCCTGCTGAACGGCAAGCTGAAACGGTTTCGGGTCCAACCGGACCAGGACGTCGCCCCGCCGCACCGGCACACCGATGTCGATGTTCAACGGGTAGTGCACCAGCTTGCCGTCCACCACAATGTCAAGCGGCTTCGGCGCCCGCGCAACCTCGGCAACAACACCGTCGACTTCCGCGTACAGAATCGTCCGCTTCAACGGCGCCAGGTTGCCAACCGTCTCCACCCGCTCCTCGACCCGACCCGATCGCACCGGCCACACCGCCACAGCAACCGCTTCATCCGCCGGAGCCGCACTCGGCGGCCGTGACGCCATCTCCGCCCGCCCCCTGCTGCATCCCGCCCCACCAAGGAACAGCGCGCTCAACAGAACAAAGACGCAATAGCACCAACAGCGGGCACCATCCGGCCGACTAAACATGAGGATCGTCTCCCGTCTTCAGCAGCCCGAGGACAACATCGATCGACTCGCGCACCAGCCGCTTCAACGTGCGCGGCGAATGCTCGACGCTGCCGCACAGGATGGCACCAAACAACAAATAGGAAAGGGCGTTCGCGAGAGCCCGCACATCCACCGATCGAAGCTTGCCCGATTCGATCGCCTCCCGCAGCGTCGCCTCAAAACGTGGCCGACGCTTCTCTCGATAGACCGCATGGGTCGGAGGGATCGAGCCTCGAAACACGGCTCGTTCCTGGGCGAGGAGCTCGATACGCTCCGGGTAGCGCTCGAAGTAGCCGGCCACGGTCAACGCAGCCGTGCGTAACCGCTCGACCGGCTCCACACACCGCTCGACCGCACGATCGATCCATTCGGTGAGCTCGCGCATGGAAAGATCGGCCGCCGCCAGAAAGAGGGCCTCCTTGGACTCGAAATAGCGGTAGACGGTCCCTTTTGCCACACCCGCCGCATCGGCGATCTCCTGGACCTCCGTGCTGGAAAAGCCCTTGCGCGCGAACAGGTCGATCGCGGCCAGGAGCAGTTCCCGGCGGCGTCGATCCTGCAGATCCGGATCAGGAGGACGTCCGAGAGCTCGGGCACCCGTCTCCGCCATGTCGCCTTGCACCATTGGCCGATTTATGTGACTGACCGGTCAGTCACATTCTAGGCCCTCCAGCACCGCCGTCAATCAAGCGGTCAACCGGTCCAGAAATGGAGCCTGATCCCCCTGTCACGGAATCCGCCCCAAGACGGCATGCCGTTGGCGAGAATGGGCAGTGCGCCGGAACGAACCGGCAAAGACTAGCTCCTGGCCTCCGAGTCCGTCGCCCCGCCCAGAGCAGCGTCGGCCACAGCACAGGCCAGCTCGGGCAACGTCTCGGCGAGCCACTGCTCGAAGGCCATCACGCCACGGTAGTACATCCGCGCACGCCTGGCCCGCTTCTCCCCCTTGCCACCAATCGACGGCACCAGCCCCCAATTGGCGTTCATCGGCTGGAAATTGTCCGCCCGCGCAGTAGACAGGAAACGGACGATCCCGCCCAACATCGAGACTTCGGGAGGAACAACCGGAGTCCGCCCCTGGGCGAGCAGCGCCGCATTCACGCCGGCCAACCATCCGGTCGCAGCCGACTCCAGGTATCCCTCCACCCCAGCAAGAACCCCGGCCACCAGAACGCGCGGTTCGCACCGCAACTGTAAAGTGGGCTCGAGCAAAGCGGGAGCATTCAAGTACGTGTTGCGGTGCATCACACCATAGCGCACGATCTCAGCCCCCTCCAAACCGGGGATCGTCCGTACGATCACCTTCTGGTCCGGCCACTTCAAACCGGTCTGGAAACCGACCAGGCTCCACAGACGTCCCGCACGATCCTCCGCTCGCAACTGCACAACGGCAAACGGCTCCTCGCCCGTGCGCGGGTCACGCAGACCGACCGGTCGAAGCGGGCCAAACTTCAGCGTCAGGTAACCGCGGCGGGCCAGTTCCTCGATCGGAATGCAGCCCTCGAAGTACTCGAGATGCTCCCACTCGTGCGGCACATGCTTCCGCGCCTGTAGGATCGCCTCGTGCAGCCGCTTGTAATCTTCCTCCGTCAGGGGGCAGTTCAGGTAGTCGTCCGGCTGCTCGAACCGCCCACCGCGGAAGACGACCTCCTCGTTGATCGTTTCGCCCAGCACCACCGGTGCTGCGGCATCGTAGTAAGCCAGGAAATGCTCCTCCGGAATCACGGTGCGGAGCGATCGGGCCAAGGCATCGGAAGTCAGCGGGCCGGTGGCAAGCACGACGATCCCCGTGGCCGGCAGCGAGGTCACCTCTTCGTTACGGAATTCGATGCCCGGCTCACTCCGCACCAGCTCGGTCACCCGCCGCGAGAACTGCTCCCGATCCACCGCCAACGCCCCACCGGCCGGCACCCGCGCTTCATCGGCCGCCGCCATGACCACGGACCGGCCCCGGCGCATCTCCGCCTGCAGGAGCCCCTTCGCGTTGGCCGGCTGCTCGCCGCCAAGGGAGTTCGAGCAAACCAATTCAGCAAAGTTTCCCGTGCGATGGGCCGGCGTCATCCGCCTCGGCCGCATCTCGTAAAGGACCACGCGCGCACCGAGACGGGCCGCCGCCACAGCGGCTTCACTCCCCGCCAAACCAGCACCGATGACATGAACCACCGTCCGTTCCGACACGCCCGACCTCCAGCTCGAAAGTGGCACGGCTCAAACGGCAGCCTATTCTACGAACGGTGCCCCACCTAAATTAGAAGATCGACGCGAATCCGAAGATCCCAGCAGACCTGATCCCGGAGTCGACAGCGTGCGGCGTGTCCACATTATCGGCCGCAAGAACAGCGGCAAGACCACCCTGATTGTCGAGCTCGTGCACTACTTCGTTGCCCGAGGACTCAAGGTCGGCACGATCAAACACACCCATCACCAACACGAACTCGACACTCCGGGCAAGGACTCCCATCGCCATCGGGTCGCCGGTGCCTCCGTCGTCGGCATTCTATCGGGGAACCTGACAGCAGCCTTCGTACCCTGCGACCCCGACCTCCCGCGCGAACGGCGGTACGATATCCTCGCCCCCTTATACGAGACTTGCAACCTGGTCCTCGTGGAAGGCGACATGCAGAGCCACGCACCACGCGTGGAAGTGTGGCGGTCCGCAACGGGTCAGGAACCGATTGCAGCAAAGGAACCAGGGGTGGCAGCAGTGATCAGCGACGAACCAGTGGCGGTACCCGTCAAACGCCTGCCCAAGTCGGACCTGGCCGCGATCGCGGCGTTCCTCCTCTCGCTGGTCAACCAGTCCGATCGGACCTAGCGGGGATAGACCAGGATTAACCCGGCGATGAGGGTGCAGATGATCATCCCTACCACATAGCTCGGGATCCTCACCGGCAAGATGTACCGTGTAACCGTGGACCGAACCGACTTACCCACGGTCGCAAGCTGATCGCTCGCCGAATCGGCCCACGTCCGGTGCGATTCTCCGCTGACGATCACATAAACCCCATTCGCCGGCTGCGCGGTCGGCCGCGACCGCCCTAAGAAGACAAGACTGACCGCGATGCACAGGAGTGCAAGCAGGATGGCCAGCCGATTCTGGACAAGCGGCACCCCCTTAGGCTGTTCGGCGGGGCCCGACACTCGCGAAATGAGCTCACCCGACATGGTACCACTCCCCGGCCTGAAGGCCGTACTGGCGATTCGCCCGATCTTCTGATCTGCCCCCCCGCAGAATCGTTGCACTATGTGCTACTCAAGCGTATGCCACGAACCGCCCCGCGCCAAATGAACCGCCCCGAAAGGACCGCCCCGTGGAAAAGCAGGCCCCACGTCTCGCTCAGAGGAAGCCCCGACGCTTCCAAGGTAGCTTACCTCGCAAGCAGCAAACCGATTGTACGCTGGGTGAGATCCAGTTCGGCCGCTGTGCGCCACCATGCAATCCAGCGATCGACCACACGCATGCCCAACTCGTCGACCGCCCGCAGAAAAAGTTCCAGCGCCCGATCCTCTTCCCAGCGTTCGATCACGGCCGCCGCACCACCGCCGGCCAGGTGGGAATGGAGGAACCGGGCCATTCGTCGCCCCCTTCGGGAATCGGCCGAACTAACCAGCAACCAGACGAGGGTGGTGAACCGTTCGTGCCCCGGAAAGTTCTCCCACTGCCCGGCAACAAATCGGACATTTCGCAGCCTAAGCCGCGCGGCTAACCGGCGTGCTTCCAGCGCCCACGACGGTTCGCGCTCCAGTCCTACCACCAACGATTCCGGAAACAACCACGCCAGGAAGCAACTGACGAGACCGGCAAAACTTCCTACATCGAGGACCAGCCGCCAGGTGGTGTGCTGTGACAAACGCGCGACCATCTCCGGAACCAACGACTCATACAGGTTCAGCCTGCCGGCAATCGCGGCTCTCTGCAGGGCCGGGCTGGACAGGAGGAATTGGTAGAAGCGCCGCTCCAGATCGGC
>Ga0256839_1001360_pt1 | contig 29776 bp, 28 predicted proteins | sample 354166metaG_FD_185968 | JGI IMG/M metagenome (GOLD analysis project Ga0256839, IMG submission 185968) | Hydrothermal vent microbial communities from Mid Atlantic Ridge, Atlantic Ocean - 354-166 | ecosystem: Environmental > Aquatic > Marine > Hydrothermal vents | place: Atlantic Ocean: Mid... | reverse complement strand
TCATTCCCTCGCTCATGGGCGGACAAGACAGCAGCATCATCCCCGATGCCGTAAAATCGCTGGTGCAGCGACTGGATATATACATAGTCGAGAATGCCAAATCGGCCCGTCACTTCCTGCGGCACACAGGTTTCAAAGGCCCTTTCGACCGGATCGAGATGCTGGAATTGAACAAACGCACCGACCCCGCGGAAATGTACCATTTTCTGGATGCCTGTGAAGAGGGAAAAGACATCGGCCTTATCTCCGAGGCTGGAGCGCCTGCCATTGCCGATCCCGGTGCCGAGATCGTATCGCTGGCTCATCTCAAAGGCATCAGGGTGCATCCGATGACGGGCCCTTCGTCCGTCATGCTGGCCCTGATGGCCAGCGGCCTGAACGGACAGCAGTTCAGCTTTCACGGCTACCTGCCCATCGATTCCAAAGCCCGGCAGCACCGGATCAAGCTGCTGGAACAGCAATCGGCCGCCTGGCGGCAAAGCCAGATTTTCATGGAAGCACCCTATCGCAACAAAGCCCTGCTTGCCGATATTCTTAAGGTTTGCTATCCCGACACCAAACTCTGCATCGCAGCCAACCTTACGCTCAGCAATGAGTTTATACGCACGCGAAGCATTGCCGAGTGGAAACGCCAGACTCCGGAACTGCATAAAAAACCGGCCATCTTTATTTTATTGAAATTCTGATTCGGATGCTCATCATCGGAGACATCATCGTAAGCGAAGTCCTGCTCGAAAGAAAATTTGTCTGCAATCTGCAGGCCTGCAAAGGTGCCTGTTGTGTGGAGGGCGATGACGGAGCGCCCGTCAAAGCATCTGAAGAAGACGCCATCGGGCAGAACCTTGAAGCCATCCTCCCTTTTCTGAGTGAAGAGGCCCGGGAAATCATTCGGCAGCGGGGCGTGCTGCACAAGAGCAAAAAAGGCCTGCGGACAAATCTTATGAAAAGCGGTGCCTGCATTTTTGTCGTCAGAGACCCAAACGGAGTGGCCGCATGCGGAATCGAAAAAGCCTGGGAAGAAGGGAAATCGAGCTTTCGAAAGCCGCTGTCATGCCATCTCTATCCCGCCCGCGAAACCCCGCTTGAAGATGCCACGGCCTTAAATTATGAGGAGTGGGAAATCTGTCGTGCGGCCTGCACCCTGGGTGAAGAGCTGGCCCTGCCGGTCTATCGCTTTCTGAAGGACGCCCTGATCAGAGCCTACGGAGAAGAATTTTATCGGGCGCTGGAAGGCTATGCCCGCTCAAGAGAGGAAGATTAGTTCTTTTTGAGGCGGATGAGTTCTTCCCTGAGATCCGTCACCATGTCGTGCAGTTTTTCGAGCGACATTTCATAATTGGGCAAAACGGTGCTGATGTATGCCCGTGCTTCCCAAAGCTCCAGCACCTCATCGACCGGCAGCGAATAGGGCGGGTAGCCCGGATTGTCAGACTGCAAAATCAAGGTGCCGTCTTTATCGCGCTGATCGAAGAGCCGCTTGTACACCACCCCGTCCCTGCGGCTGACCACAATATAGGTGCGACCGTTGCGAATCTGCCCGGCCGATTCGACATAGGCCCCGATGATAATGGAGCCGTGCTGAACCGGCAGCATGGAATCCCCGCTGATTTCAAATGCCCGGTAGCTGCCCGGTGCCAGGATGGGCAGGCGAAAGTGGGGCAACTCTTCCACAAATTCGGGGTCGGCATAGCCGTTGAGATAGCCTGCTGCGGCTTTTTGAGGGACAAAATCAATAAATTCATTGCCCTCGCTGTCAACGGTAATGGCCAGTACTTTCATTTCTTTTCCGCCCTCCTTTCCCTGGCTGCTTATTTTGCTCAGGTCGCTGCGAACCAGGGCATCGAGCGTAAAGCCAAAGGCTTCGCAAAGCCGGTCGAGCAAGTCGAATCCCGGCCGGGCCCGCCCCTCCTCATATGCGCCCAGGGCACTGCGCGTAATGCCCAGAAATTCGGCAAACTCCTGCTGAGTCATCCCCTTCTTCTTGCGCAGATAGCGAATATTGTTCTGAAGTGTCTTCATGCTTCTTGCTTTCAATCGCTAATAAATTTAGCAATAAACTAAGATATACAGGGAGCAGAAAGCCTCCGTAAAAAAGAGGACATAAAAAAACCACCCCGGAAGGTGGTTGATTTATTGCAAAAATTAGTGGGCCCTCAGGGACTTGAACCCCGGACCAACGGATTATGAGTCCGCTGCTCTAACCAACTGAGCTAAGGGCCCTGCTTTCCGGAAGTGCTCGTTTATCCGCTCTTCCAAAAATGCCCGCACTTCATTAGAACGGGCTTGCAAAATTACTGATTTTTGCATTTAATCAATAGTGAAAATGAAAGCAATAAAAAATGTCATCCTTGATCTGGGCGGAGTTATTATTAATATTGATCCGATGCAGACGGTCGAGCACCTGGCCGCTCACGGAGTGAGCGATATCGAGGCGGCCTTTGCCCGGCTGGAGGAAGCCCGGGTTTTTGAGCGGGTGGAGCTGGGCGAAATAAACGAAGCGGAGATGGCTGAGGAGATCAGACAGCTCGTCCCGGAAGCCCCTTCAAAGGAGATAATCCGGGCCGCCTGGGACAGCCTGCTGCTCGACATTCCTGCCAAACGGGGTGCCATCGTTCAGCGTCTGGCCGCCAAATATCCCCTTTACCTCCTGAGCAATACGTCTCCGGGCCACATGGCCATCATCGATGGGATGGTGCAGCGACAGTTTGGATGGAAATCGCTCAGCGAGCCTTTTGTACGGGCATTTTACTCTTACGAGATGGGGGTGCGCAAACCGGACGGGGCCATCTATGCACAGATGCTGGAAGAAAGCGGGCTGAATCCGGAGGAGAGTGTCTTTCTGGACGACACCCTTGCCAATCTTGAGAAAGCACGAGAATTTAAGTTGCAGACGCGCCTCGTCACTCCGCAAAAAGGGCTTGTGGAGATTGCCGAAAGCGAATTGTTATAAATTGTGATGATGGCCATCGAATGGAAACACTTTGCATTTGAAGAACTGGGCTCCGAACTGCTTTACGAGATTCTTCGTCTTCGCCAGGAGGTATTCATCCTGGAGCAGAAATGCTTTTATCTGGATGCCGATGGCCTCGACAAGAAGGCGCTTCATCTCTGTGCTTTCGAAGCAGGCCGGCTGATGGCCTATGGCCGCATACTGGGCCCCGGGCTGGCCTATCCACAGCCTTCCTTCGGGCGCGTACTGGTGCATCGCGATTACCGGGGAAAGGGTTTGGGAAAGGCGCTCACACGCGCGCTTATCGGCCTCGCTGAGTCGGAGTTTGAAAGCAAAGAACTTTGCATCTCGGCCCAGGCTTATCTAAAATCTTTTTATGAAGGTTTCGATTTCCGCCCCGAGGGCGAGGAATACCTTGATGCGGGCATTCCCCACATCAAAATGATCAGGGACGGAAGACGCTCCTCCTATCTTGAGTAGGTGCCCATCCATTCGGCCTCTGCAAGCACATGGCCTTCCATGCGTTTCAGCAAGGCCTCGCGGCTCAACCCCGGCTCAAAGTCCGATGGAATATCGAGGGCATAGAGGCGGATGTAGTAGCGGTGCGTGCCCGAAGGAGGACAGGGCCCCCCATAGCCGGATTCCCCGAAATCATTGACGCCCTCGCGGATGCCCCGCTCATTTATTTGCGCGGAACCCATGCCCCCGGGCAAGACCTTGCTGCCGGCCGGAATACTGTAAAGAACCCAATGCACAAAATCTCCGCCCGGTGCATCCGGGTCGACCATGATCAGCACCAGGCTCCTGCTTCCCTCCGGAAGGAGGGCAAAATAGAGGGGAATGGAAAGATTGGCCCCGTCACAGCTATATTTCTCCGGTATTTCTCCGCCATATTTAAATGCCGGACTCCACACCTTCATTTTGCTTTCCTCCTGACCACGAAGCGCTGAGAAGGAAGAAAGTGCCAATGCGAGTAAAAAAAGGTATCTGTTTTTCATATCAATGATCCTTTAAAGCAAGAGTTATCAGGTTCTGAGACTTGGGGCCACCTTTTCAGGCAACTGCAAACCACTGCATAATTTCAGATGAAAGAGGGCCTTTTCATTTTCAAAAACCCGCTTCATCTCGGTTTTCAGGATATCCATGATCCGGTCGTAATCTCCGAAAATCTGGGTACTCAGTCCGTTCACATCAATGCGCAGTCCATTGTATTTTTTCAGTCGCATGATAAATTCCACGACTATCTGCTCATAGTTTTCGCTCAAGGGGTTCAAGCTGATCTCAACCGTTGCCTGCATCTTTTTTTATACTCAAAGTTAAGCGTCATCCGCTTATTGGGCATAAAAAAGAGCCGTCCCGGAAGACGGCCCTGTCTCTTTTACAGAAAAGATTCAACCTTCTTTACTTCAGGTCGACCAGCTCGACATCGAAGAGGAGGGTGGCTTTGGCCGGAATGACCGGGGGCCGTCCCGATTCGCCATAGGCAAGCCAGAAGGGGATGATCAGCTTGGCCTTGCTGCCTTTGTTCAGCAGCATGATGCCTTCGTCCCAGCCCTTGATAACCCGCCCCACACCTACGGGAAAAGTAATGGGTTCGTTGCGGTCGTAGCTGGAGTCAAACTTTTTGCCATCCTGAAACACTCCGGTATAGTGCACACTGACGGCCTGTCCCTTCCGGGGCTGCGGGCCTTCGCCCGTTTTTTCGATGATGTAGGCCAGGCCGCTTTCCGTCATCTTGGCATCGGGGTAGTTCTCCTTCACCCACTGAGCAAATTTTTCTTTTTCCTTTTCGATTTTCTCTGCCTGAATGCGGGCCCAGTTGCTTTTCATTTCTTCGAAAACGGCCGGAGCGTCAAATGCTTCGGCTTTTTCGCCAATCCGGGTGATGCGCACAGAATCCATCAAGTCACCCTGTGCAATGGCATCGACCACATCCTGACCCTCCACCACATATCCGAAAACACTGTGTTTCCCATCGAGCCACGGTGTGGCTTTGTGGGTGATAAAAAACTGGCTGCCGTTGGTGCCGGGGCCAGCGTTGGCCATCGAAAGCGTGCCGGGGCGATCGTGCTTGAGCGAAGGGTCGAACTCATCGGGAAAACTGTAACCCGGGCCACCGCTGCCGTTGCCGGCCGGGTCGCCACCCTGAATCATAAAGTCCTTCAGCACCCGGTGAAAACTCAACCCGTCATAAAAAGGCTCGCCCTGAGCACGGAAATTGTTGGGGATTTCCCCTTCGGCCAGGCCGACAAAGTTGGCCACCGTCATCGGCACTTTCTCATATTCCAGCTCGATTACAATGGGCCCTTTGGCCGTGTATATCGTGGCATATATTCCCGGAGCCTTGCCGGCTCCCATGGCATCATTGCTTTGTGCGTTTGTGTTTGACATTAAAAAGATTGTAAGAATGAAAAAAATAAATCCGGACATAGCTTTTTTGTTTTTTGCTGATCAATGTATGATGACCTGTCAAATACCGTTCCTGCAAAAATAGAATATTAAGTTTCATCTGCAAGTTCCGACCCCGGTATGGCCGGCAAAAGGCCTCTGACAAAAAAATCCGCTTTCAGGGGAGAAAGCGGATTGGATGATGGTGATAAGGAGAATGGTGCTTATTGTCACTTACCGGTCATCATGAAAATTCTTGCAAGAGCGATGCCAGCTCCCGCGGAGCGAATCGTGTTTTGCTTTTCAGATAGGCAAAGGTATCCTTGCCATGTAAGAGCATCATGAATTTAATCTTACCATTTCGTTTTCTTTTTACGGCTATGCCGATATCCATCCCGCCTGTTCTCAGGCCGGCCAGCTCCCGGTAATGCCCGCGGCTCACACGCTTTCGGTAGCGTCTGATGCTTGGAGTCATCCTTGTCGCGGTCATTTTTTTGCCGGTCAACACTTTTACATGGGTATTGCCCGGCATCAGCGCCAGGATTTTCTTCTCGCTTTCTTCTTTCAGAGCCGCTTTGCCGATCTGGCGAATCAAAAAACCCGGTATCCACACATTGATATGGGTTCCGTCCGTCTTTTGCGGGGCCCCCGTGCGATGTTCAAAAGACAATGGCCCTCCCGCAGGGGAAGCGGCCACTGTCACAATCGGAAAAGTAAGGGCGATCAGGAGAGCCGTTATCCATTTCATTATTTCCCTTGTTTTTTACATTTCTTCTCTTTTTTCATGGATCTTTTCCATATCAAAATCTTTGGCCAGCGCACCCAGCCGCGAAAGATCGAAGCTTCCGTCCACCTTAACGAGTACAAACTCATCATCATTGCCCACCAAAATGAGCACATTGTCCACTATTCCCTCCTGCGGACTTCGCGCCAGAATGCGCACATTGTCATCCGGACTCGTCACACTTAGCATCTCCGTGTAGTCATCCCGGGGGAGCAGTGCCAGTGCCTCATCAAAATATTTCAGTGCCTGCCCGTTCTCTCCGGCATCCTCATAGGTGAGCACCTGCAGGCCTCTGAAATCAAGAATGGCTTCTTTGACCAGGGCCAGGTCTTCGTCTCCCTCAAAGTCCATCGAAGCAAACATATCGTAAAGATCTGCGGACACATTGACGGAGGTGAATCCTTCGCTGCCCGCATACTTGTCAAAAAAGCGATTGAGACTCTGCTGGGCCGAAAGCCAGAGCGGAGCCGCCAGGGTCAGAAGGAGAAAAAGTTTTTTCATAATGCGCTTGTTTTTTTGTTTTTCGATAAAATCATGCGTAAGACGGTGCAAAAGCGTTTTTTGTTACAGCCATTCTCTTTTCTCTTCCTCCTTAACGCTTTTTAAGAAGACGGCAAGCAACGGGGTGTCGCGGAGATGGCGTAATTCTTGTAAAAAAGGGGACGTTAGCAAATACGCACATTATCTTTATACCAAAGTCCTTGAATATGAAAAATTTTCTCATCGTCAGTTTTCTCTTTTTCTTTTTTTCAGGATATGCCCAGGAGGAGGGAATAAAAACAGAATCAAAAATTGAAGCGGTAACCGTCTATTTCAATCAGGCGGAAATCAGCCGGGTGGCAATCACAAAGCTTCCCCGCGGAAAGCATGTACTTCGATTTACCGGCCTCTCGCAGTACCTCGACCCGGCCTCGCTCCAGGTGAGCGGCAAAGGGGCGTTCACCATCCTCTCGGTGCGGCACCGCATCAACTACCTGGATGAGCAAAAAACCGATGCCCGCCTGGAAACGCTGAGAAATAAAGTAAAAGAGATTCAGGCTCAGGTGGCCGAAAACAATGCCCTGCTTACGGTCTACAACAACGAAGAAGCCCTGCTGAATGAAAACAGGAAAATCGGAGGAAGCGAAAGCGGAGTGGATGTGGCCGGGCTGAAAGAGGCCGCGGCTTTTTATCGCACACGCATGACCGAAATAAAGAAAAAGCAACTGGAACTCAAGCGTGCCAACGAAAAGCTGAACAAAACATATCAAAAGTATCAGGGACAGCTTAACGCCCTGCTCAATACGGAAAAGGAACCCGTTTCCGAAGTACTGGTGAGCATCGAAGCCGGCAAAGAAGTGCCCCGTGCCGCTTTTTCCCTGCAATATGTGGTTGACCATGCCGGTTGGTTCCCGAGTTATGACATCCGGGGAAAGGGACTGAACGAGCCCCTGGACTTGGAATGGAAAGCCAATGTAAGCCAGCAAACAGGTGTGGACTGGGAAGACGTTTCCCTTCGCTTTTCTACGGGCAATCCCTCCCTCGGAGCTGTCAGGCCCGAACTCGACAAATGGTATCTGGACCTTCGCAACGGCTATCCGTACAGCTATCACATCGGGATGTCCCAAAGCAACAAAGGTGAAGCAGAGGGTTATGTTTTTGATGCTTCCAGCGGTGAGGCAATCCCCTATGTTACGGTGCATGTTTCGGGAACATCCATTGCTACGATAACGGATGTCACGGGTCATTTCAAGCTTGCCATTCCGCGCAATGCCGGATACCTCGAGTTTTCATTTATCGGATATGAAAAAAGCCGTGTGCCCGTGCAGAATACGATGATGACGGTATATCTCCAACCGAAAAGAAGCGGTATGGATGAGGTGCAGGTTCTTTACAACCAAAGCAGGCCACCCATGGCCCGCAGCTCCATTGCTGCCATGGGCAAATCGGAAGACCGCGAGGCCGAATCCCTCCCTGCCGCTGGGATGCCGGAGGTGCAGCAAAGCACAGCAACCATGAGTCGTAGCTTTGCCGTCAAAGAGCGCTACAATATCCGCAGCGAAGGCGCACCCACGACCCTCCGCATTGCCCGCAGTTCGCTGCCGGCCCGCTTTGTGTATTATGCCGTTCCGAAAATCGATGAGGATGTTTTTCTCACGGCCGAAATTACCGGGTGGGATACTCTCAACCTTCTGGCCGGAGAAGCCAATCTTTACTTTGAGGATGCCTTTGTTGGAAAAACCGTGATCGACCCGGCCACCACGGGCGATACGCTTTCTCTCTCGCTCGGCAGAGACCCGTCTGTGGTGGTCAGCCGTGAAAAGGTCAGAGATTTCAATAAGAAGCGTTTTCTGGGCAATAAAAAGGTACAAAGTACCGGCTGGGAAATCCGCGTTCGCAATAAAAAGGATCAGCCCGTTCACATCGTAGTTCAGGATCAGATTCCGGTCTCACACAGCAGCGAGATAGTCGTCATTGCCGAAGAAACGGGCGGAGCGCAGCTTGACCCCGAAAGCGGCCGGCTCCGGTGGGTGCTTGATATCCCGGCAGGCAGCAGCAAAACCCTGCGATTCAGATATACGGTCAAGTATCCGAAGAACGGGGATATTCCGATGGAGTAGTTTTATCATCTTCGGGTATCCGTAAGAATGAACAGGCTTCCGGACGAGTGCAATTCTCCGGGGCTCATACAAGGCCGCAAAAAATTGAGTCCGGTCAGTCGCCAATCAGTTCCTGAATGGTCTGCTCAAAAGCCCGTGCCGTTTTTTCATACGCCTCTCCGGTGGCCGGGCCGCTGAAGCCGGTGTGTATTTTGCGAATTTTTCCGCTGCGATCGATAAAAAAAGTAGTCGGATAGGCCCGCAGGCGCTCAATGGGAATCTGGCTTTCCACATCCCCGATTTTGCCGGCAAACCACACCGGGTAAGGCAGTTTCAGACTATGGATCATGCGCAGGATATTGTCTCTTTCTTTTTCAAAATCGCCACTGCGCTCGTAAGCCAGTGAAATGATCTCCAGGCCCTCCGCTCTGTATTTTTCATAGAGCCCGGCCAGCAGGCGCGCCTCGTCTTTGCAATTGGGGCACCAGGTTCCCATCACTTCCACCACCAGCACCTTTCCCCTGAAGGATTCATCCTGCAGGCTCACGGGATTTCCGTCCATATCGAGGAAAGTATGGCTTATCCGCTCTTCACCCTCCCTCAGTACGGTCAGGTTTTCCGGATCGGGCAAGGTAAATTCATCGTCACGAAAGGCAATCCACGGATACACACCGGACCTTCCGGAATACAAGATGCCCCGGAGGGTATCTCCGATTTTCGCTTTAAAGAGATAGGCAAAGGCTCCGTCAAATTCGGAGAGATAGAGGCTGTCGCCACTCACCACACCTTCCAAAAAGCGGTAATCACCCGTGGGAGAATCGAAGGTGCCCGAGAGCTTATTGCCGTCTTGTTCAAAGAGGCCGGCTTTGATGCGCTCACGCACCGGGTCACCGGGATAAAAAACGGCCTTCCACCTTCCGCTGATGTCCTGTACGGGGACCTTCAACTGCGAGTCGGGGAAAAAGCGATACGCCTTTCCGTAGACCGCCCGGAAGGGCAGGCGGTAATCGTTGCCGGCCGAAAGGTAGTGCCATTGTCCGCTCAGGGTGTCGTTGTCGTTGGCCAGATGAATCTCCGAATGATACACCGGCAATCTGACAATCAGAGAATCTTTGCTCATAAGAAGCTCACTTACCTCAATGCGTTCCTCTCCGTTGCGTATGATCATCAGCGGGGTATCCGCTTCGTAGCTCAGCTCAAAATTAAAGGGCAGCCAGCCTCCTTTGAGTTTGACTTCGGCCCTCCAGATACCTTCCCGCGGCAGGCCGTCATCTTTCTTATCCATCCTCCGGCAGGCTGTCACAAGAAATAGCAGTGCGAAAAAAAGAGTGAGGATTTTTTTCATTTTGTAGCAGATTTACCACAAATGTAGCAAGTACGTGAAGATATCTTCCTCTCATTTGCCCGGGGAGCTTATTTTTGCAAAAGAAGCGGACTTTATGAAAATCAGGCGTTTTATTTTTCTTTTCCTTCTGAGCATGGCCGTGCTTGGCACTGCCTCGTGCAGCAAAAAAACGGGGTGCCCCACCTACGATCAGAAATCGGGGAAATACAAAGCCAAATCGGGGAAGAAAGTGAAAGAAAAAGGGCTTTTCCCCAAAAAAATGAGGCGCTGAGATACGGCTTTTCTTTAGAGTGTCTTTAATGCGGCAGCCATTTTTTCCAGTCCCTCTTCGACCATCGCCCGGGGGGCGGCAAAGTTGAATCGCAAAAATCCGCGTCCCTCTTCTCCAAACTCCAAGCCGTTGTTCAAGCCGACTCCGGCTTTTTCTATCATAAAACGATATATATCATCCACGGGAATCATACGAAAATCAAGCCATGCCACATAAGTCCCCTCGGGTTGAATCAGCTCGACACCGGGCATTTCCTCTCGTATGTAATTGCGCATTTTTCTGTAATTGCCCTCCAGATAAACCAGCAGGTCATCCAGCCATGCTTCTCCTTCGGAATAAGCCGCCTCTGTGGCCGTGATGCCCGGCACATTGTTCATAAAGATGCCGTTGCGATGACGCGCCAGTTCGAACCCCTGTCTTAGCTTTTTGTCGGATATCACCACAAAGGCCGTATTAAAGCCCTGAAGGTTAAAAGTCTTACCGGGAGAGGTGGCGGTAATGGTGATGTCGGCCAGCTCCTTGTCGAGGGCCGCTATCGGCACATGTACGGCCTCGCTGTACACGATATCCCAATGGATTTCATCCGAAACGATTTTGGCTCCGTAGCGCAGGCAGTATTCTCCAAGGGTCTCCAGTTCCTGCTTTGTATAGACCCGGCCCACCGGATTGTGCGGATTGCACAGAATGACGGCCTTTGCTCCGTTTTTCAGGTGCTCCTCAAGGTTCTCAAAATCCATATGGTATCTGCCGTTTTCAAGGCGCAGCGGATTGAGCAGAAGCTTTCTCCGGTTGCGTTTTACAACATTGTAGAAGGGGTGATAAACGGGGGGCTGGATGATGACTCCGTCTCCGGGCTTCGTCATGCTTTGTATGGCAAAATTGAGTGCGGGAATGACGCCCGGACTGAATTGAAGGCTCTCGCGCTCCGGTTTCCAGAGGTGCCTCTTTGCGGCCCATGCGGCAAACGACTCCCAGTAGGATTCCGGCATCAGGGTATAGCCGAAGCAGTTGTGCCGTATCCTTTGCTGCAGCGCTTGCTGCACAGCCGGGGGCGAGAAGAACTCCATGTCGGCCACCCAAAAGGGCATGACTTTGTCGTTTCCGAAATGCGCCTGGCGCATGTCCCACTTCACACTGTGGGTTCCGCTGCGGTCAATGATGGTATCAAAAGAGTAATTCATGGAGCATGGATTGTAGCCAACAAAAGTACCTGAAAAGCAGGTCATCACGAAAAAAATACCTTTCCCGTGCAACCCTTTGGCAAATGCCAAAGTCTTTTTATTAAAGTTTCTCATAAGGCTCTGAAAAACTTTTTTCCTCTCTTATTAATTGCGTTTAATAGAGCGAAACCCAAAGGCCGGGACAGCGAAACTCCCGGCCTTTTTTTGTCCGCTCCCCACGGCTTTGTGTTATCTTTTCTAAATTGAAAAGAAAAAAAGCATGTCATCGAGAAGAAAATTCATACGGCATCTGGGCTCTGCCGCAATCCTTCCTTTCGTCCCGGCAGTGTTAAACACGGACAAAACTCCGGACATTCTTCCCCGAATTCTTAAATATGATCAGGAGCGCGGCCGCGCGGCCGCCAATGATGAAGATTTTTGGAGGCTGGTGCAGGAGGCCTACACCGCATCGCCCAATATCATCAACCTCAACAACGGAGGTGTCAGCCCGCAAAGCAGAAGCGTGCAGGAAGCGCAGGGTCTCTACAGCCGTGAGTCCAACGAAGGGCCGGCCTACTATATGTGGCGCATTGTCGACAAGGGAAGGCTGACCGTCAAGCGCAAGCTGGCCGAAATGGCGGGAGCAAGCCCCGAAGAAATTGCCATACAGCGAAATACGACCGAGGCACTCGAAAATCTGATCTTCGGCTTTGATCTGAAAGCCGGTGACGAGATCCTCACCAGCAGCCAGGATTACCCGAGCATGCAAAATGCACTCAATCAACGGGCCAGGCGCGAGGGCATACAAATCAAAAGGGTAAGCATACCGGTGCCCCTCGATGACGAAGAAGAACTGGTAAAGCGTTTTGAAAAGTCGATAAGCGCCAAAACCAGGATGATCCTGCTCTGCCACATGATCAATCTGACGGGACAGATACTTCCGGTGCGGGCCGTTTGCAGGCTGGGCCGCAAACACGGAATTCCCGTGATCGTTGACGGGGCCCACAGCTTTGCTCATTTTCCCTTCACCATGGATGATCTGGAATGTGATTATTTCGGCACGAGCCTCCACAAGTGGCTCTGTGCTCCCTTCGGTACGGGCATGCTCTACATCCGGAAGGAAAAGATTAAAACGGTATGGCCCCTCATGGCCGCACCCGATGGAGAAGAAGAGAAAATTGAAAAATTCGAGCACCTCGGCACGCGATCGTTCCCGGCCGAAATGGCCATCGGCCATGCCATCGATTTTCACCGGGGTATCGGAGCGGAAAGAAAAACCGCCCGCCTGCGCTATCTCAGCGATTATTGGGTATCGCGGGTGAAGGACCTGAAAGGAATTCGCTTCAATACCTCCTTCCGGGAAGGGGCCTACGGAGCCATTGTCAACTTTGCCATAGACGGCATGACTGCGGCCGAAGTACAAAAGGAGTTGTTTCGCGATTACCGCATCTATACGGTAGCCATCGACCATGAAGAGGTGAAAGGCGTGCGCGTATCACCGCATATCTACAGCACCCTGAACGACCTGGACACTTTGGTAACAGCCATCCGGAGGATGATTACTCGGTAGAGAGGGGCATGACCCTGTAGCTTTTCTCTTCCAGCAGTCGAAGGAGGCCGTGAGGCCCTGCCAGATGCCCTGCCCCCACGGCAATGAAGTACACTTTATTTTCTTCAAAACCGGCAATCTTTTCGGCCCAGTTTTCATTGCGCTTGCGCAGCAGGAGCTCCTCATAATCCATCATTCCCGAGCTTTCCGTCATCATATAGCGATAGAGGCTGTCCAGATCCTGGGATTTGTAGATGGATATCATGGTGCCGAAGTCATCGCCAAATTCACTTTCACCCCTTACGCCCTCCATGAGCATTTCAATCTGCTCGTCAAGGGGGATCGAGTCAATCACGGCTATTTGCTCTTCAATGGTCTCAAGTCCCGTGATATCCATTCCGGCCGAATCGGCCATGGACTTAAAGACCAGTTCGAAAGAGGCGGGAGCATCGCCCATCCTGTCGCCATAGAAGAGCTGCGTTGCCAGAAAGGGTTTCATACGGATGGCCATTTTGTATTGCAAATCTTGCATTTGAAGCGTATCAAGAAGATAGCTCTTCAGCGAGTCGAAAGCTTCCCTGTTCATGAGGTCTTCCAGGGTCTGCCCCCCGGGCAGCCACATTTTGCCCATGGCCCTCATCATGCTCTCCTCATTGAGCTCCAGCTCCATGACCAGAACATCGGAAGCAAAAAAGGCCTTCCGCAACCCGGCACCCAGATGAAAGTCTTCTTTGGGCATCAGATGCATGGTGCCGAAGATGTACACTTCTTTATCGCCTTCGGCAGGCACGGCTTTCCAGAGCAGGCTCTTCTGCTCCGGAGCGGGTGTTTTGCCGGGCTGGGCTTGAAGTACTCCTGCCGGGGCAAAGAAAAAAAAGAGGGCCGGCATAAGCCGGAAGAAGACCTTATTCATAGATGAAATTTTTGATGCATTGATAATGATTAAAAACGGGAAGCAAAATACATTCCTTAATTTAGAGAAGCACAATGTCAAATGTGAAGAACTATCTGTTAAGTCACTTTGAACCAAGAATGGGTAAAGGTATATTTGAAATATGGAGATAAAAACAGACTTGTACTTAGGAGATTCAGGAAAGGTTCTGAAAAAGTTGCCGGACAATTCAGTTGACCTGATTTTTACTTCACCCCCGTATGCCGACCAGCGAAAAAACACCTATGGTGGCATTCATCCGGATAAATATGTGGATTGGTTTTTACCCATCTCCGAACAACTTCTTCGTGTTTTGAAGCCTACGGGTTCTTTCGTGCTGAACATAAAAGAACGGGTCACAAATGGCGAAAGAAACACATATGTAATAGAGTTGATTCTTGAAATGAGAAAGCAAGGATGGCTTTGGACCGAAGAATATATCTGGCACAAGAAAAACAGTTATCCGGGAAAATGGCCTAACCGTTTTCGAGATGCCTGGGAGAGGCTGCTCCACTTCAACAAAGAAAAAAAGTTCAACATGTATCAGGAAGAGGTAATGGTTCCCATGGGTGACTGGGCAAAAACCAGACTAAAAAACCTGAGCGATACGGACAAGACAAGGGACGAATCCAAAGTGGGGAGCGGATTCGGAAAAAATATCTCTAACTGGCTTGAGCGAGATATGGCCTACCCCAGCAATGTCCTGCATCTTGCCACGGAGTGCAACAACAAAAAGCACAGTGCAGCATTTCCCGAAGGACTTCCCGAATGGTTTATTAAACTTTTTACAAAAGAAGGGGATACCGTACTGGACCCTTTTATGGGCTCAGGAACGACCAATATAGTTGCCGGCAGGATGAAAAGAAATTCTATTGGAATTGAAATTGTCCCCGAATATTATGAAATGGTAAAAAGTAAGATACAACCCATTGAGCTTTACTTGCTGGAACCCAAGGAAGAATATGAAAAAACTAAATCTAAGAGACGTATCTCAATACGTTGAAGACCATATTGGTACCTTTCATCAGAAAAGGATTTCGAGCCTTGACACATTAAGCCTTTCCAAGGTTTTGAGAAGAAAGAACCCCTACCTTTTCAAAGCTAAATACGTACTGACAGCAGAGCAAATAGTTAAAGGACTGGTTGATGCGCATATCTCCTCAAATGAGGAAACCATTTTTGGTGATTGGTTGGAAGGGCTGGCAATATTTATATTATAAATGAGAAAGTTTACGGTGGTTGGAAATCCGGAATTGCAGGAGTTGATCTGGAATTTGACAAGGAGGGCAGGCGATATATTGTCAACATCAAATCAGGGCCTAATTGGGGCAACAGCAGTCAAATTGCCAAAATGATTACGGACTTCAAGACAGCCAAAAGAACGTTGAGAACAAGCAGCTCCGGACTACACATTGTTGCTGTTAATGGCTGTTGTTACGGACGCGACAAGCGACCCGATAAAGGGGCCTATTTTAAGTATTGCGGACAAAGCTTCTGGGAGTTTATTTCAGGGAATCCTGATTTGTACACGGAAATCATCGAACCCCTCGGGCACAAAGCCAAAGAACAAAATGATGCGTTCTTAAAATCATACTTTCAAATGATAAACAAATTCACAAGAGAGTTTGGCAATAACTTTTGCGATGACAGCGGTGCCATCAATTGGGAAAAGTTGGTAAAATTCAACTCTTCAACGATCGCTCCGAAGAAAAAAAGTTAAGAAACTAAGGTTCCACATCGCTTTTGACAAATGCGGCTTGATCGTTTAACATGAAAAAATTGAAATAAATTTATGGCTGGCTGAAAAGAGTGCAGCCGCGAAATTCAATACTTTCCGTCATAAAGGCGATAAAAACAGCTAAATGAAAAGCTTCCTTAAAAAGTTCTGGTACGCATCCAGGGGTTTTCGTTTCTCTTTTCGCGAGCAGGTCAATTTCAGAATACACCTCGCGGTGGCAGTCCTCGTGGTGGCGGCAGGGCTCTTCTTCGAAGTCAGCCGCAGCGAATGGCTTATCCTGATCTTATGGATGGTATTGGTGCTGAGTGCAGAGATGATAAACACCGCCATTGAACTGCTGACGGACAAGGTCAGCCCGGAGTGGAATGAAACAGCCGGAAAGATCAAAGACATTGCTGCCGGTGCCGTATTGCTGGCTGTCATGGCTGCCGTTGTCAGCGGGCTTATTATTTTCCTGCCGCATATTTTGCATTTCTTTTCTTTCGGCTGAGGCCGCTTGCCCCGGTCTCATGCCTGCTGCGGCATTGCGAAGGAAGTACAATATTTGCCGTAAATTAGGAAGCAGAAACTTTTTCATTCTCCCATGATTCGTCAGATTGCCCTCCTTGCAGCCTTTTTTGCGGTGCCGCTCATGGCAGAGGCCACGCATATTGTGGGCGGTCGCATTTTCTATGAATGCCTGGGAGAAAACACTTTCCGGATTACTTTGAAAATATACAGGGACTGCTACAACGGAGAAGCCCCTTTTGACAATCCGGCCAATGTAGCCATCTACCGCAGAAGCGACAACAGCCTCTATGATGTTTTGCAAATCCGGCTGGGATCTGTCACGCCTGTCCCGGTTATCCTTGACGACCCCTGCCTCAATGCACCTCCCACTCTTTGTGTCGAAGAAGGCCTCTACACAGCCGTGATTGAGCTGCCTGCCAGCAGCGAAGGATATCTTCTTTCCTATCAGCGCTGTTGCCGCAATGCCACCATTGCCAACCTTTTCAATCCCGGTGAGCAGGGGGCCACCTATTTTACGGTCATTCCCGAGGTGGGCGGCTTGCTTTGCAACAGCAGTCCGGTATACAAAGAATGGCCGCCCATTGCCATTTGCGCCAACAAACCTTTCGTCTTTGACCACTCGGCCATCGATCCCGATGGTGACTCGCTGGTCTATGAATTTTGCGCTCCGCTGAAAGGAGCCAGCATAGCAGACCCGATCCCGGGCATTCCGCAGGCACCTCCTTATCAAAAGGTCAATTTCAATACGATCAGGGGCTTTTCGGAACAATACCCGCTCACCTCCAATCCGGCTCTGAAGATTGACCCGCTCACAGGAATGATTACCGGAAAACCAACACTTCCCGGTCAATACGTGGTCGGCATTTGCGTAAAAGAATACAGGGGCAATAAACTCCTTGGTGAAAACATCCGGGATTTTCAGTTTAATGTGAGCGAATGCCAAAAAGAAGTGGATGCCGAAATTGCCCGGCCCCGGCCCGACAGCTCCCTCAACAACTGCCGGGATTTCACCGTTCAATTTGAAAACCTGAGTTCGGGGAGCAATCGCTTTTTCTGGGATTTCGGTGTCGAATCGTTAAGCAGTGATTTTTCGACAGAAGAAAATCCATCGTACACCTACCCCGATACGGGCAGCTACCGGGTCATGCTCATTGCCGAGCCCGGAGGCGTCTGCTCCGATACGGATTACATCTTTGTAAAAATTTATCCCCTGCTCAAGGCCGGGTTCCGGGTTGAAAACTCATGCCCCAGCGATTCCGTGCCGCTTACAGACCTCAGCAGCAACAGCTACGGCCCCATCACGGCCTGGCACTGGGATTTCGGAGACGGAAACCGGTCAGACAGCATGAATCCGGTACACAGATACACACAGGACGGAGAATACATCATTCGCCTGATCATCGAAAACCAATACGGCTGCCGCGATGCGCATGAAGAGCGTGTAAAAATATACCCGCGGCCCCGGAGCCGCTTTGACATCGGAATTCCCTGCCTCGACAGTCTTCTTCCCATCCGGTGGAACTCGGAAATCGACAGCGGAAAGATTGTGGCCAGAACATGGGAGCCGGGAGACGGCAGTCCGCCCGTTTCGATGACGAAAAATCCGGCTATTCGCTACCGGCAACCGGGCACTTACCTGCTCCGCCTCATCGAAGTGTCCGAACAGGGGTGTACAGACACTTTCAGCAGAGAAGTCACGGTCAGGCCAAAAATCGATGCTTTTGCCGGCCCCGACACTTCCGTCTGCAAAGGCAGGCCGCTGCGTCTTTTTGCCGGAGGAGGCCTCTACTACGAATGGACACCTCCCGGGCAGACGGCCAACAGCAGCACGGTGATAGTCCGTCCCGCGGCAGACACGCGCTATCGCGTGCTCGTTCGCGATCAATGCTATGAAGACACTGCTTATGTGAATGTTCGCGTGCTGCCGCTGCCGCTGCTTGAAGTTTCGGGAGACACGAGCATTTTGAAAGGGGGCCATGCCCTTCTGCGGGCAAAAAGCGATGCTTCCGTTATTTACTGGTCTCCTTCCCTGACCCTCGACCGGGACCGCGGTCCGGTGGTGACTGCCCGCCCGGCAGAAAGCACGACTTACACGGTGCTTGCCCTCTCAGACAATGGGTGCAAAAGGGAAAAATCCGTACGGGTCGAAGTCCTTCCTGACTGCTACAAGCTATTTGTACCCAACGCTTTCAGCCCCAACGGAGACGGAAACAATGATTACTTCTATCCGGTCAATCTCGGTGACGGCCAATTGATCAGCCTTTCCGTTTTCAACCGCTGGGGCGAGCTGGTTCATTTTTCTTCTTCATCGGAACTGGCCTGGGACGGACGACACAAGGGCCGCGACAGCCCGGCAGGAAATTACGTGTATGAAATCACAGTGGATTGCCGGGGTCAAACCCTTCGGGTAAGCGGCCATGTGCTCTTATTGCGATAGTTTCTCCCTGATAAAGAGAGCCGTAAATGAATTTTCGCAGTGTTGAAGGTCTTCGGGAGTCCCCTGAAAAAGCAACTCGCCTCCCCGCCTGCCTCCTTCGGGACCCAAATCAATCACCCAGTCGGCACATTTTATTACCTCCGGATTGTGCTCAATGACGACAATGGTATGGCCTTCTTCAATCAGAGCATTGAAGGCATCCATCAATTTGCGGATATCATGAAAATGCAGGCCGGTCGTGGGCTCGTCAAAGAGAAACAATATCTTGTTGCGGGTGTTGCCACGGGCGAGGAAATAAGCAAGCTTGACACGCTGTGCCTCTCCGCCACTCAGGGTAGATGACGACTGCCCGAGGTGCACATATCCCAGGCCCACATCCATAAGCGGCTGCAGTTTGGCCGTGATTTCCTTGTGATCCTTTAAAAACGAAAGGGCCTCTTCAATGCTCATTTCCAGGACATCAAAGATATTTTTACCCTTGTACTTCACTTCCAGCACCTCCTCCCTGAATCGCTTTCCGCCACACTGTTCGCAGGGAAGATGAATATCGGCCAGAAACTGCATCTCTACGGTAATTTCTCCTTCGCCCTTGCAATGCTCGCAACGCCCGCCCTCTACATTAAAGCTGAAGTGCCTGGGTTTAAATCCCCGGACTCTTGACATTTGCTGACGTGCAAAAAGATCGCGGATGGCATCGTAGGCCTTCACATAGGTCACGGGGTTCGATCGCGAGGATTTTCCGATCGGATTCTGGTCGATCATTTCAATCTGCTCAATGCGATCCAGATCACCGGATATTTCGCCCAATTTGCCGGGCATCACATCCTGGCGACCCAAGTGCCGGAGCAGGGCAGGGTAAAGCGTTTTTTTGATCAATGTAGACTTGCCCGATCCCGACACCCCGGTGACTACCGTCAGCGCTGCCAGCGGAAATTGCACATCGATGTTTTTGAGATTGTGCATGGAAGCCCCTTTCAGAAAGATATGACCCAAAGCCCTGCGCCTGAGCGGAGGCACTTCAATGTGCATCTCTCCGGAGAGGTAGCGGGCAGTCAGGCTTTCTCCCGAGGCGATAATGCTTTTGAAGTCCCCCTCGGCCACCACCCGGCCACCGTGCACCCCTGCCTCGGGTCCCATATCTATAATGTAATCCGCCTCGCGCATGATTTCTTCATCGTGCTCTACCACAATCACCGTATTCCCCAGATCGCGCAGGTCTTTCAATACGCCAATAAGGCGATCATTGTCCTTCGGATGCAATCCGATGCTCGGCTCATCGAGAATATACATGGAGCTCGTCAGGTTGCTGCCCAGGGTGCGGGTCAGATTGATGCGTTGCGTTTCGCCCCCCGATAAGGTATTGGACAGGCGGTTGAGATGAAGATAGCCGAGACCCAGCCTGACCATGCTGTCGAGGCGGGTATTTATTTCCAGCAATATGCGCTCTGCAATGGACTGATCGTGCCGGTTTAGCTCCAGCTTGCCGAAAAAGGCGTACAAGTCGTCCACCGGCATCTTTAGGAGCTGCATGATCGAGTATCCGGCAATTTTTACGTAGCCGGCATCCTTCCTGATCCGGGTGCCCCCGCATTCGGGGCAGATCGTGCGACCTCGATAGCGCGAAAGCATGACCCGGTACTGTATCTTATAGTTGTTCTCCTCGAGGTAGCGAAAAAAATCATGGATGCCGCGGACATCTTCCCTGCCGTTCCACAGCAGGTCCAACTCATCGCTGTCGAGCTCGGAAATGGATCGATGAATGGGAAAGTCATATTTAAAAGATGCACGTATAAAATCCTCTTTCCATTCGCTCATTTTCTGCCCGCGCCACGGAGCCACTCCGTTGTCGAAAACAGACAACTCCGGATCGGGAAAGACAAGCTTTTCGTCAATGCCAATGACCGTACCAAAACCCTCGCATCGCTTGCAGGCGCCATAGGGGCTGTTGAAGTTGAAGAAATCGGGAGTGGGTTCTTCAAAACTCATTCCGTCTCTTTCAAATAAGTTGGAAAAAGACACGGGTTCATTCCCGTCCACACTCACAAAGCAATGCCCGTGGCCCTCAAAGAAAGCCGTTTGCACCGAGTCGGCCACCCGTTTGCGAAAGGTTTCATCCGCGGTGGTGATAAGGTAGCGGTCTACCAGGATATAAATATTCTCCTGCAAATCGTTTGTCTTTTCCTCAAGCAGGTCTTCCAGCTCGACTCGCCTGTCGCCAAGCATTACACGGGTAAACCCTTTTTGCAGCAATATTTCGAGTTCTTTGCGCAGCGGCCTGCTTTCGTGCCTTACGAGCGGGGCCAAAAGTTCTACTTTGGAAGCAGGCGGAGAGGAAAGGATAAAATCCACCACATCCGATACTTCCTGCTTTTGAACCATTTCCCCGCTTACCGGGCTGTAGGTCTTGCCAATGCGGGCAAAGAGCAGTTTCAAATAATCAAAAATCTCTGTGAGAGAGCCCACCGTAGAACGGGTTGTACGGGTTGTCACCTTCTGCTCGATGGCAATGGCCGGGCAAAGTCCCGTGATATAGTCCACATCGGGTTTGTTCATGCGGTTGAGAAACTGACGGGCGTAAGACGACAAAGATTCCACATATCTTCGTTGCCCCTCGGCATAGAGGGTATCCAGGATGAGAGACGACTTGCCCGAGCCGGACACCCCTGTCACCACAACCAGTTTGTTCTTCGGTATGGAAACATCAATGTTCTTCAGGTTGTGCTGTCGTGCTCCTTTAAGCACGATATATTCCCCTTCGTCAAAAATTATTTGACGCAGGTCGTTTTTTTCTATATCTTCGTTAACGTGATTCGGCATAAAATGACTGGCAAAGTATTTGTGCCAACAAAATATAAAGAATAGGGTTCCGTTAGATCATAACCCAAAATCTTTCTTCTAAAAAACCAAAACAAACGCTGCCTATAGACAACATAGTTCTACACTAATCAACTTGATTCCATTTTTTTAATTAAAATTTCTGACTATGCAGGATCATGTTATTAGTGACAAAGAACTCTTGTCACAATATCAAAGCGGAAACGAGGCAGCTCTCGAATTGCTGATTACACGGCACAAAGAGAAGATTTTCACCTCCATTTACATTTTTGTCAAGGATCGGTATCTTGCCGAAGATATCTTTCAGGACACTTTTATTAAGATTATAGACACCCTGCGCAGGGGCAAATACAAGGAAGAGGGCAAGTTTTTGCCCTGGGCCATGCGCATTGCACGGAATCTGTGCATCGACCATTTTCGAAAAACCAAGCGAACACCGACCATTACCAACGGTGACGGATACGATATTTTTGACATCCTTCGCTTCGACACGGACAATGCCGAGGATACGATGATCAAAAATCAATCGCACGACCGGGTACGAAAACTGGTCAATCAGTTGCCTGACGAGCAAAAAGAAGTGGTCATCCTGCGGCATTATGCACAGTTGAGCTTCAAGGAAATAGCCAAACTGACGGATGTGAGCATCAATACGGCACTGGGCCGTATGCGCTATGCACTCATCAATATGCGCAAAATGATAGAGGAGAAGCAAATTGCACTCTAAAAAATTGACCGTCAGATAATATTTCTCTGAAGCAGGCCGTTTTGGGTAGGTAAATTGAATTTAATCACCCAAAAGCTGCCTATGAACAGAGATTCTACAATTAATAATTTGGTCCGTCACATTTATCACGAAACAGATATGAGAGAAAATGATGCCATCAGACGTTTGCTGGCCATGGATGCCGAACTCAGGGATGAGTACTATGAAATGCGCAAAGTAAGCAAAATGCTGGACCGTTTGATTTGCAATCCCAGTCCCACATCTGTCAATATTATTCTCAACCACAGCAAAAAGCTGGGAAGGCTCGAAGCTGTATGAATTGATTTAAAAGATGGAATGACAAGTGAAGCAGGGCTCTTTGAGTCCTGCTTTTTTATTTTTACGGCATGACGAAGAAAGAGCGCTACCGGTTTTTTATTGATTATTTCAAAGAGCATCGCCCCAACCCCGAGACCGAGCTGGTATATGCCAATGAGTATGAGCTTATTGTGGCAGTTATCCTTTCGGCTCAGTGCACCGACAAGCGGGTCAATATCATCACCCCTCCGTTTTTTGAGACTTTTCCCGATTTCCATTCCCTGGCCCAGGCATCTTTTGAGCAGGTCTTTGCCCTGATTCGTTCCTGTTCCTACCCCAACAACAAGAGCAAGCACCTCATTGCCATGGCCCGCATGGTGGTCAATGAATATCAGGGCCAACTACCCCGGGAAATAAAGGAACTGGTCAAGCTGCCGGGCGTGGGGCGCAAAACGGCCAATGTGCTCGTATCCGTTCTCTTCGACCAGCCTGCCATCGCTGTGGATACCCATGTATTCCGTGTGGCAAAGCGCATCGGGCTGACCACCCGGGCCAAAAATCCGCTTCAGGCCGAAGAGCAACTGGTTCGCTATATTCCGGAAGAACTGCGTGGAAAGGCCCATCACTGGCTCATTCTCCACGGGCGATATACTTGCAAAGCCCGGAAGCCGCTCTGTGAGCAGTGCGGGCTGACTGCCATCTGCAAATACTATCAAAGCCGGAAAAAGAAAGAAGAAGCGCTTTAGTTCTTTTGCAATTTCTTCGGGATGCCGTATTCCGAAATCAAATAAACAAGCGAAGCCATCGAAGCGGCTCCAAGGTGCAATTCCCTCGCATTCACCTTGTCAAAGGTATCTTCCCTTGAGTGGTGATAGTCAAAATATCGCTGCGGATCGGGCAGGAGGCCTATGAGTGTCGTTCCACCGGCTTTCAACCTGCTGATATCGGCTCCGCCATATCCGGCTTTGATCATATGAACCCCGTACGGCTCAAAGAGGGGCAGGAAGTTTCGAAAATAGCGAACCACAAAGGAAGAATCGTTGACCGAAAAACCCCTGGGCGAAAAACCTCCGGCATCGCTTTCCAGCGCAGCAATGTGATTTTCACCCAGCCTTTTGGCCTCTTCGGCATATTTGATTCCGCCTCTCAGCCCGTTTTCCTCATTCATAAACAACACCGCCCGGATACTTCTTTTCGGACGATAGCCGCTTTTGCGAAACAAGCGAAGCAGCTCCATAGACTGCACGCACCCCGCACCGTCATCATGGGCACCATCGCCCAGATCCCACGAATCCAGATGTCCACCAACGACAATGATCTCATCCGGAAATTCAGACCCTCTGATTTCCCCGATCACATTGAAAGACCGGACATCCGGAAGCGTATGGCAATCCATTTTCAGATAGAATTCGAGATGGGGATCGTGCTTCAATGCCCGGCTCAATCGCTCGGCATCGCGGGTGCTGATGGCGGCAGCGGGAATTTTTTTTGAAGGGTCGCGGTAGTGCATGACCCCGGTATGGGGGTCATCGTCAATTTTCAGTGTCATCGAACGCACAATGACCGCAAGCGCACCGTATTCGATGGCTCTGGAAGCACCGTTGACCCGATAGCCGACACATGTCCCGTAGGCATGGAAAGTAGATATTTTTTTTGCATCCATCGGGGTATTGAAGAAGACAATCTTCCCGCGGATTCCGGATTCACCCAGCTGCTCCAGCTCGTCAAAGGAACGTACTTCCACCACGGGGGCACGCAAGCCTCCGGGGGCAGTCGCTACCGATCCGCCCAATGCACAAACATTCACCTCTTCGCGGCCAAAAGTGGCCTCGCTGATCATGGCCGCCTTTTCTTCTTCGCCCCGCACCCAATGGGGCACCATCACGGGCTGCAGCCATACGGAATCCAGGCCGAGGCTGTCCATCACCTGCCGGGCCCATTCCACGGCCATGGCCGCCTCGGGCGACCCGCTTAAGCGGCCTCCGATCTTGTTTGACAAATCATCGAGCCAGCTATACGCCATCCCCTCGGTCAATGCCAAATCGAAAAAGCCTCTGATGCGCATTGAGTCAGCGGCATAATCCTGAGCCCTGACTCCCCATCCCAGAAAAAGGAGCAGTATAAGTAGTTTAAATTTCATCCCGTAAAATGTGACCGGACACCTTGTCCTGACAAAAGCACCCTGTTTGGGCTTATGCTTTTTTGGCTTTCTTTCCCGCCTTGCTTTTGGCCGGAGTTGTTTCCGATCCGGCTTTCATTCTTCTCAATTTGGAGGCCTTGAGGCGAAATTTGCCGAATGAACCGTTCCAAATCTTGCCTCTCCTCGATCTTCTGTCTCCCTTACCCATATTTTCTAAATTTTTAGCAGACAAAAATAATGTTTATCCCATATAATTCAATGCTTTCGGGCAAAGTGCCTTTCGGCATCCCTCGGATAAGCGTATTTTTATGGAAAAGGAAACGTTTTCGCCTCTTCTTTTTTTTGAATAAAAACATTCCGGTGCTTCGAATACTCCTGTTTATCTCATTTGCTTTTCTGGCGCAGTTCCCTTTATGGGCGCAGGGCGATGGGCGTGTCTTCAACCGCGGGCGCGAGACTTTGTTTCAACTTGAACAGGGACAAGTGGCGGACAGCGGCAAAATCCGCTTTACGATTAAAGGCAATGTGATTTTCAACGGCAATAGCAGCAATCGGGACAGCATCGCCTACATGCTTAAAACCCGGGGCATTTTCAGCCGGAAAATCAGCTATCTCTACTATCCGGATGCCGACCGGGTAAAATACAGCATCAGCCGCGGGGTCGTTTATTACGGCAGAGGCCTTAACTCCTACAATCAACTGCTGAAGATTGTAAAAGAGGGGGAAAAGAATTATCGCTTCTATGCCGGAGAAGAGTGGCAGGAAGTGGCATTGGCGTTGGGCGATTTCAGCGAAGCGGAGCTAATGGCCGTTGCCGTTTCCCTGCTCAAATTGCCGGATGTCAGTGAAATTGCGGGGCCACTGATTACGGAAGAACAGCTCATCCCGTCAGAGGGAATTCTGGGTGTCATAAAGCCGGCCTGGCGCAACGACATAAACAGCGAATGGACCTGGGACGGGCGCATGCTCAGGCCGCGTTGGGGGGCGCGCCCCGAAGATGAATGGATATTTAACGGAAAGAATATTGTGCCCTACTGGGGCATTGAAGGTGAAGGAGAATGGAGCTGGGACGGTCAGGTGCTGAAGCCCGCCCGGGGTGAATTTCCCGATCATACATATATCTTTGACGGCTACACATTGAAGCCCCGATGGGACGACAACCCCGACCGGGTTTGGATCATCGATGGCGACCGGGCAAGGCCCAAATGGATCAATGACCCGGCCATGGAATACATTATCGAAGGCAAAGTTCCCATTCCTCTCATTGCTCTTGTCGTCCTGGGATATGCCGACCGACCGCGCTAATGCCAGGGCTCTGCCGGAAACCGAATGGCCGGATGCCTTTTTTTTATTTCTTCAATTTCATCATAGAGCTTTTTTTGAAAGGCACGATGTGCTTTTGACTCCGGATGCAGGGGCCGGTGCCGCAGGCTTTTTGAAAGCGCTCCCAGCTTATTGGCGATTTCACGGGTTTCTTTGGTAAAAAAACACGCTGAGAATTTTTCCCACACATACTCAATCCCCATCTCCGAGGGATGAACGAGGCTCTTGTCGTAGAAGCGATAATCTCGCAAATCATCCATAAATATCTCGTAGGCCGGAAAGTAGCTGAGCTGTTCATACCGCTCCGTAAGCCGGTGAGCCAGTTCTATGAGCCTTGCCTTGCTCCGGGTGTTGGCAGCCGCTCCGTCTCCGAGATACCTCACCGGACTCACCGTCAGCACTACGTGCACACTTCGATTCATCCCGAAGTATTGGTCCAGAAGAGCCAGCCACTGCGACTGCATTTCTTCAAGCGAGAGCATGGATCGTTCAAAAACAGCAGCCGGCATCTTGTGGCAGTTGTTTACTACTTTCCCGCTATCGCGAAGCCGAAAGACCTGCGATGTGCCGAAAGTAATCAGCAGATGACGTGCCTTCCGGAGGTAAGAAGATCCCAATTCAAACTGTTTTTGCATGCTTTGAAGGGCCCTGTCTTTCTCCGCTGCCGAATAGCTTCCGTGAAAATCGTAGGCATGCCAAAACCCCCGGTTTTCGAAGAGTTCATCTGCCGATATCCCCCGCTTGTCCATCAAGCGTTTTATTATCTCCCCGATTGATGCCGGATTGTAGCTGATGCCGAAGGGATTGCTCAAGACATCAAAACCGGCTTCTTTTAATTTGAGCCCTATGTGCTCGGCAAAGCAGGAGCCCATCAGAAACAACGCTTCGCCATGGCTTATCTTCCGAGCTGACGGCTCCGCTTTTATTTCCGTTCTGAATTTCATTTTCCAAATTAATTTAATCCTAAAACTAGTCAATCTGTAAATTCGCCTTATGATCTCTCACCGCCAGCTTTTCCAGCAGTATCTCGCCCCCACCAGCGATGAGCCGCTGGCCATTGAAATAGTACGAGCCGAAGGCGTATACCTTTACGGCCCGGGAGGGGAAAAGTACCTGGACCTGATAAGCGGCATTTCCGTGAGCAACCTCGGCCATTGCCATCCGCACATCAACGAAGCCGTGGAGGCTCAGCTGAAGAAATACAGCCACGTGATGGTCTATGGGGAAATGATACAGGCTCCGCAGGTAAAACTTGCCGAAGCCCTGGCGTCCCGACTGCCGGACAATTTGAGCAGTACTTATTTTGTCAACTCCGGCTCCGAAGCCACGGAAGGCGCTGTCAAGCTGGCAAAAAGATATACCGGCAGGGCAAATGTCGTTGCTTTTGAAAATGCCTACCACGGCAGCACTCAGGGGGCCCTCAGCCTTATTGGCGATGAAAGCTACCGGCAAAACTACCGCCCTTTGATTCCGGGACACAAACACCTTCCGTTTAACGACATGGAAGCCCTCAGCGAAATTGACCGCGACTGTGCCTGTGTGATGCTGGAGACCATCCCGGCAGAGGCCGGAGTACGAATTCCTTCGCTTGCATTTATGCAGGCCCTCCGGCAAAAATGTTCGGAAAGCGGGGCACTCCTCATATTGGATGAAGTGCAGACCGGCATGGGCCGGACCGGCAAACTCTTTGCCTTTGAACACTTTGATATTGTTCCGGACATACTCACGCTGGCCAAAGCCTTCGGTGGCGGCCTTCCCCTCGGAGCTTTTCTTGCCTCCCCCGAATTGATGCAGGTCTTCACCTGTAATCCCGTTTTGGGCCACATTACCACCTTCGGAGGCAATGCCATATCATGTGCTGCCGGCCTGGCAGCCTTCGAATATCTGACCGAAACACGGCTCTACGAGACGGTAGAAGAGAAAGCCCTTTATTTCCGCTCGCTGCTCGTTCATGAGAAAATCAGCGAGATCAGAAACAAAGGCCTTTTGATGGCGCTTGACCTGAAAGACCCCGTCTACTGCAAGCGCGTCATTGACCTTTGCATAGAAAAAGGACTTTTCCTCGACTGGTTTCTTTTTGCCCCGCATTGCATACGCATCGCCCCTCCTCTGATCATCGAAGAGGGGGACATTGAAAAAGCCTGTAAAATTATTCTGGAATCGCTGGACGAAGCTGCCGCTTAGCCGTTGAGCATGACCGGCATCACGAGCATGAGAATGTCTTCATGCTCATCCTCCTGGCCTACGGGCAGTATCAGCCCGGCCCGGGTCGGAGTTGACAGCTGCATTTCCACCTCATCGGTATCCAGTGTATTGAGCATTTCGATAAGAAAGCGTGCATTGAACCCGATTTCCATGTCCTCGCCCTCATAGTTGCAGCTCAGCCGCTCGCTCGACTCATTTGAAAAATCCAGGTCCTGTGCAGATATTCTCAACTCGCTGCCGGTGATTTTCAGCACCACCTGGTGGGTTGTTTTATTTGCAAAAATGACACTTCTGCGCAATGCCCCGATCAATTCCGGTCTGCTGATGAGCAGGCGATTCGGGTTTTCCGTGGGAATGACGGCATTGTAATCGGGATATTTGGCATCAATCAGCCGGCAAATCAGACTGATGTTGTCAAACTTGTAAAATGCGTTGTTGTTGTTGTACGAAAGCCGCACCTTGCCTTCAGCCGGCAGTGTGCTCTTCAGCAGATTGAGGGCTTTTTTCGGCACTATAAAACTGGACGGGTTGCTGCTCTTTACATCCCCCCTGCGATATCGAACCAGCTTGTGCGCATCGGTAGCCACAAAAGTCAGGTCCTCTTCATTCAGCTCATGATAAACACCCGTCATTGCCTGACGCAGTTCATCGTTGCTCACGGCAAAGAGGGTATGGTTGATCGCACGACTCAGCGACTGGGTTGTCATTTCAATGTGCTTCACATCTTCGGGTACCGGAATTTTGGGGAAATCCTCTCCGTTTTCACCTGCCAGCTTATATTTCCCGTTGTCGGTCGTTATTTCTATGGCAAAGTTTTCGAGGTCGATATCAAAACTCAGGGGTTGCTCCGGCAGGTTTTTCAATATATCCAGGAGCAGGCGGGCCGGCACGGCTACCTGTCCGTCTTCTTTTGCTTCGATTTCTATAACCGTAGACATGCTGTTGTCCAGGTCGGTCGCATAAACATGTAATTTTCCCTCACGTACATCAAATAAAAAATCCTCAAGTATGGGCAAGACCGTATTGGTACTGATCACACCCCCAATGGTCTGGAGATTTTTCAGAAGGCTTCCGGTAGAAACGATAAATTTCATGTTTGTAGATTTTGACGTAAGGCAAAGATAAGTATTTTAGAAAAACAGATTTTATGCGTTTCCATTAATATATCTTGCTGTTCTTCAGTTACTTATATTCTTTTTATCCTCCTCGCCCGCTTTGAAAAAATAGTCGTAGCGCATCAGCAATTTGCCGAAAACAAAATGTTGGATTAATACAAAATCCTTGTCATTATTTATCAGCGCATAGCTTCTTTCGCGGTCAAAGGGCAGGTAGCGCCCGCTGCTGTCCGTCAGCATCTTGGTTCGCTTGTCGAGGGGCTTGTAGAAAAGGGAAATCTGTTTTGCGGTACCTGCGGTATCCTCCACCCGGATAACGGCATAAGGGCCCTGCGACAATATGCTGTCCTTTTTTGAATAGCTATTGAGGTAGGCCTCTGCATTTACTTCTGCAAATGCATTCAAATAGCGGGCAATGATTCTTTTCTCCGCCCTGGCATGCTCCTTCTCTTCACGGTGCAGGGGATAAAGAGCAAAAGAATCTCTCCGGTA